>JADMIO011285604.1_pt1 | contig 50435 bp, 47 predicted proteins | sample 8958161 | NCBI WGS metagenome assembly JADMIO01 (sample SAMN16585339, study PRJNA669376) | soil metagenome | isolation source: Crop rotation soil | place: USA: Cullars Rotation, Alabama | collected 2011 | reverse complement strand
GCCGCGACTTCAAGTCACGTGAATTCCAAGCTTCGGATCCCACTGTGCTGGAAAGGGACTGCTGGAAATTAATCAGAGTTTTGAAAGGATTGCCGCGCTTCGCCTTGAAAATTTGCCATACATAATCCAACCCGAAAAAACAGAAAAAATTGAATCCCTCCAAAACCTATACGAAAATAATCAGAAACAGTCTGAAGCACATTTAATTACCGTTGCAGCGCGTGAGAAATTCCTCAGCAGGACAATTAACAACAGTGAGGAAGCTATAAACCTGACCCAATCAATTTCAGCTGAGGAATTAGAAAAAGCGAAGATTCAATCTCACCTTCAGGCAAGAATTGCTCTCGAACCTGCCCAATTAAACGAACAAATTAAAGATGCGGATCTTGAAGCTCGAGTCTTGGAATTCGCCGACGCACTTGAAGCGGCGCATCAGTTGAAATTACAAGGCGTCTCAGAGTCGGAAATCAACTCAAGTTTTGCCGTTGCTGAGATTAAACGCGAAAACTTGCATGTTTCCTTAAAAACCCAAAAACTATTTCTTTCGCCCGAAAACAAACCAGTTACACTCAAAATTTATGAACGTGAATTGGCTCGTAATGAAAAAGCTATCGCCCAGGCCAAAATTTCAAACATGATCGAAACCGGAAATATTTCCCTCTCCGACCTTAATACAAAAAAAGCGAGTGAAATATTTTCGACGGCAGAGCGCGCTAGTATTCGGCTTGAAGCCGGGATGAGAACCCGCGAAAATCTCGAACCGAAAGAACTTTGGGCAAAACGGCAGAACTTGAGTGAGAAATTGGAGCAAACTGCTCTTCAGGCGAGCGACTCTCTCGAACGCGCTCACGAAATTTATCACACTCCCGAAGCGAAACCCGAAGAAGTAGTAAAAGCGTTTTCCGCCCTTGATGCCGACATCATCAAACTTAAAAATGAGCGTCGAACCGAGCAAACTTCCACTAGATTCATTAACTTCAAAACCGAATTTAAGCGCGATCTCGCAAACATGTTCGAGAATGGACAGCAGCTCGAAAATACCCAACTGCTGACAGCGATGACTAAAGGCCTATTGTTGAACGCTTTGGAAAAACAAGAAATTCAATCCGAAAAAATCGGTTTAAGTTCTGAAAAACTAAGCGAAATCAGTCGAACCATTGTGTTAGCAATAGGTAATGACAACAAGCGCGAGAAAGTGCCTTCCGCAGATAGATCCGCCGTCTCCGTTCAGCAAAGCCGTCACGATCAAACCAAATCCGTCCCGCAAGATCAGATGACTCCTGTTAAAATAAGACAATTTGAACACACAAGATAATCGGTTTGATGAAAATTGATATGTGTTAACAGAAGTAAATTCCATCTTGGTGGTTTTTGTCTTTAATTTTACTACTAATGACTTGTATAAACTTTTAATTCAACATTTCCAACAGTTGCCAGGTAGTGATGAACATTTCCCAATAATAGGAGAATATCATCAGAGGCTTTTGCCTTGCTTAATGAAGGCTGAACAATGTAGATATGAAAATTCATTGGCTTTTTGTATTTTGCTTCGTTTAGTAAGGTTTCTAAATCTTCTTCAGTTCCTTTTCCCTCAATAATTCGACTACAATTTGCGCCTTCTCGCTTTTTCATTTTTCTTTTTAATAGATGATTGAAAAAATCTCTTCCTTCTTTATGTTTCCATTTCAAGGATTTTTGAGCCTGACCACAAACTTGATAGAAATTTTCGATATCATTGTTTACTTCACCTTTTTTTGCGTATTTCAAATGAAATAAATGAATATCAATCATCTCATCTGTATCGTTTATCCCTATGATGTCTGCGATTTCCCCTCTACCATCGTCGTCATAAATAATCTGAAAGTCGTCTTTAATTTTATTGATGAAATAGTATTGAATTGAATCTTGAACATAAGGCGCAATATATTGGGATTCCTTCCCTTTATTTACTCCAATCCAGCCATCTGAGATGATGCAATCTAATGGAATCAACCCTGGAGTTTTCTTAAGCCTAACATACAGGTTTTGCAACAATTGCGATCCATCAGCAAACCAAATTGTTGGTGTACATTCTTGAAAAAAGTCTCTTATATTAACTCTTTTATTTCGATACAAAACCGTGCAACTTGTGTCGTCCAATTTTTTAATCAGGAAATATTTTTCATTTGTTTCTTCATTAACGCCCAATTGTAGTTCAAACTGCAATGAGTCTACCTCGGTATCTAGGGAAAACTGCAAACTTCCATCGGCACTTGGTTTTAATACATTTAACTCGAGATCAGAAAAATCAAATAGACCTCCGTTAATCTCGAATTGAAAATGGTCTTCAGCGTATTCATACATTGACGGATGCCAATCAACAAGTGTCGGCACGACTTTAGGTGGTTTGGATATTTTTTCAATTGCCAAAGTATGTTCAAGAACAATATTCGGATCAATATTATTATCTTCGACAATTTCTCCAATATCCTTACACCATTTAGTTAATTGATCTAAGTTACCTCGCTGATAAGACCAAATTTTTCCTTTTACAGAACAACCTAATGAAACTTTTTCTCCTTCCTTATAGCCAACTCCAAAGATATTATTTTTAATAAGTGTGCCTTGCTCTAATTCTCTAATTCCGTCTTGAACTCCTTTCCCGAAATACGATTGAAAAGTAATGTCTTGTCCAATTCCCCTCCTTGTTCCAACATTGTATAGCGTCAATCTATTCACATCATAAAAAATTCTAAAAACATTCATCCCTGTAATCAAACTTGTTTTACCTTCACCGAAAATAGCATCCATTAATGAACTTGCTGAGAATCCTTTTAATGACGTGTTCAAGAAGACTCTATTAATATTCGGTCTAAAATCCCAATGAACAACCAAAATATCCCATTGCAAATTCTGAACAGTTTCAAAACAGCCCCATTCAACTCGTTCTATTTTTCCTAGAATGACGACAAGCGTATCTTCATTATTAGTGTCACTAAATATATGTTCATAACCATTGATACCTTGAAATCCTTCTTGCCAGTTATTCGGATTCCAACCATTACTACTGTTTTTATACATAATTGTGCTCATTGCAGGATTGATCTCTCCAAATGGCACTTGCGATTCGTTTATTTTTTGGAATCCGTCGAGAAATTCTTTTATATTGATTTCTTTTTGCGTTGCATTAGCACTCATCCGAGGCAGTAGTAAATTCCAATCTGCATTTTTGGCATACAATTGGTCTAGTTCCTCATTTATCGGCGGATAAGCGACATTAGTAATAAAACTCGCTTCACCTAGCACATCAAAAGATTCTCGGGTAAATCTTCCAATAAACTGGAGAGTAATCGGTAGACTTTGTCTTTCATCATGTATGGCCGCAATTTTTAACCTCGGTAAGTCAAAACCTTCTCCCAACATATTTACGCAGACAATAATTGAATGATTACCATTTTTTATTGCTTCGATTTTGTCTTTTAGCCCTGCTATACCGTTATAAACAACTACTGGGTTATACTCGGGATATTTTTGATAGTATTTAAAAACCTCCTCTGCTCTATTCTTACTCATACACCTTGCCATTAGAATATGGCTATATCCAGCAGCAAGATCACTCTTCAGTTGTTCGACCGCTTTGTCGGCAATTTGCTCATCAGCAAGTTTTTTGTTGTATTCCCTGATAGGTAAATAATTAATCCGCTTATAGTATTTTTGTTCTTGTGCCTTGCGAAGTGAAAAATTAAAAATTACTTTTCCTTGCAAACTTTTGCCGTCATTTCTAAACGGAGTCGCCGTAAATAAGAAAACTTTTTCCTTATCAAACCTGTCAATTAAATCTTTCCATGTTCTGGCTTCAGAATGATGGGCTTCATCAACAAAAAAATGTGAGAAATTTTCTTTCATTATTTCCTTCTGTTCTTCACTACAATCAGCAAGAATATTCATTGTCGAAACAACCACGTTGCATTTTGAAATGAAGTTTTGTAGGTCGTGTGGATTTTGAAAACCGCTATTCAATATTCCAACAATTGGGTTCAAACAATCCATGCCAACAATTCCAAATTTTTTTAATAATCCAAGCGTAAGAAATTTGTTTGAGATTTGAGTTCTTAATGAATCAGAAGGAACAGAAACTAGAAGTTTCTCACATTCATTGGCAACAAGAGCAGCCAACATGGTTTCTGTTTTTCCTGTCCCGGTTGGCATTACAACAATTGCTTTGTCTTCAGGGTTTTGAATGTGTGCAAGTATTGAGTACAAAGCACCGATTTGTGGTGGTCTCAAACCTTTTATTTTGGCCTCTACATTTTCCTTAATAAATTTGAATCCATCTTTCCAAGTCTTCACAACTTCATTAGGACTCAAATCAACAAAACTAGGATTTTTGAGCCATCTTTTAATTTTTATTCTGTTTGCATTTAAATCATTTCTGGTTGGCTTTCTAGAGGTCAAAAGAACATAATCATACTCATCTAAGTAATCATCATTCTGATTAGAAGTAAGTAAATATTTAATTCCTTCACATTCAATTATAAACGGATTGCTGCCGAGAAATTGAAAATCGTTAAGCGAATGGTCTTCACCAAAATATTGCCATATTTCATTTCCATTGACTTCAAAAATCAGTTTCGATTTGTTGGGGAGATTTAATGCCATGATTTAGAATTTATGTGTTTTTAAGATCACTTTATCCTTTTGTTTATTGCTAACTCGTCAGTAATACACGTTTAACCAATTTCAGTTGCAAGGTTACTCGCAATTTTATTGTTACAACGACGGATTATGATTGAATTATCAAGATACGAGATAGTCTTGGATTTCTGCAATACAAAAATAAAATTAAAATGTTGCATTATAACTGCTGAACAATACCAAAAGCATATGATATTCCTATTTATTGAACTTTTACTCATATTTATTTTATAATCGCCCAATCTTTTCCTTTATCAAGCCAAAATAAACTGTTTGTATTCAATACATTAAGCAAAAGTCTCTCAAGTAATTTACTAAGTTTATAGAATTTCTCCGGCAATAATTGATTCATCCAAACCAAATAGGTAGGTTTGACCTACACCGCAAATGCTAAAGTTTGAAATAAGTAGGTTTGACCTACAGCAATCGGTAGGTTTGACCTACAATAATCGGTAGGTCTGACCTACACTGCAACAATTAGAGAACGTATTTCCACAACCAAATCAGTAGGTTTGACCTACACTATCAGTAGGTTTGACCTACACTAAGAGAAAAAATCAGTAGGTTTGACCTACACTATCGGTAGGTTTGACCTACACCACGAAAAAAAATCGGTAGGTTTGACCTACACCAATGACTCGAGAGAGGTAAAAACAGTAGGTTTGACCTACGGCTTTCAGTAGGTTTGACCTACACTTAAATCGCTCTAAAATGCTGATAATAAATAAGATGTGGTGAATGTTCGGCGGCGCAATCCTTCTTAACCCCTTAACCCTCTATAGCCCTTCTTAATCTCTCGTAATATCAAGAGTTAAGACATTTTCCTGACTCTTAACAATTTCATCGTACTTATTAGCCTTTTTAGTTTCCTTGGAAAACGAAACTGAAGGACGAAGATGAAGTTTGACATCTAATAATTTAGTTTTTTTCTCATTCCAGATCTTTTCAACCTCATAATTTAGCAAAACATCCTTTTCGATCATCTCTTCCAGAGCTTTTTCAACATCTATCAGATTTGTCTGAACACGTTTTTGGGCAGTCAACCCAAAATCCCTGATAATCGTGCTAAGTTTAATAGTATAGAGATTAGTAATTGAGGCTTGAGTAAAAAAATAAGACATTCTTTTATGCAGCTGGCGGGCAATAACATTTTTATACTTCATGACCCGTTCATAATCATAAAGTCGAAATTTAAGAGTATTAATACCTTCAGTCACTATTTTTGAAAATATTATGAAAGTAGTCATTTCGTCATCTTCACCTTCATAGCCAAAGTTATCAATCGGCGAAAAAACAATCCCTCTCTTTTTGTCAGGATGCCGCAGCTCAAACCGGGTAAACGCCAAAATCCGCAGACTTTCAATAACTTCAACAAAACTAAGTGTATGATTATGCTTTTCAAGTTCTTTCCGCACTTGATAGACAGAGAATTTCAAACCAAGCTGACCATCTAAATAAACTCCATTTCCTTCAACTACCAGCTTTCGCAAAACATCTTCAACGATTTCTTCCCGTTTTCCTAAATAATGATAGGTAGTTTCGCCCGTCTTATGATCTTTGACCTGAGCGGGATATATTTCCAAAACACGCTCTTGTCCATTGGACTCAAAACGTCTGGTGATGACCGGCAAACTTTCTTTTGAGGACTTACCTTTGCCGTAATAAACTTTCGGCAAAAAATCATACTTTTCAACACTTTGGCTATATTTCTTCGGTTGACTGAGATTCGTGCTTGGCGAATTCTCCAACGGCTCTTCGAGCAGTTCAAAAAGGCTCAGTTGGTTAGGAAAAGATTCCGTATATTCTTTGAATGATTTTTTTGCCACAGAATTTTGTTTTCCTCCCGACAATAATCTTGATTTATCTGCGCCGTATTCTAACATAACTTTTACCATATTTTTAGAAACAACATTAATTAAAAATTCCGAAACATCGAATAAAAACAAACATCAAAACAATTCAATGAATATTGGCATTAGCCGGACTTTTACGAACCTCAGCCGGCTGAGAATTTCCATCTTTTAAATTAGTAGCGGGTTGCTCAGTTAAACCAAGCAGAGCCAACGATTGAAGAGAAGGTTGAGCAATTAGTCTATCAACCTGATTATCACTAATCGCCGGACCTTTCCAACGACGAATTGCTTCGGGCGAAGCCGTCACAAACCACGAAACGCCCTCTTCGCGTTTTTCGCCCGACGGCACTGCCCAAAGTGTAAACAAATGGGACCCAGTCCGGGAATAAAGATAAAAGACATTATTATGCCGAAAGACTTTGCCTGAAGGATCAAACTCACGCTCTCGTTTCGGGTCCCAGACTTTTCCGACCAGAGCGCGTAAATCTTCCGGGAAAGCCCCGGTCTTTTCGTGATATTTCAATAGATCTCTGGTCAGTGCCGCGGTGCTGTCTTGCGGCAAATCCTCGCGACGTTTAACTTCCGCCGCCCAGAGCGAGTAAAAATATGAGCCGAGAACCAGCACGACCATGAGCGGAGTAATAATAAAAGTAAGTTTTATAGAAGTGTTTTTCATTTGATTAAAGAATCCCCAAATTGAGCGAAGGGTTAATTTCCTCTTCCCTTTTACCTTTTTTATTTACTTTTGATTCCTGATCAATCTTCATTTCTTCAGTCAACGTAAAACTCCGAGATAAGGTAACCTCATCCTTTGGTTCAACACTTTCGCCTGAATCCGTCGCCGGTTTTGCTTGGAGAACAACATCCGAATCAAAGCAATCCTGATTTTCATCGTGTTCAATGTTCACTTTCGGATTTTCGGGTTTCAAAATTGTCTTTAATTTCTTGTCCATAAAATCTCTTGCCGATCCGTCAAAAGACTTGTCGTTTGCTAAAGCTAAAACATTTTCCTGATCGGCATTGACAGCGTCAGCACTCCTCAATCCCCGACCAATTTCTTCAAGCGCAAGGTCGGTCTTTTCAAAGCCCTCCGAATTGGATTCCTGATCAGCCGAAACAAAATTTGCATTAGTTTGTAAACTGGTGCGATTGGGGGAAACAGTGGCGCCCGCTTGAGTTTTGGCACGTCTGCCATTTACTGACTTTTTTGACTTGTTGGGCATGTCACTTCGGTTCGCAGCAACGGAGGGTTGAGCGAAGCTGCCCTCGAAAATCCGCATATCGGAAAACCGTAAAACAGCCGGCTTGTTGTAAACAACCGCTCTTTGAATATCACGTCGTATATAAACCGGCGGGAAAGCGGCTTTGACAGGCGGAGCGGTATCAGTGACGACGAGCAGCTGCCTGAATTTCGGCATCTGACGGATTTCGTCAGGCAGCATCAAAGCGCGTCCAGCTTCCGAATAGCGGGTGTTGTCGCGGTCTGTTCCCTTGTAATCAACCGAAGTTTCGGTGTGAATTGTCGTTTTTCCAAGCAGTTCGGAAGCATATGTAGCCGTCTCGCCGTTGCACCCCGGGAGAAACAACTTCGTCATGCAGGTTTCTAAAATAGCCTTTGCGCCTTTATCGCCGTATTGGTCTAAGACCTGCGGGTAATCTTGATAGCTCAAAGCCATTCCGATTCCCCGCCCCCGTCCGATGCCGGCGATGCGGCGAACTTCCGCCACGTCCAATTCGCGGGCTTCGTCAATCAAAACCAAACAGGGATGTTCCGGTTCGCGTGTATTATCAAGCCGCAGTTCAAAAATTGCCTGCCCGAAAAACGTCGCCAGAAATTCCTTATAAACTTCGGTTGCACCTTCAGGCACGACAATAAAAATGGCGGTTCCGGGTTCTCTTAACCTGGCAAAATCAATTAACTTGATACCTTCGAGGCATTCTTCATGTGTCGGCAGTGCCGTTATTTGTCTGGCTTCGTCCAAAGTAAACGGGCGCAGTTTACTCCCTAAACCTAAGAGAACCGAACCCAAAGTATTTTCCGGGGCGCTGTTGGTGACAACCTGCATTGCTTGTCGTGCTAAGGGACTGGGTGAACTTTTAAGTTCGGTAATCCGTTCACTCTTCTTCAGCGAATCGAATTCAGCCACAAAATCGTAGGCGAAAGCCGGAGTTGCCGATGGATAACACTCTGCCAGATGCAGAAGGACTGCCGTCAGTAAAACTTGTTCGGCATTGCCCCAGAACGGGTCCTGATTGGTTTTGGCTCTGGCTTCAAGTGAAAGCATCATTCCGGCCATGGAATTGGCAAAAAAGGCGTTACCCAGGCATAGCGGCATAAAATTCCAACGGTCGGATTGCGCCGGATTTATCAGATCGAGCCGGTAAAATGTCCGGTAATCCATCGCCGTCTGCTCGTAAAGCTCGCCTTTCGGGTCAAAGGTAATACACGAACCATCCCGAGCCAAAAAGCGAAGCATACTCATAAAAAACGTCTTTGTCTTACCCGCCCCCGTCGGTCCGAAGAAAACCATATGCAGGAGCCATAAATCTTTCGGCAAAATCAAATCGTATTCGGCAAAAACGCGTCCGATTCTCAAGGCTCCGTTGGGTGTGGGTTCACCAATTTTTCGCAAAAGATTATGTGAACGTAGATCGTTTAGATCCGCCCATCGTGCCGACCCGTGCGAGGTCCGCGCCCAAAATTGGTAGTAAGGAAAAACGAGCGAATAAGCGTCAAAAAGCGACGCACCGACAGCAAGTGCGGCAAAGGCCAGCACGGCCAGCCACCGCAGTCCTGAAATTCCCAAAAGAAACCCTGAAAGCAAAATAAGTAAAGCATTCAGACTGCCCGTTACAAACAGCAGGAGACCCGTGCTGACATCCCGTGTGAGCAGCCAGAACGCTTGATAGGCGGGCAGATATTGCTCGTTGGCTTTACGGTAGAGGCGTCCGCTCGCGTCCAGGTTTTCGATCCATTTACGATTCAGCATAAGATTCCGGTGATTATGGGTTGTGATTAAAAAAAGTTTCTTTCAAGGGGTTGAATAATCGCTCTTGTCAGGTGCATTTTCCTTCAACTTTTTTTGTTCTTCGGCGAGCATCCGGGCAAAATCCTGATGTTTCCCGCTGATGCCGGAGCCGCGCCACGCTTCTATCGTCCAACCGCTTTTGATAATTTCCGCAATTGGCGCGAAGGCGTTGGGAAGATTAATATTACTTGCCGATCCAGATTGAAAATAAGCAATGTTTTTTCCGTCCACACTGGTTAAAGGAAACCGGAGTATCAAAGCCGGACCGAATTGCGACTGGTTGGGAATTGAAACGAATTCGATCTGCAAAGGCTCAGGCCGGTAACGAATATAAATTTTGCCCGAGGCGGAAATGATCTCACCGTTTTCAATTTCAAGTCCCGGCGGCATCAAACCACGCGAAGTAACAGCGTTGATCAGCGTATTTATCGAACCCGGAATTTGCTTTTTCTTTTTAGCTTCGTCCAGGATGCTTAAACAAACCGCAAAGCCCAACGCTCCCGTTTCACGAAGGCGACGGCTGGTGTCAATAACTTCGCCCCCAAAAACATTTGCCGATTGCCGGTTTTTTTCCGTTTTTGTTTTTTCGTCCGCCCCTGAGTTTTCGGAGTCATTTATTTGAATTTGCGTTTGAGCATTAATTCTTCGCCATTCCAAAAAACGAAAGACGCCCGAAACGCCAAGCATTAACGCCACCATGAGCAAAACATTGAACAGCGGTGAGCCGAAGAATTTCGGTCCTTCATTGGCGGTTTTCGATGAATTTTGGTTTTTCACCGGATTCTTCGCTGAAAGATTCAGAAAAGATTTTATTGAAAACATCGTTCATTTCTCCTTAAACAAATTAGTGCTTTTAAATCACCGAATTAACGGGAAAAATGTTTTGGAAAGAACTGTTTAGTAGATCGGATAAATCTGCAGCAACTGGTGCATCACTTAAATTTGTCTCGCCAAAAAAATCATCCAAATTCGGTTGCTTTCCCCAATATTTTGCCCATTTCTCATCAAGCTCGACCAGCGAACCGTCAATCTGCGGGTGAAAATTTTGGACACACGAGAGCAAATACGGGAGCTGTTTTTTTAAATATTCCGCATCACGCCGGTTTTTAGCGAAATAAGTAAAATAGATCGGAACATTGCTTTCGTTGATCTCTGTAACGTCATCGCGTTCAAAAGCACGGGCCAGCTGAATTCCGGTCCGAACGGACGGATAATGCGAAATTCCTGCCACGCTCCGGATCGCGTCAAGTAGTTTCAAGGCATTTGATAAATTTGCCGCCTTTATTTCGGGACATCGCGCTCTTAAGATTTCAAGTTCTTTCGTCAAATTCGGCGTTGCAAAATAAGTATGTAAATGGCGGTCTCTGAACGGCAAAGATAATTCGTGCCGTGAATCATTCGAGGTGGAAATAACGATCGGCAAAAAATCCGGATTTGTGCAGCCGACAAATCCTTCCGCCAGCCGTTCCACATAAATTTTTCCGGTCGCGAGCGGCGAAAGAAGGGCATCTTCGACACTTGCTCCGAATTTATCGGCTTCATCGAGCCTTAAAAGCGTCGGAAATTCACTTTCCTGAGCTTTTGAGTAGGCGGCGGCAACTTCACCCAAGATCAAGAACCGTTTGGTCCAGCGTTGGTTCCGGGCAGACTCTAAAGCACTGGGGCGCTCAGCTTCCGGTTGTGATTGGACGATTGCGCGGACTTCCCGCATAAAGGATTCCTGTTCACGCTCGTCCCAGGCGCAGAGCAGTTCTTCCTGCCTCAGTTCATCGCGCCCCGAGACCGTGTAATAATCAAGATTGCACGCTTCATAAAGCGCATCGGAGAAAACGGTTTTTCCCGCACCCGGCTCACCGCATCCAAGTAAGGCAAAACCTGAAAGCAATGATTGACAAAAATCGCTGAAGTTTCCGCTCTCAGGGATGTATCCGGTGGAGCAAATCAACGAATAAAGTTCGTCTGCTCGCCCGTCTTTGACCATTTGGCGCGGATTGATTTTAGTTTTGTCAGAATTACTCGGGAGCATCAGTTTTTACCTTTCTCCATCGCTTGAAGCACCAAAGTGCGCTGGTTGGGCGACATTTTCAGAAGTGCCGCGCGGATTTTGTTCGCATCATCTGTAACGAGAATTTCCGCCATTTCCGCTTCGCTCAAATTTAGTCCGGGAATTTCGGCTTCGGTGTCAGCGAGGCTTTCGTTCAAATCAGCATTTTGCTTCTCCCTGGGTAAATCCGTGATTAAAACGTAGGCTTCGGTACCGGCTTTAACGACGACAAAACTATCGCTTTGATTATCTCCGCGAATAACCGAAGATACTTCACCGCCAACACCATTTGTTCCACCCAAAACGATTGTCCCGCCGCGCCTACCGCCTGATGACAACACATTGACGGCATTGCCCCCGACTTCGCGTAAAGCATTCAGAAAGCGGGTTCCCCAACTTTTGACGGATTTGCGTATGCCCAAAACACCTGATGCGCCGTCTGTTCCCGTAACTTCACCTTCAAATTTGACGACTTTGCCTGAATTCGGGTCGATCGCTCCGAAAACGGAAATAAAAGCGCGATTATATTCACTGCCGCGCAATCGTCCGACCAGAACTGTTCCCGCCGGGTACGAAAATCCGGCTTGCTTGATGGAGCGGGAAAGCTCCATCCGGACTAAGCTCCCAGATCCTTGCAAAGTAAAAACCGCGCCTAAAAAACGCACCGGCAGCAAAGTCCCGAAAGCCGGAACATGTTTAGCTTCATTTGCGGCACTTAAGTTTCGCCCGAAACTATTTCCATTCGTTTGAGGAGAGCCTTGGGAAACGGAAATTGATGGGACAGAATTCGTTTGATTTGCAATTCTCCCGAAAAATACCGAACGGGCGCGAGCCGCTCCATCCGCGTTATTGGTTAATTTTTCGCCGCTCGATTGGTTGATCCCTGGCTGAAAACCCAAATTTGCGGCGGGTTCATTTCGGTTCGATAAATTCGGAGTTGGCTTGACCGGGTTCGGCAATTCCGGTTGAAATGGGCGAATTTGATCGTTTGCCGGATCTGATTGAACGCTCCTGTTTTCATTCGGTAAGACAATCATATTTCCCCCCGTTTGACTGTTCGGCGCTTGATTGTTTAATTGTTCCTTTGTCTTGTCTGCCGAAGAAAGCGTTAAATCTTGTTCGTCTGTGGCGTTCGGATTGGTCGAGGGACCCGAAAGGACCGGAGAATTTTGATTATTGCTGTTTTCCTCTGCAACCAGTTCCAACGCGGTTTTGAGTTTTTCGTCCGCTTTCTCCGTTGCTCCTGATCCCACGGTATTCGGTTTTTGGTTGCGGTCAATCGAAACCCGGCTTGCAGGAGCGAAAAAACCGAAACCGAACGCCCAAGCCAGGAAAACCGCGAAGATTCCAAAGCCGGCACCGAAAACTGTGAGGAAAATCAGCGATTTGCGGAGTTTCGCGCGTCGCGTCGGTGCGGCTTCGTCGGCTTCGGAAGTTTCGTTTCCAAAAGCGGCTTCATCAAAGACGATTTCGTCTGAAGGCTCATCCGCTCCTGTCGGGTCAACAAAACCTTCTTCATCCAAAATTTCATTTTTGATGAGAAATTCACTTCTGGCCGCGAGTTCCGATTCTTCCGGGTCTAACGCAGGCGGAATAACCGCCGGAATATTTTCTACTTTTCGCTTCATTGTTTGCTTCCCTCCTTGCCGGCGGCTTGATTCGTTCCCGTCACAACGGGAGAATCGGCAGCACGGTCGTGCGCGGCTGAAACGAGCAGTTTTTGATTTGCCCCCAGGACCGGATTTTCGTAAACGATGGCGTAATAACAAACCGCTCCGGCAGGGATTGCGCCTTGCAGAGCCGTTGTTTCCGTATATTTTCTGGCCAGTCGCTCAATTTGCAGGCTGTTTCCCGCCTTATCAACGGTTTGAATTTTGAGTTCGGGCATTTCTTCAAGCAGCCGCAAAGTATCGGTTGTTTCATTTTTGACCGCGACAATTATCATTCGTTGAACAGTGTCAATTTCGATGACTTTGAAGGTCGAGAGACTCAAACCTTGAGAAGCAGGCGACCAAACCGCAAACTTTTCCTTTTCAGTTTTTAGAGCCTCAGCCAATTTTTTATTAACGAAGCGCGACAGTTCCGGGCCTGACTTCATTTTGCGTCTGGCAGAATCTGTCATATCGGGCGAGCCGCTGACGATTTCGACCACTGAAGCAGGCGAAACATTGGCAGTCTCACTTGTCTTTAACGAGTCAGACTCTTTGGTCGAATTGTTGCTGACAAGGGTAGAAACGGCACGGGTTGGTTTGGTTCCTTCGGCTTGGGTTTCATCTCCCAAATTTACTTTCAAACCGGCAGTGCGACGAGCGGCAATAACTTCGGAGAGGCTGTAATTCAAGATGCAGCGATGAGCGTTTTGCCGGATATCCGGCGCGGGAACGATTTCTAAGACAATCACTAAACCGGATTTCATCTGCATTGTGATCGTTACCGACATTTCTTTTTGACCGGCAGCCGGAGCGGGCAAAAAGCCTTCGCCCGGATAAAGCGTAATCGAACGGTCGGTTTCTTTGGTCGGCGACTGAAAGACAGTGACGAACTTCGGGTTGCCTTCGTGGATATAATAAATCTGGTCCACGCTGGGAAACTCAATCACAGAGGTCGCATTTTGTGCCAGTCCCAGACGCACGACGGTCGGCTGGTTCGGACTGACGGAAACTGATGCCTCGCCCGATAAATAATCGATTGGCGGACGATTGACCAGCTTTACCGCATTATTAACTTCCACAATTTTATCCTTTTGGCTGGCGTTATTGTCTGAATCAACAACTTTCGGCTTGGTTTGGTTTGGTTTCGTTTTTGTCCGCCGAGGATTATTGTTTGTTTGCGCCGAATTAAAGCCGACTAACAGCAGAAAAAGGAAACAAAGGGCGGTTAGACGCAGGGCAAAGATTTTGACGATCCGTCTTTCGCAGAAATGTTTTAGAAACATAGAATTTATTTTCTTCATATTTTTATTGGTTCAAATCGCGCATTTGGTTAATTTGCGCCTATTTTTTAATTTTCTGGATTTTCAAAACGGAAATTATTTATTGTTTCCGACTTGTGGTGGTATTAACTTCAGGACGATTTTCACTAACCGTGACAGCAGGGTCATTGCCGCTTGTGCGCTCATCGGAAAGCAAAACGATCGGCGATCTGCGCGTGCCGTCAACCGCTTCGGCGCGGTATTTTTGAATGTAAAAGCCCGTCCGGTAATTGTTTTCGTTTCGCGCCGGAGATGTCGGCGAATCCATCAGCAAAAATTTGATTTTGATTTGGGTTTCCTCTTCAACGCTGGTGCCTTGTGAGACGTGCCGCAAAACTCGCCTTCCGAGAGCGCGGACGATAAAGGGGTCGCGTTCATCAATGCTCAGATCCTGCAATTCCCAGGATGAGTTGACGCTTTCCGTTTTTTCCTGGGCAAGCAGTTTTTCCGAATTGAAAAGCTGCGCTTGGCTCAGAGAGAGATTCGGCTCCATCATCTTTAACAGCCGGTTAACTTGTCCGGGGCGGGTTGCGCCGTTGACTTCATACAGGCAACGCAAAAATTCCGTCACCAATGCTTTTTTGTCGCGGTCGCTTAAATTATCAGGCGTCAGGCTCACCGATTCGGTGTTTCCGTAATCTTTGTTGTTGATTGCTAAAGTGCGCCCGTCGGTTTTGTCCACGACGATTAAATCCGCTTTCCGCAAAGCGAAATAAAAATTTAGTCCGATGCAAACAAACAGCAATCCGACCAGGATGAAACAGAAGCGCAGAAGGCGCGAAATCGTCAAAATGTCTTCCGGATCCCGCTCGTAAAATGGGAGCGCGGAAAAATCCGGATGGTTAGAATTTGATTCAGGTGTCATAAAAACTCCTCTTAAAAACAAGAATTTAGGGTTTTGCAATGGTCAGCGAATGATCAATGAATTTGCCTCAGCCTTTGAATAAGGATTGGCTCGTCGAATGATAAAATCGGGATTATCCACGGACTTTCGCCTAATTCCGAAAAGTGTTCCGAGTTTTCGCCCAAAATTTCCACCGCGAGAAGATGCGTCAGATACAAATTTGAACAGATGTCCATCACCTCGATCAGATTCATCTCGCTTACCGGCGATATTTTTTCACTTTCGCAAATTCCGTAGGTTTCGTTAGTCATTCAAGTTAGCTCCAAAATTTAGGGTCAATGTTTTTTTCAAAACACGGGCAAAGCAAATTTAAATAATCGCTTTCTTGAAATCGGAAGATTGCAAAACGAGTGCCATTAAAAAAATCGCCCAAAATGCCTGATTTTTATGAAAAATCTAAATTTTTAGCCGATTAAAGGTCAAAACGGACCAGAGGTGGTATGTTGAACGCACCACCCCCGGTATGTTGAACGCACCACCCCTCCAAAAATATAAATAAAATCGGGCTTTCGAGTAATATTGGGTGGTGCGCCGGGCGTACCACTCAATAATTAAGCAAGAGTTGTCAATTACTTCATCTTCTTAAATTGATCCTCAAACCGGGGCACAAAAATAGCCGATCAAGTTCAATCGGCTTGGCTTTATAGGTCGCGTTAAAGCAAATAAATATTGAATTTAGGGCAATGCTGAGGCTGATATTATTTTGGCACGGAGATTTTTTTACCAAAAAAAGTTCCGCGAGCGCGGATGGAGGTCGGTTGCTGTGTCGAACCCATTTGTTCGCCGACAACTAAATCGCCGCTTTCCGCCAGGCGTTCGAGGTTACTACCCACCTTTCTGTATCTCCCACCCGTGCGCGGTTCATAATAGGTTTCGGTTGCTTCCGGGACTTCTTTTTTTTCTTCATTAGATGGATCCGCGTTTGAATCAAGAGAAATATTTGGGGCGGCAGAAGCGAGGGGCTTTGACGGTAAAATTGAGTCGGTTTGGCGCGTTCTTTTATCAGCTGAGACTCCTTGCCGAGAATTGTTGAAAACGGATTGCAGCGCCTGTCTTCGGTTTGGCGAAACTGTGTTTGTACTCCAAAAATTCGGGTTTGAAATCTGAGTTAAAAGTGAACCGCTAAATCCGATTTCGTTGTCCAGGAGCCACACGCGGGCAACCGGTTCGGCAACATTGGGCGGGTAGAGGAAACGGACAAATGCACCCGGAAATAATTGTTTCAATTGAAGTAAGCGGTAAACAATGAGTCCGCGAGCGACATAACCGGTGGTTTCACGATAGGGGGGAACGCCGCCCACTGTTCTCATCCCGCCCGGATTGATTATTTTCTTATTTGCGCGAATGGCTTTGCCCCATAAATAAGCATCAACCGCACCTTCCCCGGCATTATATCCGGCTAAGATCGAATCAATTCGCCCGCCGAAACGCCTTTCAAGAAACCTGATATACCGTGCAGCTGCTCTGATGGCGGGTTCGGGTAAGTAAGGATTGAACAAATTAAAACGTGCGGCAGTTGCCGGAATAAACTGCATCAATCCTTCCGCTCCGGCCGGCGAGCGAAGCCACGGACGAAATCTGGTCTCAAGATAAGCAATCGCCCACAAAAGGTACGGGTCAACCTCTTCCTCCAGGGCAATGCGTGAAATGGTCGCTTCAAAAAATCGCGCCCGGTCAAAAAGCGAAATGCGTGAAAATTGCCCTTTGGTGACAAGGTAAGTTTGCCCGAAAATCACCGGTTGAACCGATGCCAGGAGAAACAGCAGAAAAATTGCGACAGTTCTCACTGCGATCAAGCGGGTTCGATAAGATTTCAAAAATCTTTTTTTCATATTTTTTTTCATATTTTTTTTCATATTTTTCATAAATTTATCTTCAAAAATTGAGTTTAAGTTTTCCCGCTTGCCTAAAACGGCTTGGGCTTTCCCCGGCAACCTCTATGCCTTGAACATAACCCTAAAATTTTCAACATCTTACAGACAGGCACGAACTTTGCTCTGATAAATTTTGAGGGCTGTCCGCATGAAAGGTGCGGCAGCAGCTTGAGAAACCAATCAAAAATTTAAGAGGAAAAATAAATGAAGAACCGAATTTACTCTGTCGTCGTGAATTTACGTCGTTCAGCAACCAACACACTTGAAATCTTCAATACCAGACAAAAACTGGCTGATTTGAAAGCCAAAACCTGCTTGGCCTTAAAGGCGGGTGCACCACTGTGCGGGGCAATTCTGCTCAACTTGATTATTTTTGAGGCGGCACACGCCCAAAGCAACGGTCCGATCTTTTCGGGCAGTGCAAATAATCTCGCCAATATCATCCGTGAAGGATTAAAACTTTTCGCCATTCTCTTGTTCTGCGGCGGAGCCTTGGGAGTTGGAGCAGCGATCTGGAACAAGATGTGGGGCAAGGAATGGGCAAACTATGCCATCGGCGGCGGTGCGGCTTTCGCCTTCGGCACCATCATGGCAGTCATCTACTCGATCGCTCAGGGACAAAACGTCGCGGTTGATACGAATTTTTAGGCGGGAGATTATGGCTTTATGAAACCAAGACCAATCCGACAACACGTTTACCACGAAATAAAACGCTGCGGAGTTTACCAGAATGATTGGAAATATATTCTGATCCCCACGGCTGTCGCCTATATTCTGCCGTTCGTTTTCGGTTGGTGGATTTACTACATCCCGGTGGGAGTTCCCGCCGGGGCGTTTTGTTTTATTTTAACGCTTGCCGTTTTCACCTTCTTAAGAGCCAGCAAACCTAAGGGATGGCTCTTCCATAAACTGGATTCCTTGACGGACGGTTGGAGCAAATTCCGCCGCCCTCTGTCAGATGAATACGAAAGCGAAAGCTGGATAACCACCAATTAACCATCAAGAAAAAAATTGAGAAAAATTGAGAAAAAAGAAAAAATTATGCTCGAAAATTACACGAATTTATCACAAGCTTTTTTGCTGACGAGTCTGATCGCCAGTAGTGCCGCTTTGGGAATCGGCTTCGTTATTGCCTGGCGGTTTCTGCCGATTTTTAGGCAGGTAGGCAACCGGAGATCTAACCAGCCGCCAAAAATCGCCTCCAACGCCTTCCGTGCTGCCGGAGAGAAGAACTTAGCCTTCGGGCAGGGACGATTGAGAAAAAGCGAAATACTGGGCTTTGACGGGGCGTTGATCCGCTACGGGGACGGAAGTTTTGGGCGTGCTTACCGCATCACACTCGCCAACACGATCTACCAGGCGGAAGAATTTACGGAAAACCGGATCGACGAGATCTCAAGTCTGCTGAATTTCGACAAACCGTCAGGAACAACAATTCAGATTCGCTTTGATTCCCTTCCCGACAGCGGAACGATTCTAAAAAATCATCTCCGCTCGCGCAATGCTGCGGAGAGCCATCCCCATGCCGCACTTCTGCATGCGACAAATATCAAAATTTATGAAGATGCAATAAGCGAGGAATTAATAAAAGAGCAATCAGCCACTGTTTGGATCCGCGTTCCCCCAATTGATTCTCACGACCATCCGGCAATTCTGAGGTTTCTGCCAAGCGTTGCCAGGGAAATTGGGCGCGGCGGATTCATTCAATTTTTAATCGCGCCGGTTATTTCAGGGAAAAATGCTTTTTCACAAAATTTTGTCAGCCGTGAACAAGCACAAGAACAAAAATGTAAACAAGCAGCCGAAAAAGTTTTTCGCGCCTTTGAAGAAAATTTTCCCAAGGAGCTGCGGCTTGAACCCCTGAAACGACAGGAAACCTTTGAAATTCTTTTTGTCTCGCATCGTCGCGCAGTCAATACAGATGTTCCCCTTTTACCGGAAACCGTTTCCCGCCTGGACATCAGGCGTTACCTCGCTTCCGGCGAAATCAGCACGGACGAAACGGATTTCGTTATTCACGAGAAATCTCTGGCGAGTGTGGTCAGCCTCAAAACGCCGCCGCAAAATTTCGTTACCGCCGATACAATGCGCTATCTGACTGCTCGCGGCGATTTAAATTTCCCCCATACGATCGTGCTTGATTTCGTGGCACTTGACGTGGAAGCCAGTAAAAAAGAGCTCAAGAAAAAGATCAAACGGATCGAAGGGAGCGGCAACACATTTTTCGGTCTCAAACCGCTGGGCGAAGATGCCAAAGTCATCCGGGAAGAATTAACCGAGCTCCTGCGGCAAGTTGAAAAAGGGCGGGAAAAAATCTGCCAGGCGAGGATTAATTTTGTCATTTTTGGAGGGAAAGTCCGCCACCGCTCAGAAGTCAACCAAAGGGCGGAAACCTTAACCGAAAGATGCGAACAGATTATTTCCGCTGTTCGCAAAATTCCGGGGGCGGATGCTGTTCGGGAAGAACCGGCCCGGGTGCGGGCGATTTATCCGAGAATGCTGGCCGGCGAATTATCAGGCCGCGTTACCGGACAGGAATTCGGCGAAGCCGCCAGCACTCTGGCTGCGTTTGTTCCGACCGAAGGAGCGTGGCACGGTTCTCCTCGCCCGCACAGCCTTTTTTTAACGCCTGACGGGAATATGTTCGGACTTGATTTGTTCGATAGAAATTTAATCAAATCGCCGACCGTCATTGTCACCGCCGCTTCGGGCGAAGGTAAATCGGTTTTGGGAATGAGAATTATTACCGACATTCTCGCGTGCAAAGGTCGGATCAAAGTGCGGGCGATTGATTACAAAAATTCGCTCAAACCAATGTGCAAACTATTCGGCGGGCGGCACATCAATTTCGCCGAAAGTCAGCCGAAGCCTTTGAATATCTGGAATTATCCCGGTCTTGAAACGGGACAGCCAGCCTCCAAACGGCAAAGCACTTTTGTGCTGACAGATTTGCTCAATTTAAGCAGAACGCCGAAAGACGACACGATTTCCTACTCCATTGCCAAGCTCATCGTCACGGAAGTTTATAAGATCTCACAAACCAGAAATGGCGCAGGCAGACCGAAATTTCAGCCGACTTTGAGCCATTTTCTCGATCTTTTGGGAAATTACAGTTGGAACGAAACCGAAAGGACAAAAGCCAACGAACTATTTTTGAAACTCAACATTTACCGCAATGATGTGTGGCTCGATGCACCAACGCATCCTGATTTCGATTCAGCTTCGCCGTTTGACGTTTATGAACTCACTTCACTGTCTTGTTTGGATGAACCTGTCCGCGAAAGTATGGGCTACCGCATCGCCGCTTCGATAATGCAGGAGATCGGCGAAGAAAACTCGCTCGGTCAAATCACGCCGTTTCTCTTTGTTTGCGATGAAATGAAGGAAATTTCCAAGCATTTTCCGCCCGTTTTGGATTTGATCGGCAACACCAGTTTAACAGGACGCAAAGAAGGCGTGGTGACTTTGCTGATGGGACAAGCCTACGAGCATTTTTCCGGCACTCAGGACGCGCCCAATCCGATCGGCATAGATCTGGTCAAAAACTCAGGCGTGAAAATCATCGGCAAACAAATCGGTAACTTCGACCGGCTGGTAAGAGATTGCGACCTCTCCTGTGAGACGCAAACGGCTATTCGCAGTATTCGCAATCCTTACGGAATTTATACGCAATGGGTGATGGTGATCGGTTCGGGCGACGACAAAATCGTGGAAATGGCAACGGTCAGCCAATCGCCGGTTGAGCGTTGGAACTCCACCACCGATGCGAACGAGAGAAACGCCCGTGCCATCGTGGAAAGATTCTTAGCTGACCAACCTTTCGCCTTCGTTTTGGCATGGCTCGCCGAGCGTTATCCGCTCGGTTTAACCGCTGCCGGTTTAACCGAAATCAAAGCAGAACATTTGGAGGAACTTCGGACATTTGCTTCCAGAAATGTCGAGTAAAAAAATATGAAAAACTTAAAAATTATTCATCAATTCGTGATCGCACTCATCCTGACTTCTTTCCTGATATTCCCGGCGGCACAACCGACGAAGGCGCAGTGGGTAACCTTTGACCCGACTAATTATGCCCTGCAGCTAGAGAAAAAAATTGAAGAAGTCGCCCGCTGGATTAAAACCGTTGAGCAATATACGGCAATGTATCAAAAAGCGATTGAACAGGTCAGCAGCTTACGCGGAATTCTTTCAATCGTTGACGAGCAGATCACAAAAAATAAACAAATGGTTGAAGGCTGGGCAGCAGTCGGGCGCATTGTCAAAGGCGTTTTTGAACTCAAAAAACAAATTGAAAATGCTGTTCGATCCGAGATTCAAGCCGTTGTCAGCATTTCACGCCGCTACCGCAACGGGATTTTCGATATGGAAGCGAATAAACGTGACTTGGACGATTATCTCAAACATGCCATTGGCAGGAATGCCGATGCCAGCCTGAAAAATTTAGAGCGGCTGGCCAGACTCGATTCTTCGTTCGAGCGAATGCTTTATGACCGCGAGATGATTTTGGCGGAACTCGCTCTGCTTTATAAAGAACAGACGGAGCTTCAAGACCGGGTGACGGAACTGAGAAGCACGCCGGGTGATTACCAGGATAAAATCGAGGGCTATCTCGCTGAGTTGCGGGAAATCGGCTCCCGGATCGCCACGCTTGAATTAAGACTTGATGAACTGAAAAAGCAGATCGAAGAAAAATGTACGGAATACGGCTTGAAAATCGAGCAGATGGAAGAATTCGGCAAACAAATTCGCCAAACCGAACAAATGATGACGACCATTACGACGGGAAGCCAGGAGTTTTATTCTGAACTGGAAAAATATGAAGTCTGGCGCAATGACCCACTCGCCAATCAATTTCCCTGGTGAGCGGCAAAAAATATAAGGAGAAAAGCAATGTTTCAAAACCACAAAAATTTAAGATTTAAAGGGCGGTTGGCTGCCTTTTTGACAATGTTTCTACTGACGTTTTTCGCTCCGGTAATTGAAATTTTTGCTCAAACTCAGCAGCCGCCAAATAAGACGCCGATCGGTGTCATTAACGGCAAGCCGGTTTATGCCGGTGAGGTCATTAATCTGGTAAATAACGATAGTCCGTTTATGCCACCGCTGGAGGATGATAAATTAAACAGCTCTTCCACCCCGAATCCGAACACCACGCCCATTCCGACACCCGTGCCGCGCCCGACAGCACCATCATTTGACAAGCAAATTGACAATATGATGAAAACGGCGAAGGACTGGCTTTTTGTTTCAATTTTGAATACCTTGGTGCGTCCTTTACTTCCCTATCTGACATTTTTCGCCTGGATTATCGCCAGTTTCGTCCTGATTATTTCATTTTTGCGGAAGTTCTCGGATGAGCGGGGTTACTCCTTTGAGCAGCTTTTTCGCTGGGGAATCCGCACTCTTGTTTTTATGCTGATTATCGGCAGCGCTCCGTATTTGCTGGACATCTTCACGCTGATCGGCAAACAAATCGCCAGCACGGTCAAATCAGCCAACTCGGAAATGGTTAAGGAATTTGACCGAAAAATGCTCGTTTATGTCAAAGCAAATTTCAGCGTTGATGATCCAAACGCGATTATTGCCGAACGGCTCCCGAACGGTGAACCCGGAATTTTAGGCGTGATAAATAACAAAGAATCAAGCGTGGCGGACATTACGGCGGATTTAAATTTTTTAAATTGGAATATGCCCCGGATGTTTACCTTAATGGTCATTAGTCAGAACATCATCAAATTCGGCGGCGTTCTGCTCGCCCTCGCCGGACTTTTTATCCTCATCGGCTTAAAACTCGCCTCGCCCATTATGGCGGCTTTGGGTTTTGATGATAAGTTCGCCGCCCAGACCTTTTACCCATTTTGTTGGGGCGTGGCGACATTTTGTTTATCTTATCCGATCGTTAAAGAAGTGGCGATGTATATCGCTTATTCAATCGGTATCATTGCACTTTCTATTTACAATAATGAGCCGCTTTACACGCTTGACCCGGCAACGGCGAAAATCATTTCTTCAGGCAGTTACGATCCGGGCTCAAGTGCGGCAATCGTCACATTTTTATTTTTTATCGCTGCCCTTTCCTACATTTTGAGCGTCGTTTTGGCATATAAGCTCCTTCGCGGGCAGGTTTATGAATCGGTCAATCAGGTTTCGATGGGTTGGATGCTTTCGGCAGTCGGCACGGCTCTTGAAACATACGGATTGGTGGCGGGGGCGGCAATCAATCGCCAAGCCGAAAACACGCAAATCCAGGGTATTTATAATTCCGAAAAAACCAATGCGGGCGCTGCTTACGAAGCCGGAAAACTTCAAACCGATGCCAGACGGGTGCAGGCAATAGCCGGCGTCCAGGGCAGTCTGCAAACAACGCTCGGTCAGATCTACGGCAATCAGACCACTAATATGCTGATGACAAACGCCAACCGGACGATGCAGCTTCAGCAAACCAACGCTATGACGCAGCGCGAATTAGGTTCCCAACGAGTTGATTTTACCGACCGAACTAACCGGTTAGGTTTTGAAACACAACGGGAAAAAAGCAATCGCTGGGTCGATAACGAAGCGCAAAAGAATGAAAACATGCTCAATATGACTCCGGGCAGCAACGCTCTCGGCACGCGCGGATTGAGTGGTGTGATTGCCAACGGAGCAGGCGAACTGACCGGTATTCCAATTGACCCGTCGCAGGTCCGGCAAAATTTAGGAAATCAAGTAAGTGACGAGCAATTTCAATTAAATTTGGGGCAAAATACGCGCTCCTTGAGTTCCAACCGGCAGAACCTTGAAAACTACCAATCAAATATGGAAACCAGTATTAATCAAAATGCGGATGCGAATCTCGCCGCGATCAACAAAGGAGCAAGTATCAGTGCAGGCGCCGCAAAACAAGGGGCAGCCACGCAAACGGGGGGAATAAACCAGGGTTATAAATTAGAGATCAAAGCCAATGATGTTACCTTTGCCGGACGCAACGAAGCCGCTTTGATCAATAAAAATTCGGCGGAAGAAGCCGCACATTTGAGAATGCTTTCCACGGTCGTAACGGGATTTTTCCGCGATATGGATCGCCGATTGGAAGAGATGAAGCCAAAGTATTAGTTCATTCTGAGAGTTATATCGGAAACTTCCAATTGAATTTGGCTTTTTAACTTTGGTTAATTCAATACGCCATGACGATAAAGCCAGCTCACTCCGATTGCCAGCAGGGTGGAGAAAATTTCGTCATTTGAATACTTTTTACCGGTTTCTAGGTTTATTCCCGCTTTGAGTTCCGACATCTGATAAACGACTTCTTCCGTGACGGTCAGCGAACGTCGTGTTGTTTCATCCGCTCTTTTGATGAACTCGAAAGCCTCAGCACGTAAATTCCGGTAATTTTCGGGCGTAGCCGCCGCCAGTGCCTCTCTTAAAAGAAAATCAATGATGACATTTTGCGTGAACTGCTCATCAATCGTGCGGAATTTGGCTTTGAGTCTGGTTGTATCAATAATCAGTGTTCGGGGAATCGAAAACGGGCGTGTGGTATTACGCCCCTGCCCCGCCCTTGACGAAGCGATATTAGCAGCAATAGTTTCCATGTCTCTGAAATTCACGCCGAATCCCCCGGAGTTTTCCGAAGCGGAGGCACTTCCCTTTTGCACCGAAGCTTTATTTCTGCTTTCATTACCTTTAGCTGAAGTTTTAGTCTCCTTTTTATCATTTGCCTGAACTTTGGCAACAGGTTCGACTATCCGAGGCTTTATTTGCGAAGGCTCTTGTTTTGAAGGCTTTTCGTCATTTTTACTTGGTGAAGACTTTTCTACTTCCTCCGTTTCCGAGCCGAAAATCTCTTTTTGCAAATCGTCGAGCTGTTGCAGGTCAACTTTTCGTTTGGGCGCAGGTCTTAATGCCATTAGTTTTCCTCCTTTGTTTTGAAATAAATTACTTTGCCGCTGTTTTCTTTAAATCTTTTCCGGCAGCCGATAGCTTTTTCGCATTTTTGCTGATTCCTAAAATATCTTCCATCTCCCTGACAAATTCGCGCATCTCGCGCTGCCCTTCCCTATCTGAATCAGTCCGCCCCGCGATTTCCAAAACGGACAAGCCACCGGAACTATTTTCGTAAATATTGCGGTTGCCGATAGTTGTCGTCATCAGCGGAATTTCATATTCCTGGAGAGCTTCCCGCATATCGCCCGAAACTTTACGCTTGTCCCGACGGTTCAGTAGAAACCGCGCCGCAAAATCGCCCGCCCGGATCGCTGCCACCTTTTGAATTAACTGTGTCGTCGAATCGGAACTCCAGAGCGAATAATTTCCCGGTGTCAACGGAATAATGACCAGATTTGCGGCGGAAATAACTCCGAGCGAGACAAATTCGTTTCGCCCCGGCGTATCTACTACGACGATATCGAAGGTTGAGGCGATGTCCTCCAAATCAACCGTCACTGCCGAGGCGTTGACGGTTTTTTTATAATACTTGCTGAAACTTCGGACCTTATATTTGTCAGCATAATCTTCATCCCGGGCATTACACCACAATTCGCTGCTTCCCTGTTCGTCGGTGTCAAGCAAAATGACACGGTATTTTTCGCTTAAAATTGCTGCTGTATTCGTAGCTAAGGTAGATTTTCCGACACCCCCTTTTTGGTTCACAAAGGCGATTATTTTAGAAAGATTTGGTTTTTGAATAGGCATTTTGTTTTGAATTTGAAGCTTGGAAATTAGCTTCCGTTCAGAAATTATTTTAACTCTCAATATTGTTTTAATATAACAACTTTATCTTGTCAACAAAAATACTAACTAAATTAAAATTTACAGTATTTACCTTTTACACATTTACATTTACTTTATATACCATTTGCTCTTATTGCTTCATTACCACCTTTTACACTTTTTACACCTTTTGCACTAAATAAAAAAGCGGTTGGTAATTCAAGAAAAAAAGAAATTCAATATGAAGGAATTACAAAAGCAATTAGGATTAATCGCCGAACAAATGTCGGTTTTATGTGACACCGAAGAGCCGATTAAAAACTCCAGTTTATTGGACATTTGTCGGTATGTCGGATTGGATTTATTTTCAAAAGGGAAAGAAACTCATCTTTTACACGAACTTTTTGAAACTGCGATAAACCAACACATTATCAGAAAATTTGGAAATGCAAAATTAAAGGATAAAAAATCACATTCCCAAATATTGAATGATTTAACAAATTTACTGAAAAAATGTCCGCCGCAAAGCTGGCGCGGGAAAGAACAAATCAACCTGCAACAGTTCAGCACGCCGCCGACCATCGCATTTTTAATGGCAGTATTATTAAATCCGAAAGAAAAGGAATTGATTTTGGAGCCGTCAGCCGGAACAGGCTCGCTGGCGGTTTGGTTGAAAATAGCCGGATGCCGTTTTCATTTGAATGAATTGTCGGAAACACGGCGAATATTACTTGGATTGCAGGGTTTCGTTTCGACCGAATTAAACGCAGAATTTTTAGACGACCTGTTGCCCGAAGAAATTTGCCCGGACGCAATTTTGATGAACCCGCCATTTAGCGCAAATGCCGGACGAACAAAATCCGGCGACTCGAATTTCGGCTTTCGGCACATGAGTACCGCACTACAAAGACTGAAAAGTGGCGGAAGATTTGTCGGATTATTTGGAACCGACGCTCTGATAAAAACACAAAAAAGTTTGACCTTTCTCAGCCAATTGTCAGAAAATTTTGACCTCAAGGCAATTATTCACCTCCCTAAAAACGCTTATTACAAATACGGAACGAGTCTGCCGGTCTCAATTATTTGCATCGCTAAAAACGAGACTCGAAAACCATTGAATGAAGTATTGAAGTTCAACTACTCAAATCTTAAAGATATTTTGTCAATTACCGGAATTTTCGATTAGTAAAAAGCATAGAAAACATCACACCAGAACCTATTCCAAATCCCAATAAAAATAAAATGCAGAACTTAAATCAAACTGAAAACGGCAAGAAAAAAATACCTTTCAATGAATTATTTGTCGGAAATCAATCAAATGACGAAGGAAATTGGGAGAAGGCTGAACCTGATAAAAACCAAAATCAAAGAGATTCTCCGATTGAAAACTTGACCGCTATTAACGGACAAGGCAATCAGGATACAGATTTAGGACAAACTTTTGAAGAGAATCTTTATGACTGCGCTTATTTAAAAGGCGGCCCGCCACATCCGGGCGTAATTGTTGAAACTGCAGGGCTTGCCAACATCAAACCACCACGCCCGACCTATCGCCCGCAATTGCCGGTTGATTTGTTAACGGGCGGTAAGATTTCCGAAATTCAGCTCGAGCGAATTATTTACGCGGGAAGCGCACACAACCAAATCCTGCCGGGTTCAAAGGCACGGGCCGGAATTTCAATCGGCGACGGCACTGGAGTCGGGAAAACCGGAACTATTTTAGGAATTATTCTTGACAACTGGTTTTCGGGGCGCAGGAAAACGATTTGGTTCAGCGTCAAATTTGATCTTGTCAAAGCCGTCAGGGACGAAATGGCGAGACTCGGAATCAACATCCCGATCAAACTCATTAACGATTACAAACCGGAAGAAGAAATTACGATGTCAAAAGGCATCGTTTTTTGCACCTATCAATCGCTGATTGCCAAATCGAAAAAAGGTCGCCGCCGGCTTGACCAAATAACAGATTGGCTCGGCGGGGAAGGCTTACTGATTTTTGATGAGGGACACCGTGCCAAAAATTTCTTTGCCGATGAACGGCGGAACGGAACACAAACCGGGGCGGCAGTCGCCGAAATTCAGGACGTTGAGAAATTTCCCGATTACCGGGTGGTTTATTCATCAGCGACTGCGGCAACCGAAGTGCGGCATCTCGCCTATATGATTCGGCTTGGACTGTGGGGGCAGGGAAGTGCTTTCACAGATTTCGCCGAATTTGCTCGTGAAATCGAAGAAGGCGGCATCGGCGCGATGGAAATGGTTGCCCGCGACCTCAAGGCAATGGGGCGATATTTTTGCGGCAGTCTATCGCTGGGGGTTGATCCTGAAAACGGTTTGAGCGTTGAATACCGCGAAGTTATTCACTACTTAACCGCCCATCAACGCGAAATGTATGACAATATGGCGCGGGCCTGGCAGATGGTTTTGCAGAAAACCGAAAAAGCTCTCACTTTGACCAACAGCGAAAAATTCTTACGCCGCCATATTGTCAATAACTTCTGGGCGGAGCATCAACGCTGCACCAAGGCGATCATCACCGCCTTCAAAGTCCCGACTTTAATCATTGAAATTGAACGCGCTCTCGCCGAACAGCATTCGGTCATCATTTCGATCACCAGCACGGGGGAGGCAAGTTTGACCAGACAAATGGCTCGCTCGGCTGATGAGGAAGAGGCAATTTCCGATCTTGATTTCAGTCCGCGCGAAACTTTAACCCGCCTTATCGAAAGCTGTTTTCCGACCGCGCTTTATCAGGAAATAACGGACGAGGTAACTGAAAAAATAAAATATGAGCCGCTCCTTGGCGAAAACGGCGAACAGATCCATTCGAAAGCTGCCCTCGCTCTGAAACAGGAATTGCTTGACCGGCTGGCGACTTTGCAACTGCCCGAACATCCGCTCGACCAGATCATCAACCATTTCGGGGCGGAAAATGTGGCGGAAATGACCGGGCGCAATATGAGATTGGTCAAACTTTCCAATGGTGAATTTGCCCATCGCCCGCGCGGCATCGCGGGAGTTCCGCAGCGGCAGACAAATCTCCACGAACTTCAGCAGTTTCAAAGTAAGCGTAAACGGATCGCTATTATGTCGGAAGTCGCCGCCACAGGCGATAGTTTGCATTCCGACAAACGAGCAATAAATCAGCAACGACGTGAACATATCGCCGCCGAACTTAAATGGTCAGCCGACAAACAACTGCAGGATTTTGGGCGTTCACACCGCAGTAATCAGGCTTCACCACCGATTTATTTGCTGCTTTATACTGAACTTGGCGGCGAAAAACGCTTTTCGACCTCGATTGCGCGCCGCCTGGCAAGCACCGGAGCCCTAAACAAAGGAGACCGGAGAGCAAACCAGATCGGGGGCTTAGAGAAATTCAATCTCGAATCGAAAGAGGGACGCGCCGCTTTGAAGATCGTTTATGACCGGATTTTGGCGGGCTGCTCGATTCCCGGTTTGGCAACTCCGCCTCAAACGCTTTCCGATATGGGGTTATTAACCAAAAGCGAATCAGGCGAAGAAACCATCCAAGAGAATGAAAAGCAAAATATCGTCCGCTTCTTCAATCGGTTGCTTTCGCTTGAAGCCCACCGCCAAAACGCCCTTTTTGAATATTTCTACAAAATTTATACGGAAACGGTTGAACATCTGAAAGCGGCCGGGAAATACGATTTGGGGATGGAAGACATCAAGGCAAATTCCGTCAAAATCAAGCGTGAGCCGCAAATTATCAATCGTGACCAGATTACCGATGCAACCACCTATCTCTACGAACTTGAAACGATTGTTCCGACCAATCCTGCCCGTTTTGAGGATCTGGAAAGGGAAGACGCCTACTTTTACCGGAAACTCGGCTTGGAGGAGCCGGAATTCGTCGCGGCGCGTCCTTCTCTCATTCACACCGACCCGGAAACGGGAGAAAGCTACCAAACATTTGCTGTCAGTCGTCCGGCAGGCAAAAATCTGTTATATACAGGCGAAGCCGAACTTGCCGCCCGTTACCGCTTGGTGCCGCGAGGGAAAGCTAAAGATTGGTGGAACGGGGAAGTCGCAAAAATCCCGCCCGTGGTCAACAAAACCGTCTTTCTCTTGAGCGGCGCATTAATTCCGGTGTGGCGGCAAATCAAAAACGTCAAAGATGCAGCGTTCAAAATCGTTCGCACGACCACCGATGAAGGCGTGCGCCTGGTTGGGCTCCAGATTCCTAAACAGCAGGTCAAGGAAATCATTCGTCTGTTCGACTGCGTGTGGGAGCAGGCAGAGACTTCAAATGATATTTTCCAAAGCGTTCTTGACAGCAAAGAGTCAGTCGAACTCGCAGAAAATATCCGGCTCAAAAGTTCAAAATTTTTCGGCACATATTACGTCGAGATCGTGCCGGGCAGAGCGGAACACCCGAAAAAGTTTCGGGCATTAGGCTTGACGACTCTCGTGCAACAAGCCCGTGAGCGATTTCTCTTGCCCCAAAATGAACAGGAATCAATCGGGTTGCTGCAAAAACTGTTAACCCAATTTCCGCCTCTTTCCGGCACAAATCAGACGGTTAACCTGATCGACGAGAAAATCTCCACCCAAAACAAAAATGACAAGCCAAATAAAGCGATCGAAGAGTTTGCTCCGATCGACGTGCGCGAGTGGCTGATCGAGCCTGACCGGGAAGAATTTGCCCGCATTAGAGTGCGGAATTCGCTGACTCCTGATTAGTTTTTCCTTGAAGCTGACAATCCCAAAACTAATTTTATGAAAATTGACCGAACCCGACTGGACGCCGCTTTTATCCTTGCCCAAAAAACTCTTGATAATCAAAGTTTCTCCGATTTTATGAAGAATCGGTGGTTTCGAGGGTTGGAAAAAGCCAGGCAGCGAATTCTTGAGCAGCCATATTTTGCGTGGCAGCCGGAGCAATTAACAATAGTTTCTATTCCCGCCGGAAAAAGCCGTGAAATCGCCTCCCGCTTCTATCGTGCGACCAATGAGACGTGCAGCCGTCTTGATAAAATAGGCTACTGCCAGGCGTTTTTTGAAGGTTTTCCTTGTTGGCACCGCGCCGCCTTTTTGCTTTTGAGTATTTACTTTGACAAATTGGGCGAAATTCAGGTGACCAATTCTCAAGCGCGCTCCATTCCCACCCCAAGTGTCAACCGAAGTTGACACTTTTAGTTGACACTCCTGTCAACTTTGGTTGACACTTTTTAGCTCATAGTTCGGACAAGTTTAATTCAAAAATGTTCTTATCAGGTGTATTTCCTATGGTTTAGAAGGATAAATAAAATCATTTCAAAAACGTGGCACGAGTTTTGAAGTTAGAAGGGCAAAACTTTACCATTATGGAAGAACAATTTTATCAAACCCTTGAACCCGGAAACAAAAATTCGCCGGTCTTGCAGCCCAAAGAAGGAACTGCGGCCAAGCGGACGATGATAAACTCGAAAACCTTTGCTCTTAGCCAAAAAATCGAACGCTATGCCCGCTCCAATTACCACGTTCTCTTAACGGGTGAACGCGGCACTGGGAAAACGACGATCGCCCGTGAAATTCATCTGAAAAGTCCGCGCCGCAGTAAACAATTTGTCAGTCTAAATTGCGCGACACTACAAGCCGAACTGGTCGAAGCCGAACTTTTCGGTTATGAAAAAGGCTCATTCACCGGCGCGAATCAGATGAAACCCGGACTTTTTGAAACGGGCAGCGGCGGCACGATCTTTCTCGATGAAGTCGGAGAACTTTCTCTGAATCTGCAAGCCAAGCTCCTCAAAGCGGTTGAAGAAAAACAGATCCGCCGGGTCGGAGCGAGCCGCGAGATTCCGGTTGATTTACGGATTATTGCAGCGACCTCAAGAAACTTACCTGCCATGGTGGCAAACGGAGAGTTTCGCGCTGACCTTTATGACCGTCTCAATGTGCTTAACTTAAATACGATTCCGCTGCGTGAGCAAAGAGAAAGAATCAGCGAGATCGTGATTGACGGACTCGAACGCGAGCGCATTACAGTCGGGCGAAAGATTAATTTTCAAATTGAGCCTGCCGCTTTGACCAGACTCAGAAATTATCCCTGGACGGGAAATTTCCGCGAACTGCACAACTTTGTCTTAAAATTGACGATAGAGTTTTGCGAAGCCGAAATTATCACCGAAAATGATATTCGGGTTTTATTAGCGTCAAAAGATAAAGTCATGACCTCAGCCGACCAGATCGTTCTCAACATAAATTTGGAAGAACCGCTTGACCGCATTCTTGAGCGGGTCAAGGAAGAATACATCGGTCATCATTTGAAAGACAAAAGTTTCCGTCGCACATCAAGGCATTGCGGCATCTCACTGAGTATGATCAGAAGAATCGCCTATAAATTTGAAACGAGTAACCGGCAAGACTATTTATGAACGAACCGAATAAAACAGACTTTTTCCCCGAAATTAACGAAAACCTCGCTAATTTGGTCGCCCCAAATATCTACGAGCCGTATCAAGACACTCAAGAGGATCTTCTCCACCATGAACGCCTCGCTGAAATCGAAGCAAATATTAACGAACAAGACGGCACCTCTTCCGAGGATGATTTAGGCGAACTGCCCTTTGATGAAGAAGCCGACCGCCAAAGATGGAGTAAACTCGAAGGAGATTTTGATTGCCTGTTTCTGAATGCGGCGCACCGCTCAGATTAATATAAAAATGCGGCAGCGGATTGAATTGGACTAACTATGAACCAACTATGAACCAACCGTGAGCCAACTGAACCAACTATGAACCAACCCATTTAGACTAAACCATAGACGGCACTCGAACCTTTAGTTCCCTGATTAGCCAAAACTCCTTTATCTTCAAGTTCCTTTATATCACGGGTCGCCGTGGATTTTGACACATGGCAAATGGCTTGATATTTAGAGTTTGTAATGCTTCCGTTTTCTTTAACAAACGCCATTGCCAACAGTTGTCTTTCATTCAAGCCCAATTTCTTTAAGTTTTCGGCGGTGTAACGATCTTTAAAGATTTCAACCAGAATACCGCCGAATTCTTCGGCAATCTTAGGTTCGGGAAGTTCGGCTTCGCGGCAGGCTTTGATAATTTTCAGCGTGCCGCGTCCCCACGAATCAATATAGCCGCCTTTGAAACAGATGTCAGCAATCAGCGGATTGCGGGGGTGTGATGAATGAACGCGGCGCAAAGATTCTACACTAATGTCTTCGGGCAACTTTCCCGAATTCCAAACCCAGAATTTATCATCATAAATTCTAATCTGAATGAAACTGCTCATATAATCACGATGCACAAGAGCATTAAGCAAAACTTCTCGGACCGCTGCAACTGGGTATTCTCCTTTTTCAATCCGCTGAAAACCTTCAAAGTGAATATTTTTGACAAAGAATTTGCGGTTGAGCTGTTCAGCGGTTTCACGCAACAAACGGAGAATATTTCCCTCAACGACTTCCTGAAATATCAAATCATCGTCCTCACCGCCAAAGCGTCCGATTTTGACGATTTGGTTGGGATAAAAGCGTCCTGGATCTTTGCCGAACATCACAATTGCCGCCCTTTTTAGTTGTCCGTTTTCTGTCAGGCGTAGTTTGTCGAGAAAATCACCAAGCGGTAAATCATCGTCATCAGGCAAGCGTTCAGATTTTTTTGCATCGGATTTGAACTGCTGAATGCTTTTCTCGTCAATGTCGGCGAGCGAAGCACGCGGTTCAACGACATCATCCCAGGTTTTGCCGGATTTCCGCAGCAGAAATTCCATCAGGGCATTGCCTTTAAGTTCCTGCTTGGTCGAGCCGCTCCGGTAATAATAATTGCCGCGCAAAGAAATCGGCACAGAATACGGCGGCGTGATGAGTTCGATAAAATATACACCGTTTTCTTCGTGCAGATTGACCTCCGCCATAATACCCAGGACATCACGAATCTTATTCGGCAAATCGTCCATCAGCTTTTTGTAGTCCGCCACGCCGACCGTTTTGCCGTCATCGTCTTTGCCGATAAAAATGGTTCCGCCATGAGCATTAGCAAAACCACAAACCCATTTTAAATATTCGTCGTGCCAGCTCTGTTTGTATTCGATGTTCTGTTGTTCAGGCATTGATAAATTCGCAAAAAAGCTCTTCCGAATTGAGTCTTAAATCTTATTATCTATTTTACACCCTCCGGAGCAAAAAGATGAGCAGAGAGAATGATTTTTTAGGACCTCTCCGAAAGACAATATTTCAGCCCAAAAGTTGAAAAGAAAGCGGTTAGTTAAGACGCAGATTTGGAGGAAATTAACAAAAAGATGCAAACATTACCGGCCGGTTCTTTCCTGAACCTTGAAAGCGAAACCACGGTTGAAGCCTTAAAATTCACCGCCCGACTGCTCGCCGAGCATTCGGAAAGGGTGATCAAAGACGATCTGAGCGCCGCCGCTTTGGAAAATCTGGCAAAAAGCTTATGGCAAAAAGCTGAATATGTGACTCGCGAAACCGAACGTCGGAGATCACAGCAAATCTTCGTCGAAAACTTTATCGAACGGTTTCGGGAAGTAAAACCCGATCTTTCCACATTGCCGATCGACAGCATCAGTGCCTTGCTGCATCCACCAGGGGCAGAAGTTCATATCAATGGGGAAAAGACCTGTTTACCACCAATTGAGTCGCCAGCCATCCAGCAAACATCAGAAACTCAAACCAGGCAGGATGAGTTTTTAGGAATTGTGAAACCGGACGAACATCTCATTGAAACGAATGAAATGCCTGATGCGCCGGTGACTTCAACCGAAACAATTGTTTTCCAAAATGTTCAAGCCGAACCGGTCGCAGTTTCCGCAACTGTCCCATCTGAAAATAAAACCGAAAACGAAACAATAGTCGCGGACGTGAATGTTTCCGAAAGTGAGGCAACTTCCCGGGAAAGCGATTTAACGGCGGAAAGAGAAAAGACAGTAGAAATATCAACCGAAACTGCACCTCGGCCAGTTACGGAAGCCATCAATGAGGTAACTAAACCGACTGAAACTCAAATTAAATCCGAGACTCAGGTGAAATCAGCTGTCCAATCTCCGACTAAAACGGAAGAGCCGTTCGAATTCGGCAAATGCACGGTCAATTTGAACTTAGTTCTTTTGCCGGGTGGGAGCGGGAACATTCGACAGGCGATTATCAGCGCCGCTTCGCATAATTTGCCGCCGGAAATCGAACTTCTCGAAATTGAAGGATTCGAGGATTTAGAGCAGATTGCCCTCCTCGTGAAAAATAAACTGCACCGCTTCAGCCTGGGCTTGCCCGTCAAATATATGGAAACCTTGCGGGCGGCTAAAGCGAAAACAGTCAAAATCAATAAATCCGCCCCGAAACAAACCGGGGTCCAACAATCAACAGAAGAAAAATCAAGTGGTTCGCAAATTCCGTCAAAAGCGGATAATCTCCAAAACGAACTGACTCAGCAGCCACTGACTACTGCCACAGAAGGTAGCTCGATGAATCCTGAGCTATCTGCTAAGCCTGGGCAAACCGCTGCAACTTCCGCAACCACCAATGCACAACCGAATCTCTTTTGAAAACACCAAAAACTATGAGTGAAAACGTAACTAACGAAACCCAAAATGAGGCAGCCGACGCCGTTCCTGCCTCCACCGCCATTATCAAGATCGAAGGACAGGAACTGCCGCTCGATGTCAAAATCGCAGCTGACGATAATCTCCTGAGGGCGGCCTTGAGTCCGTATTACCCGTCGATCAAAAACGCTCAGATTTCACGTGAAACACGGAGCCAGCAACTGATCGTCTCAGTCGTCAAAAAAGCTGAACATAAAGGCTCCGAGGCGGTAAAATTAAGGTGAAAAACCGGAACGGAAAACAAAGTTGCATTAGTTCGAGGGAAACCGAGAAAACCCTGGGGCAGCTCATCAAAACTCCTAAAACCGCCCATCTGATCTTTGAGTTTGCCGAAAGCCTTTTCTTTCGCGACGAAACCGCCGAGAGAATGTCGCTCAGTGACATCAAGCAGGTAGGCGAATTCTTAAATGAAACCGATCACGACCTCAAGCTGATGAAAAAACAATTCCAGGATCTGGCGGAAATTGAGGGCGGCTTTGAATCCGGAGCAATTCCCGTCGGTTTTTAAATCATTGATCAGGATGAAGACCATAACTTTCCAGACTGCTGCCGGCGGATTACCGGACATCGCCCTCCGGCTGATTGCCGCGAATAAACAAAAGCGCGTCAAATTCAGCCGGACCGGCGCCGGATTTCATGGAAATCTCGAAAAGACCATCCGTTATCTGCGCTGGAAAGCGGAATGCAGTACCGTCTCGGAAGCTATCAGCTATATTGCCGGGGAAATAGAACGTGAGCGGCTCTACGCGCTTTACCGGCAATTGTTTCCTGACGATTGGCAGCGATCGAAGTCATCTTTGACCAGATGCGGACAAAATGAATATCATACCGAGCGCGAATTCGAGTTTATCAACCTGGTCAGTGATAACTATTTTCCGCTCTGCACGTGGCTTGACTGGTCCGATTACCGTTTCGACCATATTCCGATCGAACCCGTCAACCTTGACCTTTGCTGCGGCGAATTCGAGTGGCAGCAGTTTCGCCCGTGTCTGCAATTCGGGATCGCCGCCTTTCTTTATCGCGGCGGTGGACTTTATGACACGGATTGGAATGAGATCCTTTCGAGCTTCAACCTGCAATTGGAGGATCTGCCGCCCATCAGGCACGAAAATCCGCCTTACGCCGTGCTTGATAGGCAGCGCGATCAACCTAAAATCCGGCGTTTTCTCCATTTGATCGAGTTTATCCATCACGACACCGGCAACCCGTTTATAGATACGACCTGTTGTTCGCCGATGGAGTTTTATGAATGGACACCGGAAAACCTCGAAAAACTGAAAATCGAATACCACAACGTAAAAGTCTATTTCGAGAGTATGGACAGCCTTGATGAAGACATCGAACGTCATCCCTTAAAAACTTTTAAGGAACTGATCTCACTGTGGAATAACGGGTGTCTGCCGAACAAAAAACGAAAAAAAGAAGCGGTGAATGATAAAGACGAGGCTGCAGGATTATTAATAAATATACTGGCGGATTCGGGAACGGAAAACCCGCGCCTAATCTAACCATTTAGAACAAAATCAATTGGAGCCGTATGAGCGAAACTGAAAATCGAAAATATCTGAAAGCCCCACCGGATGCACGTGCCGCGCTCTTCTTTCTGGAAGGAAATTATCAACTCAACTACCGGGAGGGAAGTGTCGAAAAGACGAAATTTTTGACACCGGACCAAATCGGGAAAGCCTTTGCTATCAAGGACGTTTTCGATTCCGGCTGGCTTGAACCGAATGTGCTGCGGTTTGCTTTGCTGGCTAGAAAACGTCACAAAATCCTGAGCTTTCTGACAGCGGGGATGCGAAAAATCTTTATTACCGACCCGCGCCCGGCTGACGAGAGGAGGAACGATGAAGGCATCTCAGATCCGGTTCTGGAAGTAATTGTTCCGCTGCCGACTCTCTTGCTGGCGGGATGCGGGCAAAAATACTATTTGTGGGCTACTCTCGACAAATACGTCACCCCCAATTCAAAGTTGTTTGCCGCCCCATTTCCCAATCTGGATAGTTCGGGGACCATCTGCTTCGGCGGTAATCCGGCACCGATTTGCCGCCTTGAGACAGTCGAGCAGATCTGGCGGATAATCTTTGACAGTCCCTTTAACAAGCATCAAAGCGAAAACCGCTGCCAGACGCATAAAAAAGATGCCCGAAATTTTCTGCTCTCCATTAACGGCAAAAAGACTTTTCCCAAAAAAGCTTTGATCAAAACCGATCACACGGCGGATGACCTTTGGAAAGCAGTCAGTTAAATTACACCAACACTTTCAAAATTAACAAAACTTTTTAACAAAAATGAAAATACCGCTACTGGTTGAACGGAAATTTTTGCGTTTCCAAGACCAACCGATCACTGCGCTGCTTTATGAAATAGTCATTGCCCAAAACGGCACGTTTAAACGCGCTAAACGGCGGGAAATGTCGGTGAGCGTCCAGATTTCCGCGTTTTCATCACCTATCCGCGAACTGGCGGCTGAAGCTGAACGAATTGAGCTGAGAGAGAAAATCCCGGTCACGATTTTTGAGGAAATCCTTGCTCACACCCGGAATTCCACCCTAAAAGAAAAGTTCACGGAAAATTTGTATGCCGTCTATTGGGATGAAGAAAAAGGTTTTTACCTTTGGGACGAGATCAGTGCCGAACGTTCGTTTGGCAGCACCATCGCGTCAACCGAAAACCCGGCTTATCAAAACGCCCTCCTGGAAATTCATACCCATCCGGCGGGATACCGGCATTTCAGTTCGCAAGACGATCGGGATGAGAGCGGAAAATTCCGGCTCTTCGGAATTCTGGTCGATATTCATACGGAAAAACCGCTCATCCGCTTGAGAGTCGGTCTTTATGATTCGTTTGGCGAAATCCCGCTTGAAAGCATCGCTGATGTACCGTCAGAAAAATTGATCGATGCGGTCAAACAGGAACAAGAGCGATTAGCACAATTTGCTCAAACCCAAGAAGGGCAGGAAGTTACTTATATTTTTGCCGAAGAGTATCTATTTTCTGCAACGCAAAGCTCAATTGAAAACCTATGACCGTAGATTTAAGTCATCTTAACGCCAAGCTGGTCCTGCCCGTTAATTACAAGGAAGTTGAATTCTGGCTGGTGGGAGCGGGCGGCACCGGCTCGTTTATGGCAATGAACCTGGCGCGGCTGGCCTTCGAATTGAAACTTTCCGGTAAAGCGGCAAATATCGTCATTGTCGATCCCGACCGGGTGGAAGAAGGGAATATTCCGCGCAGTAATTTTTGTTTTGCCGAGATCGGGCAAAACAAAGCGGAAACGCTGGCCGCGCGCATCAATCGTGCGTGGGGGATCGAAGTCGGGTTTGTCAAAGAAGGCTTTCGCCCCGAGCTTTTGCAATCTCCAAATGATGAATGGAGTATGAAGGTTTCCGCCTCGGATAAGCTGAAGATACTGGTCGGCTGTGTGGATAACCATCTAGCACGAAAACAAATACACGAAGCCGTCAAACTTTATAATGAAAAGGTTTACAACACTTCTATGCCACGTCTGTGGTGGATCGACGGCGGCAACGGGCGCGATTCGGGACAGGTTTTGATCGGGAACCGACTGCATAAAAAGGAAATCTGCGACTCTGCCCTGATGTCACCGATTCTTTCATTTCTGCCAGCTCCGAGCCTCCAGCACCCGGAACTGCTGGAGCCGGAAGGTCCGCCGTTACCGGTTCAGCTTAACCATGCGGCGAACGCTCCGGTTACTTGTGCAGAACGAATCCGCCTGGGTGAGCAAAGTTTGAATGTTAACCAACGAGTGGCGGTCGAGATGTCCGAAATTCTAACTCAGCTGCTGCTCACTCATAAATTGAAAAGATTCGCCACATATTTTGATCTGGAAACGGGAGCCGGCCGTGCCGTTTTTAATACGCCCGAAGCGATCCTCGCTGCTATGTCTTTGCCAACCAAAACAAAAAAAAGAAAGCCGAAAAATAAAACGGCGAGTAATTAAATTAGTAAACACAAAAAATATGAACCATGAACATCCGCAAACGAACGCCGATGGTGAGGCACTCGCCAATGACATTTGGGCGATGCTCGGTGCCACCACGGGCATTGCTGACCAGCCAAACAAAAGTACCGAAAATCCCGGGGCACCGGAAGAGGAGGTGAGCAACATGGAAAATATCTCTGATCTGGCAACCGAAATCCTGAGTAAGCTCGAACAAAAAAAGGAAACAGCCGCCACACACCTTGGCATCTCGACGGCAGAAGTCGAAACGATGCCGTTCGATTTGACCGCCCTTGAACAGTCGGGAATTTTTCTCAACATTGACGCAACCGGATTTTCCGTCTTAAGTCGCCAGCTTGACTGGCAATCTTTGGGTATTGAATTACCGAAAGACAAGGCAGTTTATTTAAGTCCGCCCCGTACTGGGCTCCTGCCGGATGATTACCGAAAACCTTTATTGCGGGCGGCTTCACAGGCTCATAATGCCCTTGATCGTTATAGTTTCCGTTTTGCCTTGTGCGAAACCGTTCTCGGCTCAAGCGAATATCGCTGGATTCCGTTTACGGCTTTTGAAGCCTTTGAAAAGGAATTCGCTGCCGCCCTTGAAACACTCGCCCGCGCTAAGTCTGCTGTCATTGAGAATTACGATGAGATTTTGGAAACGCTGAGTGAAACTTTTCGCAGTTTGGCAAAGGATTCAGCCGAAAGATTGTTGGCAACGATTAAAGATGAACTATTTGACCGCGAAGGGTTTATCGAAACCACTGTGGCCCGAGCGATGGGAATGATTCCAACCGTTGCAGCAATTCGGGACGGAATGCGAATTGAAATGCGTCCGAAAGTCATTCTTTTAGGTTCGGAAATGCAAGCGGAACAGGTCAAATCCGCCCAACTCAAACTTGAAAAGGAGACTGTCAACAAGGCAAATAATGAAATTTTCCTGGAGCTACAAGCAAACAAAGAAATCGCCGAAATTAAAGTTAAATCCGCCTTTGAGGATGAAAAACGGGAACAGGAGTTAAAAGAGAGGATTCGCCAAATCAAAATCGAGGCAGTCAAAAGTGAAATGGAAGCGGCAGTTTCGCCGCTCAAAGAAGGTCTCGACCAGCTCAACAGCACGATTTATGAGGCCGCCCAGGAAATGGCGGAAAAATTGAACGATTCAAAATTCGTTCCCGGCGGCACGGCAAAACGCGCCCGTGAAATGTATCGCTGGTTCAAACTGATGAATTTTACGGGGGATACTGAAGTTGAAAAGGTTCTGGCTGAACTCAATAAAATTGCCAGCCGTGAGGCAAAATCACGAACCGCCTTTGAGATGAAGGAAGCCGTTGACGCAGTCGTTATTGCCACCTCAAAACGCGCCCGAAAATTGCTCAAAACCGAACAACTTGATGCGCTCGAACTCTAATGTATTTGCTTTTCACCAATAAAATTTATGCCAGCTATTTTGAAAAAATCCTTTCTTTTTCACTACGACCCAACGATAAATTCCGATAAGGTCTTCAATGTTTTCGTCATCGACAATGAGGACGGCACCTTTTCGGCAATCAGCGAATACGGGCGGAGCGGAACGAAATTAAATGTCAAACCACTCATAGAAAATTGCTCGCTTTCGCGGGCGGAAAGCCGTTTTTCGGCGAAAATAAATGAGAAAGTATATCACCAACGAACCCCTTATTCTCATACCTTAAACCCTTCAACCAGTCCGACTTATCAGAAACTTATAATAGGCGCAAAGGCTTCTTCCGTCACAGGTGAATCGGCAAAAGTTCTTAACTTCAAACCGGCAGAAATTTTGCCACCTTCAGAAAAAGAAAGCGGTGAGCAAAAAGGTAATGAAGAGGGCGCAAAAACCCCGAAAAAAATCGGCGTTTTGAACTTAAATCAACTTGACGCTTTGGAAATCTAGGCTTCCTTAATTTTCGACTATCAAACATAATGACAAATCAATCCAGCGAAGCGAAACTCTTGAGCGAACTCGACACGCTGATCCGGGCGCGTTACACCTTGCTCGCTATCAACACTTACGAAGAAGGACGGCTTAAAGAGTGTCTGCTCGAATTAATGACATTCGAGAAACACCGCGAAAAACCGCTCTTTTACTGGAGCAGAACACAAGGAATCGTCAAAATCATTGACGAAAATTCAAATGGTGTGCCGCTCAAAGAAGTCAAAATAATTCCCGAGACGCAAGATCCGATGTCTGCCCTTGAATTTATTGGAGGTGAGCAGTCAGGAATTTTTCTGCTCTGCGATTTCGCACCCTTTATCGCCCCATACGGTCAGGAAGACCCGGTTTTAGTGAGGCTTTTAAGAGAAATCGCGTGGAAACATAAAATCACGAAAACAACCCTTCTATTCACGGGACCGAGTTTTCCCGAAATCAAAACGCTCGAAAAAGAGGTTTCGACGGTGGAGCTCGATCTGCCGCAGGAAGTAGAAATCATTGACACCCTCGACATTCAGCTCGAAAAATTCAAGAAACAGAGTATCAAAACAGATTTAAGTCAGGAAACACGGACGAATTTGATACAAGCCTTGCTTGGTTTAACCAACGAGGAAATCTCGAACGTTATCTGCAAAGCCATTATCAGCTGCGGCGGCTTCAATGATAAATCGCTGGCAATAATCTTAGACGAGAAGAAAAAGGTCATTCGCGGCAGTTCCGCCCTGACCTACATTCACCCTGAACCCTCCAATTCTTTGGGGGGTTACGGGTCTTTACGTGAAATTCTCAAAAAAGCGGCACATACTTTTTCGCCGGAAGCGCGAAGTAGGCACGTCGAACCCTGTAAAGGCATTTTGCTGGTCGGGTTACCGGGCTGCGGTAAAGATCTAGCAAAACGGGTTGCCTCTTCGATTACCAATCGCGCTCTTCTTGACCTCGATTTCGGCTCTATCATGGGCGAAGGCGGCGGAGTCATCGGGCAGGCGGCGATTTCCATTAAACGCGCGCTTTCCATTGCCACCACCGTCAAAGGTATTTTGGGAATTTCCGAATTTGAAAAAGCCGTTTCGGGAATGAAATCGTCCGGTAAAACGGACGGCGGCGAAACAGCACGGACGATTTCTTATTTGCTCAACTGGATGCAGGAGAATAAAGAGGTGTTAGTTTTTGCCACCGCCAACGATGTCCGCGATCTGGAATCGGAACAATTCCGGATCGGACGTTTTTCTTACATACATTTCGTTGATTTACCAACCAGGGATGACCGACAGGAAATCTTCCGCGTTCATTTAAGTAAACGGGCGTTAAAGCCAGACGATTTCGATTTAGATGTTTTGGCGGCAAAAGCCGACCAATTTTCCGGCGCGGAAATAGAAGGGGCAGTCAAAAATGCCGTTCTCGAAGCGTTTATTGATGGCAATCGCGCCGCCGAGACGAAAGATGTCATCGCTGCCATCGGTTCGATTACCCCGACAGCCGAGATGATGAAACCGAAGATTGACGAAATCCGTGAATGGGCGAAAAACAATATCAAAGGTAACCGCAAAACTGTCGAGCAAGCGGCACTAAAGACCGGCGCGAGAATTTTGGAAATCTAAGCGGCAGTCAAATTGTTGAAAATATTTCCAAATTGAGGAAACAAAATAAATGAGTAAATATATGACGTTCACCGGCACGGCTTTCAAAGACCGCGAATGCCTCCTGAACGCACTTTCCGAGTGCGGATATGCTGAAGTTGAAGAAGGTGAAGCTCTTTCACTTTACGGGTATCAAGGCGATAAAAGACCGGAAACTGCACAAATCATCGTCCGCCGAAAGTTCATCGGCGGTGCGTCGAATGATCTGGGGTTTCAGAAAACCGAAGCGGGTTACATTCCTGTGATCAGCGAATATGACCAGCGGACGATGTTGCAGGGTAAGTTTTTAACCGCCCTCAGGACAAACTACAATCTCAAATCGGCGGAAAAACTCGCCCGAAATTTGCGCGGTACGCTTCATCAGGAGCGAATTGGCTCAACCATCAGGATTCGCATCAAATATTGAATAAACCAGGGAGGAAAAAACAAATGCCGGAAGTTGAAATTGAAATCAATGCGGAGACGGGCGAAATGGAGACCAAAATCAAAGGTATCGCCGGTTCAGCGTGTGAAAAAACAGCCGAAGCCATCAAAAAAGTCTTCGGCAAACCGATGCGGGATGAGAAAACCCTTGACTACCGCCGTCAGCCGCAGGTGAAACAACAGATCAAAGGAAAATAATCTTCCTAACTAAACCAATATTAAGGCATTGTCCGGGGCTTAAACGGGGAGTGCCTTTTTCTTTTCAGCACTAAAACCTATGCAAATAGTCGCCCTTGGAAAACCGCTTTTTGAAGGCAGGAAGGAACTGCCGGAAGCTATTGAGTATAACTATCAGGCAGGTGATCATACGTTACTCCTGTCAATGAAGAGTCTGCACCCGAAGGAAATCGAAGCTGTCCGGGAAGAAACTTCTGAATTCGGACTTTACTGCGAAAACGGGATTATTTTCCTGCTCTATCGTTTCGGCGAGACCTTGCCGTGGTCGGATTCGGCTTTTTCATGGTGGAACGTAGCGACAGAGGACCGTCGGCTTCCTGCTCTCCGGGAAAATCCAGGCGAGCGAATCCTGCTCAAAATCATTCTCGTCGAAGCCATGAGCGGCATTGTCAAAGCCATTCGGGTAACCACCTTTTCACCTGAATTTACCGAGAAACTGCACGAGGCGATTCGCCGGCAAGCAGCAGACGGTGAGTTCACCAGAGAAGAATTTGTTACCCGCAGTTTGGCTGTTTACGAAAAGCGAACGCCTGCCGAATTAGCTGACAAGTCAATCGTCAAAACCAAAGGCGGCGATTAACCGGATGAAATCAACATGTCTGAAATAACTTTGATTCTCGACCGATTAAATGGCGAAATTCTGGTTGAAGACCAGGCCGGTTTAACCGCTGCGGCCAGGGAATTCTTACAAACTAAACTCGGCGAGGGAACGGCCATCGCTTGTGCCCGTCCGCTAAAACTGATTAAACCGCTAATTGGTTCGGTTATTGAATTGGAGGAAACTCCTACTGTTCGGGTTGCGGGTTACTATCACAATTCTTTGACCGAAGGTCCGGGCCGGCGCAGTTCGGTTTTGTTCCAGTATTGCCCGTTGAAATGTCCGGGCTGTTATGTGCCTGAACTTCACGATATGGAATCTGGTCAAATGATTTCAGTCAGGAGGTTAGCCGCCTTACTGCTTGATCCGAAATTCGAGCGGGACGGAGTGACGATTTTGGGTGGTGAGCCGTTCGTGCAATCTGAAGGTCTTCAGGCGCTGGTCAATGAATTACGTTTTCAAGGTTGTCCGCACATCGTTTGCTACAGCGGATACACCTTAGAAGTCTTACAGGAAAAGTCAATTAAGCAGCCCCTGATCAAAGATATTCTGGATGAAATCGATCTGCTGGTTGATGGTCCGTTTGTTAAATCGCTGGCAAGTGGGGCAGGGCTCTGGACGGGCAGCGGCAATCAGCGGGTGATCGATTTAAAAGCGACCCGAAAACAAGGTGAAATCGTTTTATATCAAAATGATTGACCCATCTTGGAAGCAGATAAAAAAGAAGTAATTCAGGAAAAATGTTTAGACAACTATCCGAACAGGAAACACTCAAATTTCAACAATGGGCGCGCGCAAACTATCTTCCCAATACCGAAATCAATCCGGTCTGGCATCCGGTCGTGCAAGCTGAGTGCCGACGCATAAATGAGAGATTTGAAGCACAATCAAGTGATCCGGATGATTGCAGTGATGAAAATAACTCACAGTAATTAAGACAGAGCAGTTCCATGACGCTCGAACCATTTAAAACAACAGGTCAAAACTATATGGAATTTATTATAAACCCATCGCTTCTCAGAGAAGAGCTGGGACTTTTAACACCAGTTATTGAACGGAAAGCCACGATTCCGGTCTTAAGCCGGATTAAAATGGAAACAAACATATCTGGTGAATTGGCACTAACGGCAACTGATCTGGATGTGACAATGCGCTCATTGCAGGTGACGAATGTTTTGCAGAGCGGTTCTATTCTGGTTGAAGGCAGAAAACTTTATGAGATCAGCCGGGAACTGCCGAATGAGCCGATTCATTTTGCATTGAATAAAAACGGACAGGTTGAAATTCGTTATAAAAAAGGGCGTCATAAACTCAGCACTCTGGAAAGTTCGCAATTTCCCGAAGTTGTAGTTTCCAAACAACCGGGAGTGCAGGTTCCGGCAGTAATCCTGCGTGAGGCCATCCGGCGGACGGCATTTGCAGTCAGGACCGAACAAAAGCGTTTTAGCCTGGCCGGTGCGAAACTTCTGATTGATGAAATTGGTCTTAAGATGGTGGGAACGGATGGGCATCGGCTAGCCTATGCTTCTTTTCCGCTGGTTAATTCTTCAGCCCAAAAAATGGATTTGCTGGTTCCGAAAAAAACACTGGCGCAAGCGGTAGAATTGCTTGATCGTGAGATCCGGCGTGATCCCGAAAGCATCGTTGAAGTCGGAGAATCTGAAAATCAGCTCTGGTTTATGGTCGGTACTCATCATCTCTTTTCCCGCAAACTTTCCGGAACTTTTCCAAACTATGAAATGGTTTTGCCGAAATGTCTTTCCTTTACGGCTCAGATCAGCACGGAAGATTTTCGAGCTTCACTTTCGCGGGTCACCCTGACCAGCGAAACCACTAACTACACAGTTGCCGTAATGATTGAGCCGGGAAAGCTACAGCTTCAATCCGGCACCGGTGAGGCAGAAGCGCAAGAAGAAATGCTGGCGGTTTTGGCGGGCGATACCGCTGGAAAAGTTCAGACACTCAGTTTTAACAGCCGCTATTTTCAAGATTTTCTGCAAGCTGTAGTGAAGTCGGAAACTCCCACCTTTGTGCTTGGTTTTAATGACGGGATTTCTCCCTTTGAGTTGTTTCTGCCTGATCAGCGGGAAGCTTTTCGTTATATTTTGATGCCGCTTAGAAGTTAATGAATTTGCCTGACAGGATATTAATTCTTTAATAGTTCCCGGAATGTTGGTTGCGTCCGATAATGTCCAAGCCTGCATTTATTTTCAATCAACCTTTTAATAAAATTCATAATAATTCCTCTAAATTTAATGATATAAATACTTCCGCACTAATGGGTGTTAGTAGATTCATAGGCAATTCCAATAGCGCAATTCAAGTTAGTCGTCCTTAGACCGGACTTTGGCTTTGCCTGACGAAATTTCCTCTTAACCTGTAAAACCATCACGAAGGCAGAATTGTCTTAAATAAGAATTTACCGGAGCAAATTTTTAGCTGATTGTCCTGCTCACTTCGAAAGTACCAGTGGGAAGTAATACAAATTCTGTGCCAAAAGAGAAATAAGGTACTTTGGTTCGGTGATCAAAAAATTCATAATAAAGCTGCACCCAGCTGACGGGAGATAAAACTTAACGTGAATAAATAATTTAAGAAAGTAGTAACTCCCCAAAGAAGGGTGGTTTGCAGTACAATAGGGATGGATGGACCTGGATTCTAAGCGGACGACAACGACACAACTTTCACAGGATAAAATGATTAAAGAAGATTCTCTTGAGGAATTGACTTTTTCGTATGTTTTTGACTGCCTACAGCAGAGAGATGAAAAGTGGTTTTTTCTGGGTTTTACCTTAAGTCCTGCATATGCTGAGTTTCACAAAAGTAAACCGGGCGAGTTATCCAGCCTCCAGCATTATTTTGACGTCGAAGTCTTAAAAGCAATTCTGGTTTTTATCGTTTATCAACAGACCGAACCGGTTATTAAATGGACAGTGAAAGCAGAAATGGAAGCTTATCTGAATCAATATGGCGGGAAGTAGTATTGAAATAGAAATCTGGTGGTTATCGTCTTGAGCAGCATTATTTTTCTCTTAAAGAAAATTCGTGTTCCTATCGTTTCCTCATTTATGACGAAGTTCTTCTGCCAATCCAATGAGAAGTCCTTCAATTCCACGAATGTAGCAAAGCCGGTACGCATTCTCATACTGAACTACTTCTCCAACAAGCTCTGCACCATGCCGGGTGAGCCTGGCGACCATTTCGTCAATATCTTGAACCGTGAACATGACACGGAGATAACCCAAGGAGTTTACAGGCGCGGTCCGGTGATCTGAGATAGTTGGAGGCGTGAGAAATTTCGAAAGTTCGAGACGACTGTGACCATCCGGAGTCACCATCATGGCAACCTCTACGCACTGAGACCCAAGCCCGGTCACACGACCAGCCCATTCTCCTTCGATTGTTCCTCGCCCTTCGAGCTTCAAGCCGATTTCTGAGAAAAACGAAATAGCGTCATCAAGAGATTCTACGACGATGCTCACATTATCCATTCTTAGTAATTTGTTTTTTGTCATTGTTTTATTCTTTTTTCCGATTGAAAGTATCGAATATTGCTTTCGTCAACAAACGCCATTTAAATAACCCTCCTACTCATCCAAAGGCGGTTGGAGAGCGGCCGACATAGCTTCGATCTGTTCCCAGGGCAGGGACCACCGTTCTGATTCCTTGATCCAGTATCCTTCGATCCCGTCAATTTCAGCGAAAGAGAATCCAAAGAGATCTCTGGCTTTGTCAAATTCGGCGTGCCAGTAGTCAAAATCTTCTAACCAACCATCCCAGGTCATCAGCGGCATAAAAGTAGTCCTTCCAAAATAGAATACAGAACAAGATTACAAAACTGCTAGTAGGGTTGTCATGAGCTTCGTAAGTAGATCAGGTTTTAAGAAGATGCTCCGTAAAACCCATTTTTACCAGTTCTTCAAAAGCACTCCAAACTTCTGGAGGAATGTCCATGGGAATTTGAAACCCTTTTTCGGGATATACCTTAATTCGCTCAAGATCACCCAACATAATATTAATCACTTGTTCTTTGGATAAGTCACCAGTGGGATAGTGCTCAAAATTAATCTGCGGGGAAGTAGGGGTTACTTGTTTACCCGGTAATCTTTTTTTAAATGTAGCCAGTGCACGGCGCTCCATATATGGCTTAGTGACCAAAATGAAGCTGTTTGGATCTAATTCTTTTTGTTTAAGAAGTTCATAAGAAAACTCGATATTTTGACCGGTATTGGTGGATCTGTTCTCGATCAGAATGGCGCTTTCCGGGACACCTGCTTTAATCGCAATCCCGGCAAACATTTCCGCTTCGGGTTTAACAAAGTGCTCGGTGAGTCTGCCAAAGCCTCCGGAGAAGATTAGCAGGGGAGCCAGACCTTGGTGGTATAATTCCGCACCGCGTTCCGCTACCCGGAGGTCGTGACTGCCAAGAACTAAGATAACCTCCGATTTGGAAACCGGTTCATTCATGCAAAGGTAGTCCCAGACAGTTTGGGCGGCCGTTTCTATATGGTTCATAACCTATTCGCCGTAATGGTCAAAATACTTGGAAATATATTCCGGATCGTACATGCCCATATTTTTTTAAATCAATTTGAGATTCGAAATTCTGCTTTGTTCCATGTCTTCTGCAATCTTATCAGTAAATTGATTCCCTGCTATATTAAGTACAGATAACAGTCTAATTTGATGGCGGACGACTATGTTAAAAAAACTATTACTTTTACTTCTGATCTTAGGGAGTTTATCAAGTTTTAATTACGGCTGGAACAGACCGGGACATATGGTAACCGGAGCCATTGCTTACCAGGAATTGAAAGCGAAGGACGAAGCGGCATTAAAGGTGGTCTTGACCCTACTCAAGAAACATTATTATTACCCGGAATGGGAAAAGATCATGAATTCGGAATATATCAGCGAGACTGATCGTGACTTGTTTCTGTTCATGTATGCGACCCGCTGGGCTGATGATATTCGGAATGACCAGGCTGAAAATCGCGGGAAATGGCATTACATCAATCACCCTCTCAAACCCAAAAGTGAACCGAAATCAGTGCAGGTCTTTCCGCCCGATAACGACAATATCGAAAAGGCGTGGGTCTATAATGTCTCCCTGCTCGGTTCAGGGGACGAGCAAAACAGAACCAAAGGCGTGACCTGGATCTTTCATCTGGCCGGGGATTCCCATCAACCACTGCATTCGAGTGCTTTCTATACGACACTTTTTCAAAAGCCGGGCGGAGACTTAGGCGGCAACCTGTTCTTTATTAAAGCTGAAGCGGATAAAGGAACCGTTAATTTGCATTCATTCTGGGACGGAGCGCTGACGAGAAGTGAGAAGCTGGGGGAAATTAGAAACATCGCCATTGAACTCAAGAATAAATATCCCAAAAATTCTTTGAAAGGTGTGAAAGAACTAAAGCTCGCGAAATGGATTCAGGAAAGCCTGAGGCTCGCGAAAAAAGATGTTTATCTGAACGGAAATCTCAAGACGGGAACTAAGGACAATGGTGAAGTGGTGCCGGCTGATTACCCGAAAAAGATGAAAGAGATTGCTGAAAAGAGAATCGCCCTGGCGGGCTACCGGCTGGCCCAGGTTTTGAGCAGGACTTTTTAGCGGTGTTGAATGGTCACTTTTCTAAATTGAAATCACCAAAAAAAATAAGTTACTTTGGCGCTTTTCATCTATCGCTAGCCGAAGTAAAATCCAGGGAACCACAAAAGGAATTATGAGCAACAACATCTTACTGGCGGAAATCGAGACCGAATTGGAAAAGGCCAGGAATTTGATCAGTTCGGGGGAACTTGACGATGTGCGTCGGTCACGAATTGCGAATCACGGGGAAGAATTGGAAGAGCTGCAAAAGCAGCTTAAAAACGAGACCGTACAAGCATCGGAAATCGGCGAACGGTTCCGCAATCTCAAAGAATCTCTGAAGAGTATCTAAGCAATGCTTTCCAGCACATTGGGATCCTAAGCTTAGAATTCCACGTGGACAAGTTGTCGCG
>JADMIO012752829.1_pt1 | contig 50437 bp, 47 predicted proteins | sample 8958161 | NCBI WGS metagenome assembly JADMIO01 (sample SAMN16585339, study PRJNA669376) | soil metagenome | isolation source: Crop rotation soil | place: USA: Cullars Rotation, Alabama | collected 2011 | reverse complement strand
CCGCGACTTCAAGTCACGTGAATTCCAAGCTTCGGATCCCACTGTGCTGGAAAGGTGTTCCGGGAATCGGTTCGCCCGCGCATTTGAAGAGCGCAGGCATTCATTTCAACCGGTCCGTTCCCGCTTCCCGGGACACGCTCCGCCTCGATTCGCCAGCTCGCGGCCCGCCCCGCCCGGCTCCGCTTGTCGATCCGCGGACCGACCCGCTCATCGCACGGGAGGGGAAGGGAGGGAACGGAGGGAAGGGACGGCTAGAACGCCTTTCCCAAGGAAACGGAAAGCATGATGCCGCTGCCGAATACGGCATCCAAGGCCTTTTTGCCTTTGTCACTGGGGACCCCGGCCGTGATTGTATAGGGAGTATCCGTGAGCAGTTGCGAATAGCCGGCGTTCGCGATCACCAGAAATCCGTTGTTGGCGAGGAACTCCACTCCCAGCATAAAGTCCAGGAAGGAGGTCGGCTCGGTTTCCAGCTTCAACTCCTGTTTGGTGTCCGTATCCTTCAGCTTGATTTCCTGACCGCCCGACCCGAGTCCTTGTTTCAAGCCCAGCCCGCCGAAAAAGGAGGTTTTATCCTTGGAGGTGAAAAGGTAGCGCGCGCGTACGCCGGGCCGGAGCCCGGAGGAGCTGAGGCCCGCCCCGATGTCCACCGCCAAGCTGGGCATCGCGTAGAAGGTTCCCACCGGGCCGATGAGGCTGCTGAGGCTATTCATTCCGATTTCGGCGCTGATAGCCCACTTCCGCTGTTGGCGAAAGTCGGATGAATCGGTTTGGGCCTTCGCGCTGGAGAAGGCTATCGCGCAGAAGAGAACGGGAAAGTATATCGCGAGACGCATGATTACCATCCTTTTGGGTATTGGCGAAAATGAAACAATAAAAGTGTTCAGTTGTCAAAGCGCGGTATCCGTAAAGGACGAGGGCGTCCCGTTCGATACGAGCGCTGTCCAGATTGAAGGCGCCGGAGTCCCGGCGCAGGGAATCGCCGGACTCATGGTTGACCCGGGAAAGGTCTCCCGCTACCGCGGCCTGGGCGATGGGCATTCGGCTGATCGGGAGCCGCCGGGGCGCCCGGGTGCCGCGTTCCTTCGGTCACTTCGGACGGTTGGCAAGCGCAAATGGCCAGGGTCGCGAAGGCGGGGCGCGCCAGGACCCGGGCCGGCTTCTACTTTAGGACCATGGCCGAACCGGAAGCTACCGACCCCGATCGGGGAACCATCGTTTTCTTCGACGGGGTTTGCGCCTTGTGCAACGGGTTCGCCGACTTCGTGTTGGCCCGGGATCGGCGCGGTCGTTTCCGCATCGCGGCCTTGCAGGGCCGGACCGCGGCGGCGATGGGGGCGTTGGCGGCCCAGCCCGCCGCCCGGGAAACGGCGGACGGCGCGCCCGATCCCCTGCGGAGCATTCTGCTTTGGGAGGGGGGGAGGTGGTACCGCAAGTCGGACGCGGCCCTGCGCGTGGTCGCCGGCCTCGGCGGGCCTTGGCGATTGGCGGGAGGCTTATTGGCTTTCCCCCGATTCGCGCGCGATGGGGTCTACGACTGGGTGGCGCGTAATCGCTACCATTGGTTCGGCAGGAGGGAAGCCTGTCGCATGCCTACGGCCGCCGAGCGGGAGCGGTTCCTACCCTGACGGCCGGTAGCGATCCAAGTATTGGGAAAATCCCCGTTTTTGTTAAATTCCCGCCCTGATTTCCGGCAATGCGAAGCGGGCCGGCCCTTTCGGGGCCGCCCATGAAAGGACGAAGCGATGGCGTTGAAAGTGTACACCATGAAGGACGGGTCGATGGCGCCCCTCAAGGGCAAGACCCTGGCCGTGATCGGCTACGGCAGCCAAGGACATGCCCAGGCCCAGAACCTGCGCGATAGCGGGGTCAAGGTCATCATCGGCCAGCGCAAGGGTTCGCCCAATTACAAGCTCGCCGTCAAGCATGGCTTCAAGCCCGTCTCCGCCGCCGAGGCCGCCGCGCAGGCCGACATCATCCAGATCCTTTTGCCCGACGAAGTGCAGAAGTCGGTGTACGAAGCCGAAATCCTGCCCAACCTGAAGCCGGGCAAGACCCTCATCTGGTCGCATGGCTTCAACATCCATTTCGGCATCATCAAGCCGCCGAAAGACGTGAACGTGATCATGATCGCGCCCAAGGGCCCGGGCCATCTGGTGCGCAGCGAGTTCACCAAAGGCGGCGGCGTGCCCTGCCTCATCGCCATCCAGCAGGATGCCACCGGCACCGCCCGGCAAATCGCCTTGGCGCATGCCCGCGGCGTGGGTGGCCTCAAGGCCGGCGCCATCGAAACCACCTTCAAGGATGAGACCGAAACCGATCTGTTCGGCGAGCAGAGCGTGCTGTGCGGCGGCCTGTCGGCGCTGGTCAAGGCCGGCTTCGAGACCCTCATCGAAGCGGGCTATCCCGAGGAGCTGGCGTATTTCGAGTGCATGCACGAAGTGAAGCTGATCGTGGACCTGTTCTACCAGGGCGGCCTCAGCTATATGCGCTACTCGGTTTCGAACACCGCCGAGTTCGGCGACATGGTCACCGGCCCGCGCATCATCACCCCCAAGACCAAGGTGGAGATGAAGAAGGTGCTGAAGGAGATCCAGAACGGCAAGTTCGCCAAGACCTTCCTGGCCGAGCTCCAGGGCGGCGGCAAGAATTTCCGCGCCTGGGAAGCCAAGGAGAAGCAGCATCCCCTCGAAGTGGTGGGCCGCAAGCTGCGCAAGAACATGAAGTGGATCGAGTCCAAGGAAGTATGATACGAGGGCTCGCGGCTAGACCGGCGGCCCCTTCCCCCTAGATTCCAGGCCCGTCGGCGCGATCCGGCGGGCCTTTCTATTTTGCTCCCTTGGAGGCAATGCCATGAACGACCCCGATCCGCTACTGCGTTCCGCCGATTCCGTTTTGGCGATCATCGATATCCAGGAAAAATTCCGGCCCACCATCGCCGGCATCGACGCTTTGATCCGGCGGACGGAGATCCTTGCCCGGGCCGCCATTCGCTTGGGCGTTCCCGTGCTCGCCACCGAGCAATACCCTAAAGCCTTGGGTGCCACCGTCCCGGAGATCAAGCGTTGGCTGCCCGATTCTCAAGCTTACTTGCCGAAGATGTGCTTCAGTTCCGCGGCATGCGATCCCTTTCGCGAGGGTTTGGCCGCCACCGGCCGTAAGCAAGTGGTGCTGGCCGGGATCGAAACCCATGTTTGCGTTCTCCAGACGGCCCTGGAGCTCGCCGCTGCCGGCTATTCCGTCTTCGTGGTGGAGGATGCCGTCTCCTCGCGCTCTACGGCGGATCGGCAAGTCGCCTTGGAGCGAATGTCCCGGCATGGGGTGGAGCGGATTACCACCGAGATGGCGGTCTTCGAGTGGCTGCGCCAGGCGGGTACGCCGGACTTCAAGGAACTTCAGGCCCTGATCAAATAGGCTTTCCGCGTTTCCGGCGGATGCGCGATACAATTTCCCTGACTACCTCATCTAAGCTACGGGTAGGACAGGGCGCTCCAGCAGCGGATCGACCGGACTCCCATACGCCGGCCCGAACCCGTCCGCACCTGGAGTAGCAAAGATGAAAACCTTCCCAATCCTGGCCCTGCCGGTCTTGCTCGTCGGATTAGGCATCGAGGCCCATGCCTATACATACACCTCGCCCTTAGGCGATCAAGCCAACGTTACGGAAGCGCTGTGGGATATGGATGCCGCGACCACCGTCGATGCCGACGGGGAAGCGCGTAGCCTGGTTGCCGACAAGAACACAGCCAACCCCGGCCGCCATCACGATTTGGTGCTGTATGGGCCTACCCTAGGGGAATCCAATCATCCGCCTTTTTCGAAGTCGCTGATCTTCAATGGGGCAGGCGATTATGCGAGGAGCTATTCCCGTTGGTACAAGGACCGGGTGGGTGTGGTCATCGAGCTTTGGGTCTGGATCAACGATACGCAAAATACGGGTCCCGTTTTCCTGGCTTCGGCGTTTGACGCCTGGCGCATGTACCTCACGAACAACGGGGCGACCGTCAATTTCCAGATCCGTACGGTAAAAGGCGCTAAGATCCACGATGCGTACATTCACGCATCGATCGCAAAGCATACCTGGCAGCATATCCGGGCGGAATTTTATCCGAATGCCGCGAACCAAGGGGCATTGTCATTGGAAGTATCGGATGGGCTTACCGTTTCCGCCACCGCCTCCGGAATCGCCTCCAGCAACAAGATGCACGTCGATAACTCCCGCGTTTACCTCGGAGCCGACGACGACGGCAAAGCTTGTTTCCACGGTGAACTCGACGATATCCGCATTACTTCGCAAAACGTCGCTTCGGCGACGGAGCGCGGGAAAGAGATGGTCGAGAGTTTTTTCCTGGACACCGATCCCGACACGGTCAATGCGGGCGACCTGGCCACCTGGTGCCTGGCGGCCTTGTGGCTACGCAACCTTGGGCCATCAAGCCATCCAATCGTCACTATCGCCGATTCTCTCCAAGCCCTGGCCAAACTGGACTCCCTCGGCGATCCGACGAAGTCCTGGCAGTTTCCCCTCACGCGGCCAGTCAATGATTCCCCGGATTCCGCGGTGTACTGGGGCCTACTCAGCCTCGTCCGCATCCTAAACCACCCCACGCTCCTGAACTCGTCTCCCGGATGTGTCCTCGCGCGGTCCGCCGTCGCATCCATCGTTTCGAATTTCGTCCGGGAAAGGGATATCGCCCTTACCGAGTCGGAATCCACGGAAGGGGCGATCTGGAGCGTATACAAGAGCATGAACCACGACTGGCTGCAGAAAGCGACTTATCTATTGGCGGCGCAATATTTCATGAAGCCTGGAAACCGAATCGACTACGCGGACGGGCTTACCGCCTCCCAGCATTACTTCTTTTGGGTTAAGCATTTGAAGGCCAAGCTCCAGCAAATGGCGGCCCGGGGGATCGATCCCGAGATTGCCAGCCCCGGTTATGTCTCCATCACCCTGGATGCGCTTTATGCCATGCGGGACTATTCCAAGGATACGCCTCTCTCCCAGCAGGCTGAAAAATTTATCGACCTCTTGCTGGGCGACGCGGCTGTGGAATCCTTCCATAGCGTGCGCGGAGGGAGCAAAACGCGCAGTTACCAAGGATCGGCAGCGAGGGACGCGGACGGTGAATATTTAGGTATGTGGACGCATCAATTGGTCAACGATCCCGTTATCATGCCTTGGGGCGCCACGGACCGGCACGCTGTAGGCGCCGCGATGTCGACCTATGTGGTTCCTTCGGTCGTGTCCAACCTCATGCTGAGCACGAACAAAACCTTCTTCCATGCTTCGCGGCGCCCGGCTAAGGGTTACGAGGACGATCCGGACCGGGCCAACCAGAATCCGTTCTACCATTTCCAATTCCCTTCGGATATCCGGCGGGCCACCTTCGGGACCCCCGAGTACATCATGGGTTCTTTCGCGCTCTTGGAAAACGTTCCCGCCGAATACTACTCCCAGTTGACCCGGATTGACCAATGGATGGGCCTGATCACCTCCGGATGGAAGTACAGTCGGGCTTTTTTCCAGACCGGGCCGAACGTCAATTCGGCTTCGTCTTACAGTGGCCTTACGGCGATTCAATGGCCGGGCGCCAACCCGGCCCGGCCCGGCGAGTGCGCCATGCTGATCAAACGCGGAATACTTTCCAAATATCCCGATCTCTCCCTTTGGCTTTCGGATGATTTCCGGGCCAATATGGTGTTCCCCTCCTCCGCGGGGACAGGTAATTGGATTTTCTCGCGGAACGCGAATTCCACGACTTACTTGGCCATCAAGGACGTCGGGGCGAAATCGCCGGGTTTTTACTCTTTCCTTAACCAGTCGGGCGATCACGGCACGGATGCCCGCGTCGATTTCTTAAGTTCCAATCCGATCGTCGCCGTGGATGCGGCGCCCTCGAGCGCGTACTCGAGTTTCACCGAGTTCCAGAATGACGTCATGGACAATGTGTTTGTTTGGAACGGAAGCTTCGCAAGGTATGTCTCATCCGGGGGCGTAATGTTGACGATGCCGTTGGATGGATCGAATGCAACGGTCAACGGCTCTATCTATCCGGGTAATATCTCGAAGACCTATAGTGGGGAATACTTGTCCAATGATGTTTACGACAGCCCCAATATCACCCTCATGGATCCCGGCAAAAATCCCCTTGTTCTGAACTTTACCCATGACGGTTACGCCATCGCCCCCGATTGGACCGAATTGGTCTATGACGATTTTGAAGGCGGAAACGGCAATTATACCTGTAATTTACCTTCCTGCGGGATCGACCACAATCCGGCGAATGCCCATCAGGGGAGTTATCGACAGGGTACGACCCAATCCATCAACATCGAATCGAACGGCCCGACTTCGGTATTGGATTTGAAAACCGGCCTTGATCTGGCGGCGAACGGATACAACCAGATGAAGGTCGATTTTTGGTACCGTCCCGTCGGCATGGAATCCCCCGACCTCTTCACTTTGCAATACCGAAACAATGACAGCGAAATCTGGAGGACCATCGCGAGCTTTAGCTGGGCGGCCTCTCCCTCGGCTTTCCAATTCGTGAATGGTCTTTTCAGGTATTCCAGCGTGGTGGTCGATGCTCCGCCAGGCGGTTTCGGCAGCCGGGCGAAGATCCGCTTCGAGTGCGTGGGGTCGGATGCCAGCGACGATGTCTTCATCGACCAGGTGAAAATCTCCGCCCGCGTCAAATAAGCCTGGCCCTTACTCCGCCTTCTCCGGCTTCTCCATTTTCTTTTCGGTGAAGCCCGCCGGTATTTCGAACAGGGAGGCGGCCAGGTCCTCCTTCTTTACGCTCTTCAAATCGCTTTCCCAATGGGGCTTTCCGTCCTTGTAGCCGATGGACTTCACGGGCACGCCTTCCAGGCCGTTCTCTTTGTTCCCGATGAAATCGGGCATGCCCTTGGCGAACTTCTGGAAGAATTTGGCCATGTCGGTCAGCACTTTCATGTCCGTTTCCCGGATGCCGATGCTTTTCGCCGGGGCCGTCCAAATTTCCGCGACCTTGGCGCTATCCCTTCGTCCCTCGTACTTCTCCGTAGGCCACCCCTCGACTTTGCCCCCGTCCCCGAGCTTACGGTAAGTGGTCTTGGCGCTTTGGGCACCGCCCGGCATCATCTTCGCCATCATCTCTTCCATCATCTTCCGCCGTTCGGGAGGCAGGCTCTTCATCTGCTCCCGCACTTTCGCCATGGCCGAATCCATCTTGGCGCGCATGGCGTCGAAATCCTGGCTCGTCATGACCATGTAGGTCTTCTTGCGGGTATCGATCATCCAGAAGGCATCCTTGTCGCCGCGGTAGATCATGTAGGCGCCCGGATTCTGGCCCATGTCGATGCGGGCCTTGTCGGCATCGAGATGGATGAGGTTGGTCATGGGCGGCTTATCGCCTTCGAGTTGTTTCATGACCTGGGTGATGGTGACGCCGGCGTGGGCGGCGAGGGCCGTGAAGAGGATGCCGGAAGCGAGGGTTATTGAGCGGTTCATTCGGGTTCTCCGCGGAAAGTGCGTTAGGGCCGGCCGTTTTCTTGGCGTTGTAAGCGAATGGAAGGTAGAAACCTATCGATTCGCTTTCTCGGAAAAACCGCCCCATACTTAATCGCGTCTGGCGGCCACCCCATCACCGTCCCCCCTGTGGTTTCGGATCCTTGGAAATGCCCGGCGATTGACTTATTCTATGGTGGCCCGATGAAAACTACCCTTTTCCTTGGTTGGCTGTTGCTTTGCATAATAGACGCGATCGCGCAGGATACCTTGCGTACGCCCTTGTCCGAGATCGGCTATGGGGAGTTGGAAGACGTCAAACTGACCAACGATGAAAAGCACCTTATAACGCTCTCCGGCAAGGTGTTCATCTGGGATGTGGCGACGGAGAAAGTAGTCGCGACCATCAATCCGGAGGGCTTCGATAATTTCCGGGTCATTGAAGTGCTTCCCGATGATTCCACCCTTGTGACGGGTAGGACCGGAAACGTTTCGTTCTGGAAAATCCCCAGCGGCACCTTCATCCGGTCTATTTCCGTGCCCAAGGATTTGGAGTATATCAAGGAAATAATCGCCACACCGGATGGGGCCAGGCTTGTACTAACTACCGATAGAAAATCCTTCATGTGCTTGATGGATGGGACCCTGGTTCCGGAATTCAAACCGGACCTGGCGATCCATGACGGCATCTTTTCGCGGGATGGAAGAAAAATCGCCATCCATGGATTCGGGATTGTGGACGGAATGACCGGCCGCACCCTCGCGGATTTGCGATTCCCGAATCCGTTTAAGCAAGGTTCCTACTTATACGTGAGAGTCGATGATTATTCGAAGGATGGAACCCGGCTGATCGCGAATGTCTCGGGCACTCCCGCGGTTTTCAAGATCGACTCTTTCCAGACCACGCGTCTGGATTTGCATAACGACGTCGGCGCGTGGAACTTCAAATTCCTTCCCGGCGATACCTTGGCCGTCGGCACTCGCAGCCAAGATGGAAGGTTGGTTTTCTTCAACACCTTCACCGGCGATACGACCCGTTCCATGATGGCCTCCGGGCCTGCGTATATCCGGAAGGTTTCATCGAGCGGACGATACCTGCTGACCGGCAGCCAGGAACTGTCCTTGTTGGATATCCGCAATGGTGATCTGGATAAGGCCTTTCTCGGCCATTCCTATTTTTTCGGGAACTGGCACGTCTCCCCCGACAACAAACGGGTGATAACGGCGAACGGCGTGGACCCGATTGCCAGGATTTGGGATGTCGCAAGCGGATCTTTGGTGGGCGCCATCGAAATCGATTCCTCCAATATCTGGGACGCGAAATATACGCCGGATGGGAAGAGCATCGTGACCATCGCGGCTTGGGATAGCGTCTCATTCCTGAAAGAAAAGCTATTGCCTACGCGGGTGAAATTCGGATTCAGTGCGCCAAGGGGGGTTGCCTTATGGGATGCCCGAACCTTGGAAGCGTCCGGCATCTTGGCGGATAAATCATGGGGCGGAGAGATTGTCTCGGTGTCGCCGGATGGCGGAAAAGTGGCCGCTGGCGGCCATAATTCATTGTTGGTATGGGATGTTCCAACAGGGGAACGCCTGCTCTCCATATCATCCGCGACCCAATTCGGCTCCCTCCGCTTCTCCCCCAATTCGTCGCAAATCGCCGCCTCGTCCTACCTCGGGAATCAATTTTGGGCGTGGGATATCGGAACGGGTAAAAGCTTATTCGTAGGATCGACAATCTCAACCTCACCCGTACTGGCCTATTCCCCTGATGGCACGATGTTGGCCGTGGGGTTCGAGTACAACCCTGGCGCGGTCTATTCGGCGCTTACGGGTGAACTCCAGTATCCCCTTACTGGAAGCGGATTTCCGGATTGGTCGCGTGATGGTATGCGGATCGCGCTTAGTGATTTCGGAGGGGCGTCCCAATTCGACGTGCCCCAAAAAAAGGCGGATATCTGGTATCGCCCAGGCTATTATTCGCTCGGCGTTACTCATGGCAGCGCTCCCGCTTATTCCGTCGATGGTTCCCGGCTTTACACAAACCTTTGCGGCAGAATCCAGGCCTGGGACAATACGCGATTCAATACGGTAAGGGCGGCCGTGCCGCGCCAAAGGCGAGGCAGAGCGATTCTACAATCCCGAGGCGGGCATTCCCTGCGCCTCGTTACCGACGAAGCGATGCGCGGGCCGGTGCTTGTTGAACTGATCTCGCCGAGCGGGATCAAGGTTTTCCGGGCCTATGAGGAAGCGACCCGTAAGTCGGGCCTTTCCCTGGAAATTCCGTCCCGCGTTCCGGAAGGGCTGTACTTTTACCGCATCCGAGCTCAAGGCCAAGTGATTGGAGCAGGGCAGGTCAGAATATCAGCCTGATCCGGCCCAGCCGGACACTCGACGACGAATCCGGGTGGAGCCCAGGGATTCGACTTCTACACCACCTATTCCCGCACGAATCCCAGGTTGAACGCGATGGTAACGAACTGGGCGACGCCGGTTCCCTCTCCCCTTAGGAGTTGTACGGTCGCGCGGGGCAGGGTTATATTTGCCCACCATGAAAACCTATAAGATAGCTGTGTTGGCAGGCGACGGTATCGGCCCGGAAGTGATGGCGGAATCCCTCAAGGTGTTGGATGCGGCCGGCCGCAAGCACGGCCTGGGGTTCGAATACAAGCATGCCGACGTGGGCGGATGCGCCATCGACAAGCAGGGCGAAGCCTTGCCTGCTTCGACCTTGAAGGCCTGCGAAGAGAGCCAGGCCATCCTGTTCGGATCGGTGGGCGGCCCCAAGTGGGAATCGCTTCCGCCCGACAAGCAGCCGGAACGGGCCGCGCTGTTGCCGCTGCGCAAGCATTTCAAATTGTTCTGCAACCTGCGGCCGGCCAAGGTGTACAAGGCCCTGGCCGCGGCCTGCCCGCTGCGTCCGGACATCGTGGGCGAGGGCTTCGACATCCTGTGCATCCGGGAGCTGACGGGCGGCATTTATTTCTCCAAGCGTCCCGGCAGCAAGGGCCGCGAAGGCTCGGGGGCGGAAGAGCGCGCCTGGGACACCAAGGAATACACGCGCTACGAGATCGAGCGCATCGCGCATAAGGCCTTCCAGGCCGCGCGCCTGCGTCGCAAGCAGGTGACCTCCATCGACAAGGCCAACGTGCTGACCTGCATGGTATTTTGGAGGGAAGTCGTGACGGAAGTGGCGAAGCAATATCCGGACGTGAAGCTGAGCCACATGTACGTGGACAACGCGGCCATGCAATTGGTCAAGTGGCCGCACCAGTTCGACGTGATGCTGTGCGGCAACATGTTCGGCGACATCCTGTCGGACGAATGCGCGATGATCACGGGATCGATGGGCCTTTTGGCCTCGGCCAGCCTATCTGAAACGGGATTCGGGTTGTTCGAGCCGGCGGGCGGTTCGGCCCCGGACATCGCCGGCAAGGGCATCGCCAATCCCGTCGCCCAGATCCTTTCGGCCGCCTTGATGCTTCGTTACGCTTTCAACGAGGAAGGGGCGGCGCGCGACATAGAGACAGCGGTGGCGAAGGCGATCGAGTCGGGCGTGCGCACTCCGGACATCGCCGTGCCCGGTCCCACGGGGACCATGATGGGTACGGTCGGGACCAGGGGCATGGGCGATGCCATTCTCAAGGCCCTGGGTTGAATGGCAAGGCGGGTCTGCTTCGGCTGGCCCTGACCGCCGCCACCCTGGCCGTCCTCCTCTGGTATCTCCATAATCGGCCCCGGACCGGGATTGCCTGGGGCGATCTGCGTTGGGATCGCTTCGCGGCGGCCCTGGCCCTGGTGCCCTGCGTGCTCGGCTTGCGCGCTGCCAAGTGGCGCGTGCTGCTGCGTTCCGCCGCCCCGGATGCCACCTTCGGCCAATCCCTGCGTAGCTACCTCGGGGGAATCCCTCTGGGGCTGGTGACACCCGGAAGGGTGGGGGAGTTCTCCCGCGGCCTGTACCTGCCCCAGCCGGAGGCGCGGGGCTGGCGCGCCGCAGGTCTGGTGCTCGTCGACAATTGGCTGGATTTCCTGGCCGTGCTTGCGTGGGCCGCCCTGGGGGCCTGCGCGGCCTACGGGTTTCGCGGTTTGGCGGCCGGGAGCTTGGCGTTGGCCGTTTTCGGGCCGGTAGCGTTCTGGTTACGTAGGATCGGGGGCATGGCATCCCGCTTGCCGGAGGCCTGGGGCTGGCGCGATTCGGTGGAGAAGATGCTCGCCGCCGGCCCATCGCTGCGGCGGCGCGGATGGATGGCCGCCGCGGCCCTGGCGTTCGCGGCCTACGGGTTGGAGTGGATCCTGGCTTCGTTGCTCATCGGGTTCCTGGCGCATCCGGCCCCGCCGCCATGGTCGCTGGCCGGATGGCTGGCGCTGGTTTCCCTGGCCAATTCGGTCCAGGTGACCTTGGGCGGGATAGGCATTCGCGAGGGCCTCTCGGTGGCGCTTTTGGCCCGCGTCGGCGTCGCGCCCGGCGTGTCCGCCCTGGCGGCCTTCTTGCAAGGCGGTCTGGTGGTGTTTCTGCCAGCGCTGATTGGCTTGCTAATGCGGCCGGTTTCACCGAGACGGGATGTCGGGGTCTGAACGCGGATCCGCCTGTGCCCCTCCTGGCCTCCTCCTGGCCCCCTCTCGGGGCCCTCCCTCTGTTCCGACGGCCGTATAGACTATGTATAGTCTATGTATAGACAAAGTCTAGACTATGATTGTCTATACATAGTCTAGACGAGGTTTGAAATCCCCCTAGCCAGGGGCAGCGGCACCGCAGGCGTGGTAGCCGTAAGAAACTATCGGCCGCTTTCGCCAGGCAAGGGAAGCGGGGGCCTGGTTTCGGTTTCGCGGGGGGCGGGCAGCCAGGCGGGGGACTGGCCTTGAGATAAACCTTGGGATGGGCCTGGGGATGGGTCAGGGCCCGCATCCCGCGCCCTGGTGAGGGCTATTTCCTGGGCCAGCGCTTTCACGTCCTCGCGCAATTGCGAGAGCCGCATGGTCAGGAACAGCAGGATGTTTGTGAAAACCAGGATGACTCCCAGCACCACCACGGTCATGTAATGCAGGTGGATGCGCGCGGAGAACTCGACCAGCAGTTCCGGGAAGAGGCTGAGGCCGAAGAATCCCAGCCCCAACGGCAGCCAGAGCAGGATGTACTTCTCGCGCACCGCGTTCATGCGGATCATCGCCAGGATGATGCCCATGATGGCGAGGAAGCAAATCCCGAATACCAGGCGCGCTCCCGGTTGGATGCTGTCAATGGGCATGGGCGGCGCCATAGGGATTCCTGCGGATGAAGGCGGCGAAGAAGGCCAGGGTCATGGCCGCCATGAAGACCGCGCCGCGCGCGGGGCCGAGGCTCGATTCCCCGGCCGACCGGGAACGCATCTCCACCGTAACCGGTATGATACGGTAACCGGAACGCGCCAGCAGGGCGAGGGTCTCGATTTCGGGATAATCGAGGGGATAGAAGTCGGCGAATTTCTCGGCCAGATCCCGGCCGAAGCACATGAAGCCCGAAGTGGGATCGGCCACGCGGCTGCCCGCGAAGCAGCGGAATAAAAAGCGGAAATAGCGCGAGCCGAGCCTGCGGAGGAAGCTGCTGGAGGCGGCAAACCGGGCGGGTTCGCGGGAGCCCTGCACCAGGCAGCCCGGGGCGACGTGCCGTAGCATCTCCCTCAGGAACGCGGCGGGATGCTGGCCGTCGCCGTCCATCCGGACGAAGAGGCCGTATCCCCTGGATACCCCGTAGCGGATCCCCAACTGGACGGCCCCGCCGACCCCCAGGGAGATGGGGCTGCGCAGAACCGTGACCCGTTCGCAACGGGAGGCCTCCCGGGCGGTCGCATCTTCCGAATGGTCGTCAACGACGATCACGTCCGCATCGGGAAGCTCTTCGCGGATGCTCCCTATCACCCGGGCGATCGTGCCGGCTTCGTTGCGCGCGGGAATGATGACGGCTATGGAGTGCAAGGTCGTTCCGTATGCGGCCGCCGCGGTAGGGGGACGGCCGTCCCCGCCATTATAGCATGCGAATTCCCGGGATGGACGGGCCGGCATTGCCCCGCGGCGCGGGGTAAGGGTACCATTTCCGCATTGGAAACCCGATTGCGCGTCTGGGATCGCCTGCTCCCTCCGGTACTTTACCTTTGGTCCCTGGCCTGGGTCCTATCCCGGTATTTTCCCGATTTGCCCCCAGGCAACGATAGCTGCTTCTACCTGGTGGAGGCCAAAGGCTTCGCCACCGGGATGGCTTACCGCGACCTGGCATCTCCCGGCACCTCGGTCGGGGCCCTTATAGGGCCATCCTTCTTCCCATGGCTGCTCTCCTTATATTGGCGCTTCCTGGACCCGAATCTTGCGGTCCTGAAACTCGCCATCGCTCTTGCCATCTGCACCGCGCCGCCCATGGCCTATCTGTGGCTGAGACGGGCATTGCCGCGGGGCCCGGCCGCCGCCTTGGCCGCCGCTTTCGGGGCTTCTTGGGAATTCATCGTGATGGGAAACTCCATCATGACCGAAAGCGTGTTCCTGCCCCTTTTGTATACCGGACTTTGGCTGACCGACCGCGCCGGCCTCCTACCGGGTTTCCCAGCCATCCACCCATCGGTCCAGCAATCCCCGATGGAAAGGTCGGCCAAACGCAGCGCGCTCGCGGCAATCGGCGCGGCCATGATCTGGGTGGCAACGGCCCGCACCCGCGTGATCGGTTGGGGCTTCCTGGGGGTTTATCTTTTCCTGCTCGGACGCAAGCGCAGATGGGGTTTGGCCGCAGGCGCCGTGGCCGCGGCCGCGGTTTGGACCGGGTTGGAACGGTTCGTGGCCCGGGGCGTGCGGGTTTCCCACTATACCGATACCGTTTTCGACCGCAAATATCCCATCCAACTCGATGTCTGGCTGGGAATCAAGGCCTTGGCCGCCAATCTTTGGAAAAGCCTGTTCGATTTCGCGACCGCGGTCGCCGGCCATATGGCATTTCCATTCCCGTATGAAATGGGGCCTATGGACCGCATGAAGCGCGTGGCCTGCGTTGCGGTCGCGCTATGGGCGGCCTGGGGCGCTTGGCTGGCCTGGCGGCGGCGGCCCGAATGGCGGCTTTGGCTCGCCGCGGCCGCCCTGGCGTCCGTCCCCACCTTCCTCATCTTCCAGAGCCACGACAGTTTCCGGTATCATCTTCCCTTCCTTCCCTTTCTGCTGGCCTTTCTCCTGGCCCCGTTTGAAGGCCGCGGAAAAATGGCGGCCCGCGCCACCGCCCTGGTCGCGGGCTGCCTGCTCTTCGCCCAGATCGCCGGATCCTGGCGGCACGACTTCGAGTCCGATTTCATGGATTATCCCCGGCACTTCCGGGCGATCATTGATTCCTTGGGGAACCGCACGGCGCGACCCCAGGTCTGCTTCACCCAGGACCCTTACTATACCTGGCTGCGCACGGGATGCCCCTCGTTGCCGAACGTGGGCCGGCGCGAACCCGGTGATTTCCGAGGCATCGCGGAAGGCAAGGAGGCATGGATCGTTTGCGGCCCCGGCAACGACTTCGTTTGCGAAAGATGGCGCGGACAAGGCATGGTCCTGGCGGAACCGCCCTTGTTCGGCAACCGTTATTTCCAGGCCTACCGCATCGAAGCCTGGCCCCCGGGGCGATGAACCGCCGGGGCGCCGGCGATTCGGGCCCGCGCAGGCCCGACCGGGCGCCCGAGATGCGGACCGGAGATGCGGTTGCCCGCGCGGAAACGCGCGTGATATAATCGGGTCCGCGGGCGCTCCGGGCGCCGGCGCGGAGGAAAAATGGAGAAGATCTATTCCCGGCTGGATCCGAGGCGGCTGCTCCACATCGTCCACAGGCGGGAAGACATCCACCAAAGGGCCGACCTCGTCCCTCCCGACGAGTACCTGCAGGTTTCATGCTTCGAACTCGATCAGGGCAAGACCTTCAAGCCCCACAAGCATATCCTGGGGCCGAAGGTTTCCAACATCACACAGGAATCCTGGATCGTGATCCAGGGTTCGGTCATGGCCATCCTCTATGATCTCGACGATACCGAGCTGGTGCGTCCGGTCCTGAAGCCGGGGGATTGCTCCATCACCTTGTACGGCGGGCACAATTACGTCTCCTTGGAAGAGCACACGCTGGTATACGAATACAAGACCGGCCCGTATTTCGGGCAGGAGAAGGACAAGGCCTTCCTGTGAAGCTCCATCTGGGCTGCGGGAAGCGCGACTTCGGGGCCGGATGGTATAACGTGGACGGAAACCCCTACCCCCACGTCCAGCACCGCGATCTGACGCGCCTGCCCCTCGCCGATGATTCGGCCGATCTGGCTTATAGCTCGCACGTGATCGAGTACTTCGATCGCGAAGAGGTCGTGGACCTGTTGCGAGAGTGGCGCCGGGTCCTCAAGCCGGGCGCGCCCTTATATCTCGCCGTTCCCGATTTCGCGCCCATGGCGAAGTTGTACGCCGAAGGAATGTTCCCGTTGCGCAATTTCCTCGGACCGCTGTACGGGAAAATCCGTCTCGGGGATGCATGGGTCTACCATAAAACCGTGTACGATTTCGCCGACCTTTCCGCATTGCTCGCGGCTTCGGGTTTCCGGGACATCGCCCGCTACGACTGGCGCGCGACCGCGCATGCCGACTTCGATGATCATTCCCAGGCTTACCTGCCGCACATGGACAAGGAACACGGAACCCTGATCAGCCTGAACGTTTCATCCCGCAAATGAAACCTATCCCCCAATACGCCCCATGGATCCGTCCGGGCTACGGCCGGGCCGTGGCGCGCCAGGTGGATTCGGGCTGGGTGGGGCCGGGCGAAGCGACCGCCGCCTTCGAGGCCGCTTTGGCCGCATCCGTGGGCCTGCCCTTCGCGGCCGCCACCACCAGCGGCACCGCCGCGCTTCTGATCGCCATCAAGGCCGTGGGGCTGCCGCGGGGATCGACCGTCCTCTTCCCGGCCTATACCTTCCTGGCCGGGGCCAACGCCGCCCGCTTCCTGGGCCATAAGGTGCGCCTGGTGGACATTAAGGAAGAAACCTTGTGCATGGATCCGGATCAGGTCGAGATCGGCCCGGACGTGGGCGCGGTGATGTTCGTGAACCACAACGGCTATGCCGGCCCCGACGTGGCGCGCATCAAGCGCATCTGCGGCCGGGCCGGCGTCCCGCTCATCGAGGACGCCTCCCAAGGGCTGGGCATCCGCGGTTGCGGTGCCATCGGCGACGTTTCGGTGCTGTCTTTCTCGGTGCCCAAGCTGGTGACCACGGGCCAAGGCGGGGCGGTGCTGTCGCGCGACGCGGGCCTGATGGAACAGATCCGCCGCATCATCGATCATGGGGGCGACTGGCGGAAGGATCGCGTCCATCGACATCTGGGGGTCAACTTCAAATTCAACGACGTATCGGCCGCCTTGGGCCTGGCCCAGATGCGCTCGCTCGACTTGCTGCGCGAGCGCCGGAAGCGGGTCTACGACGGGTACCGCGCCCGGCTGGATCTGTGGCCCATTTTCAGCTCCGGCCGCGGCGACTCCACCTGGATGATGGTTCATCGCGCGGCTTCCGCCCCCGCCGTAGTGGACGCCCTCAAGTCCCAAGGCATCCAGGCGGTGCAATATTACCAGCCCGTTTCCCGGAATCCGCCTTACCGCACCCGGTCCCGTTTTCCCGCGGCCGAAGCCGTCTTCGCCCGGGCCGTGTACTTGCCTTCTTCCCTCACCCTCACCCGACCGGAAATCGATCGCATATGCCGAATCGCAAAAAGCGCGCCCTGATCACGGGCATCAGCGGCCAGGACGGCAGCTACCTGGCCGAACTCCTGCTCGAAAAGGGGTACGAGGTGTACGGCATCATCCGGCGCCATTCCGTGGCCGAACACCAGGACAGCCGCATCGGGCACCTGGGGGAACGGGTCCGCACCCTGTACGGGGATCTGCTCGACATCAGTTCCCTGGAGAAGGCCGTCAAGCTGGCCAGGCCCGACGAGATCTATAACCTCGCGGCCATGAGCCACGTGCGCATCAGCTTCGATATACCGCAGCAGGCGACGCAGGTGAACGCCCTGGGCGTGGTGAACCTTCTGGAGACCTACAAAAACTATCGCCCCCAAGCCCGCTTCTACCAGGCCAGCTCCTCCGAAATGTTCGGCAATTCACGCGATCAGGACGGGTACCAACGCGAGACCACCGCCATGGTGCCCGTCTCGCCCTACGGATGCGCCAAGGTGTTCGGTTACAACATCGTCCGCAATTACCGCAAGGCCTACGGTTTGTTCGCCTGCAACGGCATCCTTTTCAACCACGAATCGCCCCGCCGCGGTTCGAACTTCGTAACCACCAAGGTGGTGAAGACGGCCGTGGAAATCAAGAAGGGCCTGGCCAAGCGCCTGGAACTGGGCAACCTGGACAGCTTCCGCGACTGGGGCCATAGCAAGGACTACGTACGCGCCATGCACGCCATCGTGAACCACAAGCAGCCGGACGATTTCGTGATCGCCACCGGCGACACGCACTCGGTGCGCCAGCTCTGCGACCACGTGTTCCGGAAATTGGGGATGGACTACCGCGACTACGTGTCGCAGAACCCCAAGTTCCTGCGTCCCGACGAGCTCAAATATCTGCGCGGCGATTCCTCGCGCGCGCGCCGCATCCTCAAATGGAAACCCGCTTACGAATTCCGCAGCCTTGTGGAAGAAATGGTCGATCATTGGATGCGCATCGTCTGATCGACCTGGCCCGCCGGCCCGGCCCGGCCCGGATCGCGTTCCGCATCCTCTGCTTCGCCCTGGCGGCCTATTTCCTTTGGCGCGTGTTCCGCGCCAATCCCGGGGAGGTCCGGGATCGCCTCCTTTCGGCCCGCTGGGGCTGGCTGGCCGCCGCCGCGGCGGTGCTGGCCTCCATGCAGATTGCGAACGCGGCCATCCTCAAGACCGCCTTGGAGGGACGCGGACTGGCCCTCGGGCCCGGGCCATCGTTGCGCATCACCCTGCTCGCCAATTTCCACAGCCTGGTCCTGCCGTTCCAGGCCGGCTGGGGCACGCGCGCGGTGATGCTGAACTCCGCATTGGGATTAGGCTTTAAGGATTACGCCTTCATGTCCCTGGGGCTTTGGATCGTCCTCATCCTGGCCACCCTTTGCGCCGGCGCCATGGCCTGGCTCTGGCCCTGGGACCCGATCCGGGGCGCCGCCGCGTTGGCCGCCGTCCTGGCCGCGGGGGCCGCCCTCCGCCTGGCGCGCATCCCTAAGGGCGCCATCCTGTTGCTCTGGTACGGAGTCGATGCCCTTCTCGGGGGATTGCGCTACCGATTCCTGTTCCAAGCCTGCGGAACGGACGCGGGGCTTCCCGAATGCGTCTTCATGGGATGCTTCAGCATCCTGGCTCCCCTGGTCGCACCGGTGCCGGGCGCCGTGGGCATCCTCGAATCGTCCATCGTGATCGGCAGCCGCATGGCCCGCCTTCCCGCGGATGCCGGCCTCGCCGTGGCGCTGCTCAACCGGGTGCTGGTTTCGGTCCTGTTCGTCGCCTTGGGGGCGGCCGCGCAGCTCGCGGCCGGCCGGACGCGGCCCGAGCCGCGCGAAGCGGGAAAGGCGGGCTGACATGCCGGAGTGGCCGACCCTTTCCATCGTCATCCCCAGCTATAACAAGGCGCCCTTCCTGGGCCGGACCCTCGATTCCATCCTGGCCCAGGATTATCCCCGTTTGGAGATCCTCATCGAGGACGGCGGCTCCGCCGATGGCAGCGTGGAATTGATCCGCCGCTACGCGCGGGAACATCCTGACGTCATCCGCTGGGTCTCCGAGCGCGACGAAGGGCAATTGGACGCCATCAATAAAGGCCTGCGCAAAGCCTCGGGCGAATTGGTGGCGGAAATCGACGGCGACGACGTGTACCGCCCGGGCGCGTTCCGCCGCGCAGCGGAATGCTTCCGCGCCCGGCCCGACTGCCTGTGGGCGGTGGGAAAAGGAGGCGTCATCGACGCCGTGGATCGTCCCGTCATGGGGGCGGTGACGTCCTACAAGAACCTCTTGCTCCGCCTGAACCGGAAATCCCTTTTGCACGCGGTCAACTACATCGTGCAACCGGCCGTCTTCTTCCGCCGTTCGGTTTTCGAAACCACCGGATATTTCACCGGAAACCGCCGCTTCGTGATGGAATACGAGCTCTGGCTGCGCCTGGCCGAGCTGCAGATGCCGGCGGTGATCCCGGAATACCTGGCCGATTACCGCCTCACCTTGGGCACCATCTCCTCGACGCAAGCGGAAAGCCTGCTCGCCGAGGACCTCGCCTTGGCGCGCCGGTATACGCGCAATCCGCTGGTGCTGGGAACGCACCGGTTCCACAACGGCCTGCGCAAGGCCATCCTCGCCGGAGTGAAACGGCTCGGGAGCGGGGACCGGTTCCGGTAACGGTTGCGTCGGGGCGCCGCGGTCGTACTCTAAAGGGGCGCCGGCGCTACCCAGGGGGCGACCGCCCAGGTGCGATCCGTTTCCATGTCATCAAGCCATATGGTCGGCGCCTCCTGTCGGCTCCGAGAGGTCTTGATTCCAGGCCGGTATAGACTATGCCTAGACTATGTATAGATAAGCCAAGTCTTTACATAGTCTATAGCGGCAGTTGGAAATGTCTTCCTGCCGCCGGGTGCGAAGACTCGGCGACCGGACTCGCTTTTACGGGTATCCCACCGAGTCCGGATAAACCGACCCGGTGTACTCTAGATCAAGCTTCCGAAAAAACGGGCCTTCCGCCCGTACCTGGAAAGCAGTTCCTCCTGAAGCACCAGGAAAACGTCGCTGACCGGGTAGACCGCCCGGCCGGTCAGGGTCGGCCGTGTGAATCTCGTAACGCTTTCCATGAAAAGAGTCTTGGCCCCGAATATGCGCGCCAGCCAGAACAGCGGCACGGCGGGCTCGGCGCCGCAGGAAAAAACCAGGTCGGGCCGTTCCCGCCGCAACAGGCGCCAGGCTTGGAGGAAGGCTTTGGCCAACTTGAAGGGATTGAAGCCGAAGTCCTCGATGTGGTAAGCCGGCCGGCGGGTCCGCGTCACCGCCCGGCCCGCTTCCGTATCGTCGGTGGCGTAGATCAGCGCATCGCCGTCGAAAAGGGGAAGGAAGGTTTCCAGTTCGCGCAAATGGCCTCCCGGCGAAAAGGCGAAGACCACCTTGAGGGGCCTGCGGGCGGGTTTCGGATCCAAGGGCCTCCCGATGGCGCGGCCGGGGCCGCGCGTCGTATAGTATACCAGCGCCGCGCGCGCCTGCGCCATGCGCCGTTCGACCAGGGAACGCCCCATGATTTTCGTTACCACCGGCTATCATACCCCGTTCCCGCGGTTGCTGGAGGCCATGGATGCCTTCGCCGCTGAAACCGGCCGCGAAGTGGTGATGCAGGCCGGCGGCTGGACACCGAAGTCCGCGCGGTGCGCGTGCTTCCCGTACGCGGACGATCTTTCCGGATGGTTCGACAAGGCCGACGTGGTGGTCACGGCCGGCGGGTACACCGTGCTGGAGCTGCTCAAGCGCCGGCGGCAATTCCTCGTCTTCCCGCGCCTGGCGCGCTATGGCGAGGCCATCGATGATCACCAGGTGGAATTCGCCGGGAAGCTGCGAGCCCGCACGGGAGCGGGTTTTCCCGTCGTCACCGACGCAAGCGAACTGCCCCGCGCCCTGCTCGCCTTCCGCCCGTTCCCTTACGGGGAGGTGCGCGAAACGCTTCCCGCCTTGAAGGCCTGGATGGGGGATTGGCTCGACGGGTTGCGGGCTTCCGGAAGCCGATGATATAATCGCGCCATGGTTTCCCGCATCGGCTGGCACGCTTCCGCCATCCTGGCGACCGCGCGCAGGGTGCTGGGGGTCGAAGACGGGGGGGGGCCCTTCATGGTCAGTTTCCCCCGTTCGGGCAGCCATTTCCTCCAGCTCTGCCTGGAGAAATACATGGACGGGCATTCCCCGCTGACGGGCTACCAATATCTCGCGGGCCGAAGCCTCCTGGTCCACCGCATCCATGCGGGAGGCTTCCGGACCAGCCACGATCTCGACTTGGACCGGTCGTACGCCAATGTCGTGTACCTATACCGTAATCCGCTGGATACCTTGTACAGCTTTCTGCGCTATGAGGGCATCGCCGCGACCGCGGAAAACGTCGCCGCCCAGGCCGATCTCTGGGTCCGGCATACGCTCAAGTGGATGTTCGAGGAGACCGCATCCCGACGCAAGGTCGTCCTCGGTTACGAGAGGCTGATGGCCGATTTTCCTTCGGAATTCTCCAAGCTGGCGCGTTTCCTTTCCCTCGGGATGGACCTGGAGCGTATGGCCAAAGCCGCGGCGGCTTCGGGCAAAAGCGAGATAGATAGGTTAGTGGGCGCCAAGGATCCCAAGGCCATCGCCGATGACCCCGGTTACCACGCGGGGCGCGCCCCGTTCCTGGAGGCCCACCGGGAAACCATCCTTGCCCGGGTGCCGCCGGCTTTGCGAGCCGTGCTCGATCGGGACGCCGCCGAAACCGGTAAGGGAGCGCTGGCCCGGCCCTGAGGCCCGCCGGCGGCCGCACCGGTCCACCTTATGAGGGATGGGATCGCTCTCGACGCCGGGATCGCTTTCCTGGCCGCGGCCTGCGCCGGCATCGCGGTCCCGCGCGGAGCGACAGGTCGTTGGGCATTGCCGGCCTCGCTGGCCGCATTCGCCTGCCTCTGTTATTACTTCCGGGATTACACCGTGGACGACGCCTACATCAGCCTCCGGTACGCCCGCAATCTCCGCGACGGGATGGGCCTCACTTTCAGCGCGGCCGATCGCCCTCCCGTCGAAGGGTATACCAATTTCCTCTGGGTCGCGGGAGAATCGCTTCTCTTCTTTCCCGCATGGGAGGCCGGGCGCATCCTGCTCGCGGTCAAGGCCGCCGGCTGCGCCTTCGGCTGCGTCTCCCTGTTGGCCGTCCATAACCTGGCCCGCCGGGCCTTCGGCGAACGCGCGGCCGGCATCGCCGCTTTCCTCTTCGCCGCCCTTCCCGGCATGGCGTTCTGGGCTGTGGGAGGCCTGGAAACCCAGCTGTTCCTGGCCTGTCTGCTGGCGGGGATGGTCGCGCACTTCCAGGAACGGGAAGCGGGCCGGCCGCACCTCCTGTCCGCCCTCGGTTTTCTGTTCGCGGCTTTGACGCGGCCCGAAGGACTGTTCTTCGCCGCGGGTTTCTGGGCCTGGCAAATCGCATCCGAGGCGAATCGCCCGGGCGAAACGCGCCGCCCGGAGGATGCGAAGGGCCCGGGCCGGCGGGCCTCGCTGAGCGAGCCCGATCGGCGTACCTTTTGGGAGGGGCTGCGCGCGGCGATCAAGCCATACTCGGCCGGCCTCGCCGTCTTCCTGCCCGCTTACGCCGTTTATTTCGCCTGGCGCTTCCGGTATTACGGCTTCGTCTTTCCGAATTCGTTCTACGCCAAGACCGCGGCCTATGGCGCGGCGGATGCGCTCCGCCGCCTGGAGGGAATCGCGCCTCTGGCCTTATGCCTGCTTCCCTTCGCCGTCGCGGTCGGGTGGGTTATGATCCGCGATCGCCGATTCCGCGAACGCGCGGCCCTCGCCGGCATTCCCATCGCATTCATCCTGTTGGCGGCGCTTTCCCTCACCGCCAAGACCGAATGGATGCCCGGGCACCGCTACGAGCTTCCGGCCGTCGCGGTTTTTCTCCTGCTGGGAGCGGGGGCGTTGGATGCGGTTCTGGACGGATTCGCCCGTCGTCCCGCCGTCCGGTTTTGCCTATTGGCGGTTGCCGCCTTCACTACCCTCTGGCCCGCTCGCGGCCTGCACGAGAACGTCATTTATACTTCGCGATTGCGGGTCGCGCATGCCGCCTTGGGAAAGTGGATCAACGACTATGCCCCGCGTCCCGTTTCCCTGGCCGGATTCGATCTAGGGGCCCTGGCCTTCTTCTCCAAGGCCGATCGCGTAATCGAGGCCAACCCGCTGGGGCTCCTGAGCGTGGAAACCGCGCATGCCGGGTATGATCCGGAGGTTATCGTCGGAAAACGGCCTGATATCTTGGTGCTCCAAAACGCTTCCGGAAATGCCATGGAACGGGTTTATGCCCTTCCCGCTTTCCGTTCGGGCTATCATCCCCTGTTCGTCTTCCACTTCTCCTCGGGACTGATCCTGGACGTCTTCTCCAGGAACGGTTTCCCGCTTTCGCCGGAGGCGGTGGCGGCGGGGGAGCGCTTGGCCCGCTTCAGCCGGGAGTCTCTCTAGATGGATCGCGCATCGCGCGAGGCCATCGTGGCGCGTTACCCCGATGCCGGCGCGCTCCAACGCTGGCACATGCGCGGCCGCCTCGATTTGTGCCCCTACGATGCCCTGCTGCCGTTCTTCACCGGAAGGGATTCGTTCCTGGACGTAGGCTGCGGATTCGGCCATCTGGCCTGGCACCTCTCCCGGTACCGTCCCGATCTCAGGTACTTCGGCACCGATATCGATGCGCGCAAGATCAAGATGGCGGAGGACAGCGCGCGCGCTTCCGCCGAAGGCAAGGACCCCGCGAAGCCTGCCTTCTTCCTGGGGGACGCGCGGAAGATCCGGGAGCTTCCCGAGGCCTTCGGGAACATCGCTTTCCTGGACGTATTGTACCTTCTGCCTTGGAAGTCGCAGCAGGAAATGATCCGGTGGGCCCTGGGGCGCCTGTCGAACGCTCCGGGCAGCGCCTTGATCATCAAGACCATGGACGAAGCCAAAGGGTTCTCCGGCTTCCGCGCGGTCGCGGAGGAGTGGATCATGGTGCGGATGCTGCGGCGCACCTTGAGTTCCGGCGCGCTCAATGGCGCGCGGCCCGCCGGGGAATACCTCGCCTTCGCCGGGAGCTTGGGCTTCCGGGGCGAGGCCCATCCCTTGGGAACGTTCAATCCATCCACGCTCATCCGGATCGCGCGGCAGCCATGATTACCGACTTCCACGCATACGAATTCGGGCTGGGCCGCGACGGCCTTTTGCCCTTGCTGGAACGCCGGGGTTTTCCGCTCGCGGGGAAATCGGTCCTCGACGTAGGGTGCGGATACGGAGGCGTACTCTCGGCGATCGCCGCCTCCCATCCTTTGCGGCGGGCCTTGGGCGTGGACCTGGACGACAGCATGGTGCGGGAGGGGAAGGCGAAATCTCCCGGAGTCGTACTCGAAACGCGGGATTTCTTCGGACTCGGGGAAGAGACTTTCGACCTGATCCTGATGCGCGACGTGCTGGAGCATATGCCCGATACGGCCGGCGCCCTGCGTAAGGCCGCCGAATTGCTCGCCCCCGGGGGCCGGATCTTCGCCAGCTTCGCCCCTTTCCGATCCCCTTTCGGGGGGCACCAGCACAACGGCGCCGGGCCCTTCGCGCGCGCGCCCTGGATCCATCTGTTTCCGGAGGCATGGTTCCGTCGGCTGTTGCGGCTGGAGGGCAATGCCTATAAGGAGGCCGCGGCCCTGGAAGACGATATGGAATCGGTGCTGCGGACGAGGCTGACCCTGGCGGGTTTCCGCCGCATGGTCCCGGCCGCGGGGCTGGGGATCACGTACCTCGCCGGTTACCTATCGCGGCCGGATTACCGTTTGAAGTTCGGCCTTCCCGCCGTCCGCTTCCCGGCCGCGCCTGTGCTCGGGGAGTTCCTGTGCACGGGCGTGGAGGCCTTGCTGGCGCGCGCATGATCCCGGCGAACCTCATCATCAACGCCGACGATTTCGGGTTGGACGCCAGGGTATCCATGGCCATCGCCTTGTGCCTGGACGAGGGCTTGATCAATTCCTTTTCGGTGTACCCCTTCGCCGACCCTTTCCATGAACGGCTCCTGGGCGCGGTGCTGCGGAGGCACCCCGGCGCCAAGGTAGGGGCCCATCTGGCCCTGACCGGGCCGGGTCTGCCCGAGAGCCCCGCCCACTTCCGGGAGTTCCTCGCCCGTTACGTAACCGGCAGGTTTCCCCTGTCGCGGGTAAGGTCGGCGTGGGGCGCCCAACTCGAAGGCCTGCGCCTGCGCCTGGGCCGGGATCCCGATCATCTCGACAGCCATCAGCACCTGCACGTCCTGCCCGGCCTCTGGGAAACGGCATTATCCCTGCAAGCCGGCTTCCGCGTGCCGCGCATCCGGATCCCGTACGAAGGGCTCCGGTGCGGTCTGCGCTACCGCTTTCCCTTCGGGGCCGGCCTGCAGGCCTTGGCCCGCAAGCGGGCCGGCGGGGAACCGCCCGGGTTCCTGGGGTTTTTCACGAGCACGGGCTTCACCGTGGGAGGCAACCTCCCCGCGTTGGAGCGGGTGCTGCGCGAGACGGAGCGCCGCTTCGAGCTGATGGTGCATCCGGCGGTGGCTGAGATGCCGGCCGGCGCCCCCGCGGGCGTGGGGCTGGCGGCGGGGCAAGCCCGCGAACCGGATGAATTGCGCAGGCTGGCCGCTTTTTTCCGCGGACGACCGCCGGCCTCGGGCCGAAGCGCCGATTAATTATCTTGGGAAAATCAGGAGCCGCCCATGCCATCGTTAGACTGGAAAAACCTAGGATTCGCTTACCTGCCTACGAACGGGCACGTGCAATCGGATTTCAAAGACGGGAAATGGGGCCCGTTGCAGTTCAAGACCGACCCCTACCTGCCCATGCACGTCGCCGCCAATTGCCTGCATTACGGCCAAGCCGTATTCGAAGGCCTGAAGGCTTTCAACACAAAGGACGGCAAGGCGGTGATGTTCCGCCCCGAACGCAACGCCGAACGCATGCGCGCCTCCGCGGATCGCCTGTGCATGGAAACCCCCTCCCCGGAGCAATTCGTGGAAGCCTGCCGCATGGCCGTGGACAAGAACCGCGAATTCCTCCCGCCCTACGGCACAGGGGCGAGCATGTACCTGCGCCCGTTGCTGATCGGGACCGAGCCTACCGTGGGCATCAAGCCCTCGGCGACCTATTCCTTCATCGTTTTGGTGACGCCGGTGGGCCCTTACTACAAGGACGGCTTCGCGCCGGTGGACGCCATCGTGACGGAGGACTATGATCGCTCCGCGCCCAAGGGCACGGGCCGCGCCAAGTGCGCCGGCAATTACGCGGCCAGCCTCAAGCCCGGCCTCGTGGCCAAGAAGATGGGTTATCCCATCGTCCTCTTCGCTGATCCCCGCGAGAACCTGTACGTCGACGAGTTCGGCACCTCAAACTTCATCGGCATCACGCCCGACGGGGTTTTCAAGACTCCGGAATCGGTTTCCATCCTGGAAAGCATCACCAACGACGCCTTGCAGATCCTGGCGAAGGACATGGGCCTGAAGGTGGTGCGCGGCCCCATCCGCCTCTCGGGCCTGGACCAATTCAAGGAGGTGGGCGCCTGCGGCACGGCCGCGGTGATCACTCCCGTCTATTCCATCCAATACCGCGATCGCAAGTTCACCTTCGGCGAAAAGGGCAAGGCGGGGGAGACCCTGACGCGGCTCTACAAGGCCCTGCAAGCCATCCAATACGGCGAGTCGCCCGACAAATTCGGCTGGCTCGCGCCCGTTTAGGTCCGATCCGCTCCGGATCACGCTCTTTTCCCCCATCCCGGGCCCCGGTTGACAATCTCCGGGGCCCGGGCTTACATTGATCCCCATGAGCCGCTCCCTATCCCTGACCATCCGAATTATTATTCGCGGTTGCGCAAGGAGCGGGCGGTAGGGAAACACCCATTGCCAGACGGCCAAAGCCCGCTCCCTTGGAAGCGGGCTTTTTTATTGCGCCTCGGCGCAAGGCCCCTTCCGGAGCGGTCCCGGCCGGGAAAGGTTTTATGAAACAGGTCCACATCTACGACACCACCTTGCGCGACGGCAACCAGGCCAAGGGCATTTCGTTCTCGCTGGAGGACAAGCTGGTCATCGCGCGTAAGCTCGACGATTTCGGCGTGGACTACATCGAAGGCGGCTGGCCGAATCCGACCAACCCCACCGATGTCGAATTCTTCGCGCGGGCCAAGCGGATGGAATGGAAGCACGCCCGCATCGCCGCCTTTGGCAGCACCTGCCGCCCCAAGGGCGATCCCGCCGAAGATATGCTGCTGAAACATCTGGTGGAATCGGGCGCGCCCGTGATCACCATCTTCGGCAAAAGCTGGGATTTGCACGTAACCGAGGTGTTACGAACCACCCTCGACGAGAATCTGCGCATGATCCGCGCCTCGGTGGCCCACCTCAAGAAGCATTGCCAGGAGGTCGTCTACGACGCCGAGCATTTCTTCGACGGCTACGCGGCCAATCCCGGATACGCGCTGAAGACGGTGGAGGCCGCGCGCGACGGCGGGGCCGACGTCATCGTGCTATGCGACACCAACGGCGGGCAATTGCCCTGGGACATAGAGAATACCACCGCTTCCATGCGGCAAAAGCTGGGCGTGCCGGTGGGCGTGCATTTGCACAACGATACGGGCACCGGGGTGGCCAGCTCGTTGGCCGCCGTGCGCGCGGGCGCGGTGCAGGTGCAGGGAACCATCAACGGCTTCGGCGAGCGCTGCGGCAACGCCAACCTCACCGTGATCATGGCCGCCCTGCAATTGAAGATGGGCGTGCGCCTGGTATCCGACGAACAGCTCAAGGGTCTGCGCGGCCTTTCCCTGGCCGTCAGCGAGATCGCCAACCTGTCCGACGATATCCGCCAGCCCTACGTGGGCGAAGCGGCGTTCGCCCATAAGGGCGGCGCCCATATAGACGGGGTCATGAAGATAGCCCGCAGCTTCGAGCACATCGATCCGGCCCTGGTCGGCAACGCGCGCGATTTCATCGTCTCCAATCAGAGCGGCAGCAGCCTGGTCTGGGACAAGATCCACGCCATCGTTCCCGACCTGGACAAACGCAGCCCGCAGGTGGCGGCCATCCTCGCCGACGTCAAGAAGAAGGAGGAAGAGGGCTACCATTTCGAGATCGCCGATGCCAGCTTCCAATTGCTGGCCCGCCGGCGCCTGGACATGTGGAAGGACCGCTTCGAGTTCCTGGGCTTCCGCTCCATCGAGGAGCGACGGGAGAACGGCGAGGTCTATTCCGAATTCACCATCAAGCTGAAGGTGGGTGACGAGATCGAGCATACGGCGGCCGAGGGCAACGGCCCGGTTGACGCCATGAACGCCGCCGTGTGGAAAGCGCTGAGCCGCTTTTTCCCCGCGCTGAAGGGGATCGAGGTGATCGACTACAAGGTGCGCGTGCTCGATAACAACAAGGGAACGGGGGCCAAGGTACGCGTTTGGATCCGTTTCCATGATCGCGCCAATCCCGAAGGCGAACCGTGGGGCACCTTGGGGGTTTCGACCAATATCATCGAAGCCTCGTGGCTGGCCCTTTTGGACGGCATCAACTACAAGCTCCTGCAAGGATAAGGGGCGATAATGGATGCGAAACAACCGGGCGCGCAAACGCCCGATACGGCCCGCATGTCCGATCCGGATGCGGCTGCTCCCGCCCCGGATGCGTTCTTCATGCCCCAGACCTGGGACCCCTCCCGTTATGCGGCCAATGCCCGCTTCGTGGCGGAACTCGGGGCGCCGGTGCTCGAACTGCTCGCTCCCGTTCCCGGGGAACGCATCCTCGACGTCGGCTGCGGCGATGGACCGCTCACGCAGAAGCTCGCGGATCTCGGCTGCCTGGTGGTGGGCATCGACGCCAGCGCCGCCCAGGTGGAGGCCGCGCGCAGGTTGGGCCTGGACGCCCGGGTGGGCGATGCCCAGCGGCTTTCCTTCGATGGCGAATTCGACGCCGTCTTCAGCAACGCGACCTTGCATTGGATGCGGGACCCGGACGCGGCCATCGACGGGGCCTGGCGCGCCCTGAAACCAGGGGGACGCTTCGTGGGGGAGTGCGGCGGGGAAAATTGCGTCGCAAAGGTGCGCGGCGGACTGGAACGGGCCCTGGCCCGGAGGGGGATCCGCATGGAAGACCATAACCCCTGGTATTTCGCGTCCGCCTCGGAGTATTCCGATCGCTTGCGAGCGCGTGGGTTCCGGGTTGAATCCTGCGAAGTCTTCCCGCGGCCCACGCCCCTCCCGAAGGACATCCGCGCCTGGCTGGAGACCTTCGCCGAGAATTTCCTGAGGCCCATAGAGACGGCGGGGAGAAGCGCTTTCCTGGACGAGGTCCAGGAGGATTTGCGCGCGGCCCTGCAAGGCCCGGACGGGAAGTGGACGGCGGATTACACGCGGTTACGGTTCAAGGCCGTTAAACCCTGAAAGGCGGACTCTCCGGAATACTTGGATTATCCGGGGAAGTTGGGCACATTTACGGGACGGCTCCCGGCCCGATTCAGGTGAATCCGTCCGGAGACATCCCGAGGATGGTATTCCAATGAAGATCGTGGCGGTCAAATCCCTCAACCATCCCGACGTGCGCGCGATTTCCTCCCGCGAGCCCGCCCCCACGCCCGCCATCGCCTCCATCGTCCAGGGCATCATCAAGGACATCAAGGATCGCGGACACGCCGCGGCCCTGGAATTCGCGCGCAAGCACGACGGCCTCAAGGGACCGCTCGCGGTTTCCCGATCCGAAATCGATAGGAAGGCGGCCGGCCTCGATGCGGGCCTGAAGCGCGCGCTGCGCAAGGCCATCGCCAACGTGCGCGCCTTCCACTCCCGGCAGGCGGAGAAGTCCTGGGAGTTCAAGGGCAAAGACGGAGAGGTCCTGGGCCAGATCATCCGGCCCCTGGCCCGCGTGGGCGTCTACGTGCCGGGAGGCGCCGGCATTTATCCTTCCACCTTGATCATGAACGCCGTTCCCGCCCGCGTGGCCGGCGTAAAGGAAATCGCCGTGGTAACGCCGGCCCCGAGGGGATTGCACCCGACCCTCGCGTTCGTCGCCCGCGAGCTCGGCATCGGCGAGATCTACAAGATCGGCGGGGCCCAGGCCGTGGGCATGCTCGCCTACGGCACGGCAAAGGTCCCGAGGGTAGACAAGATCGTGGGCCCGGGTAACGTCTTCGCAGCCTTGGCCAAGAAGGAAGTGTTCGGCGTGGTGGATATCGACATGATCGCCGGGCCTTCGGAGATCCTGGTCTTGTGCGATGACAGCGCCGATCCCGATTGGGTGGCCGCCGACCTCCTGTCCCAGGCCGAGCATGGATCGGGATACGAGGCGGCCCTCTGCATCACGACCTCGCCGGCCGCGGCCCGCGCGGTGGCCGATTGCGTGGCTCAGCAGGTCGAAGGCTCGCCCAAGCGGGCCATCCTGGAAAAGAGCCTGCGGCAGTTCGGGCGGATCTACGTGGTACCCGACTGGGACCTGGGCTGCGCTTTGGCGAACCTGATCGCCCCGGAGCACATGGAAATCCTTACCCGCCGGCCCGAATCCCAGGCGGCCAAAATCCGCAATGCCGGGGCCTTGTTCCTGGGGCCGTATTCGTCCGAGCCGGTCGGGGATTATTTCGCGGGTCCCAACCACGTGCTGCCCACCAACGGATCGGCGCGCTTCTTCTCGCCCCTGGGGACATACGATTTCTACAAGCGCACCAGCCTGATCCGCTATTCGCCCCGCGCCCTCGCCCGTCACGGAAGGGACATCGCGTCCCTGGCGGACGCGGAAGGCTTTCACCACCACGCCCAAGCGGTCCGCAAGCGCTTGTGAATCACTCCGTCTTCATCCAGCGGATCCATTTCTCCGGCTTGCCGCCCGAGGCGGCCAGCAGGGCTTCGTAGCCCGAACCTTCCACGCCGCGGATGGGTATCACCAGCTTGGACGTATCGACGGACCAGCCGGGTAGGGAATCGTGGCAGGTGGGGCGATTGCGCGAACGCGCATAGCTCAATTTCAGGCGACCGCCATCCTGCGCCCAGGTCCCGGACATCTCCAGAAGCAGGCAATGGTCGATGACGTGCCGTTCCTCGAAAGACCCCTCCGGCGAGAGCTTCCGCTCCATGCCGTAATTCTGGCTGCTGTATTCCTCATCGGCTACGGCGTAAGTGCCTGCCCCGAGTTTGCCTACGCGGCCGCACTGGATCAAAACCACGATTACCGCAAGCGGAACAAGTCGCAAGTACCTCAACTCAAACCCTCCTTTACCAGGATCAGACCCGGCCCGGGAGATTATCGCAATTCCGACGCCGCGCGGGAAGTTGTCAGAAGTCGTAATTGCAAAAAGTTGTAACCTTCCGGCTCCCCCACTTCCCGCCTCCCCGGTTTCTTCGTTTAATTGATATGCAGAAAGAGGCGCCTCGACCCGGCGCTGCGCATCCAGAGAAGGACAAAGAGAATGGCGATTCCGACGACCCAGGCCCCCTCAACTCTCCATAAAATCGTTTCCTGGTTCGATACGCACGTCCAGAACGGCCAAGACGCCCGGGACGGCCAGGCCAACCCGAACCAATACGTCATGCCCTGGCCCTTCCTATTGCTCAATTTCGGCGTGGTGCTGATCCCGTTCGTGGGCTTCAGTTGGACGGCTTTCGGGGTGGCGGTCTTCCTCTACTTCATCCGTATGTTCGGGATAACCGGGGTCTATCACCGGTATTTCTCGCACCGGACCTATAAGACCTCGCGTCTCTTCCAATTCTTCCTGGCCGTTCTCGGCAACTCGGCGGGACAGCGCGGACCGCTCTGGTGGGCCGCCCATCATCGCCACCATCATGCCCATTCCGACGAACCCGGGGACATCCATTCGCCCAGGCACCATGGTTTCTGGAACTCGCATATGCTCTGGTGGAGCCGCCGCAAGAACATCCCGCCGCGCCTCGATCTCATCAACGACTATACCAAGTTCCCGGAATTGGTGTTCCTGGATCGCTTCGATTCCATCGTTCCGCTGGCCCTGGGCGGATTCATGCTGGCCCTGGGCGCGTTCCTGCATCGTTTCTTCCCGCAGTTGGGCACCAGCGCGGTGCAGATGTTCGCCTGGGGATTCGTCGTCTCTACGATTACGCTGTTCCATGGCGTAGCCACCATCAATTCCCTTTCCCACGTTTTCGGCCGGCGCCGCTTCGCCACCACCGATACCAGCCGGAACAATTGGCTGCTGGCCATCATCACCCTCGGCGAGGGCTGGCACAATAACCATCATCATTACTGCAATTCCACCCGGCAGGGATTCTATTGGTGGGAATACGATGTCACCTATTACATGCTTAAGGGACTGGAAATGGTCGGCTTGGTATGGGATCTGAAGCCGGTGCCCGAACGCATCCTGCGACCCCGGGTCGCGGCGGTCCGGCCCCATGAGCTGGTTCCGGCTCTGGTGCATCGGGCCGGCGGCGTCGCCAGCAGCCTGAATGCCCTGAACCACCCTTCCGCCGCGGCGGCCCCTGTGCGCAGCCCCGACGCGCCAAACCCTTAAAACCCCCGTCTGCCGGGGGCTCCGAGCCCCCGGCCCGCCAGCATTAATGGTCGCTTGGCCGGCGACCAAAAGGCATAAACGGCCGGTTCCGCATCTTGCCCGTTTTACAACCCGAATCAGGATTCCTTTTATTGCCGGGCAAGGAGTTGCTACGGTCCAAGGCCACCGAATGGTTCAGCCCAACATTCGCGGGCCTCGGCGGTTTTATCCCTGCAGGTTTGCGATATTTCCTAGATTTCGCTAAGTCGGGGCGTAGCTCAGTCTGGTAGAGCACTTGCTTTGGGAGCAAGAAGTCGTTGGTTCGAATCCAGTCGCCCCGACCACCTCAAGAAGTACCGGTTTTCACCGGATACGCTCCCGGAAGACTCACATTGGAAATGGGCTGGGTTCCGGCGGGTTGGCGGCCGGCCCGACCCTGCGCCTGGCTTCCCGGCCGTAACATACAGGTGACGTCTTTCCCCGGTTACGATTGCGAAAGGGGGCCGGCGGACGCGGGTCCCCGGAAAGGTGCGACGGCCGGCACCCCCACCCGATTTTCCTTTTGCCTGACCCGGAGGGGTCCGCATCAGATAGGGCCCGGCGGCCCTTGAAACCAGGGGGGTCCGGGTAGTAATTTCGGATCTCCGTACAGGACCGCTCGCGACTAAACCCAAAAATGGAGACCTCGATGCCCTTCAAGCCTTCGTCCGTCCTTTTCGCTCTCACCTTGTCCCTGGGAGCCATGCTTGCCGATGCCGGTCCGAAGGCCAAAGCCGCTGCCGTCCCGTCCAAGAGCCAGGCCGCTTCGGCGTCCACCGCCCCTTCCGCCTCCGGAAGCCCCGTAGCCCCCGCCAACGAGGCCGGCGCTCCGGCCGCGGCCCCGGCCGCTCCCGCCGAGGCGAACGAAGCCACCGTCGTTTATTTGGGGAAGACCGGCAGCCGGTATCACCTCAAGGGCTGCCGCTATCTGAAAGGCGCCGGCAAGGAAATCACCGTCGGCGACGCCATGAAAAAGGGCTACGCCCCTTGCAACGTGTGTAAAGCCCCCCGCTTGAAACACTAAGGCTGATTCCTGGCCCACTGAGGCCATTCCCGGCCGCATGTCCCCGGGGCCCTGACCAAGGGCCCCCATGCCGAAAAGCAGCTTTAGTATAGCCTGCCTAGGCAAGGCGCAATGGCCCGGCCGCGTCGCTCAGGCGCGATTCTCCGCCATCTTCCGGAAGAATTCGATTTCCGCCGGCTTCAGGTTTTTCGGCAGACGCAACCGAACCGTGACGAACAGATCCCCATGCTCGTCGGGTTTACCGTAGACGGGCATCCCTTGCCCTTTCAGGCGGAATACCTTCCCGTTGTCGGTTTCCGGAGGAATGCGGAGTTTGACGCTGCCCCCTAGCGTGCGGATTTCCTCGCTCTTACCGGCTACGGCATCTTGGACCTCCAGACCCAGCATCAAATGCAAATCGTCGCCGCGCCGCTCGAAAACCGGATGGGGCAGAACGTGGATGCGTAGATGCAAATCCCCGTCCGGCCCCCCGTTCGCCCCCGGCCCGCCCTTGCCTTCCATGCGGATCACCCGGCCGTCGGCGATGCCGGGCTTGAACGCCAGACGCAACTTCTTCCCGTTGATCTCGAAGACCTTCTTCGCTCCCGAATAGGCTTCTTCCAGGGAGATTTCCACGTCGGCCTGGTAATCCGCTCCCGGTTGCGGGGCGGTCCAAGCGCCGCCTTGCCGCCCGGCGCCCGGCCCCCTGCCGCCGCCCATCCCCGCGCCTCCGAAGAAGGTTTCGAAAAAGTCGGAAAACGAGCCGCCGCCTCCGAACATTTCTCCCAAATCCTCTTCCGAGAAGGTGTGCGAACGCCGCCGTCCCCCGGCCGCCCCGGCCCGCTCGCGTCCGCCGAACCCGCCCGGGTAGCCGCCATTCTGGAACCCGGGATCGTTCCAATGCGCGCCCAACTGGTCGTACCGTTTCCGTTTTTCCGGATCGGAAAGCACCTCGTTGGCCTCGTTAAGCTCCTTGAAACGGTCTTCCGCCGCCTTGTTCCCGGGATTCTTATCGGGATGGTACTTGGCCGCCAACTTGCGGTAGGCCTTCTTGATGGCTTCCCCGTCGGCGTTCTTGTCCACTCCGAGGATCTTGTAGTAGTCCTTGAATTCCATCGCTTTTCGCCCGTCTTCCCTGGAAAATGAAAGAGGCCCCGGAGGGGCCTCTAACAAATTAGGTCACGAAAGCGCGACAGGCTAGTTGCGGAAGTATTGGCGGGCGATGTTTTCCGTTTCCACCTCGGCTTCGGTTTTCGCGCCGAAGGCCCTTAGCACCCGCATGGCTTCCAATTGGCCCATGGAGGAGGCGGCCAGATACGGGGTCCAGCCGTCCTTGTCCTTGGCGTTGACATTGGCTCCGGCTTGCAACAGGCGGTAGATTTGATCGGTTTGGCCGCGTTCGGAGGCCTTGATCAAGGCCAGGTCGGGATCGCCGTGCGGCTTCGAGGCGGAGCAGGCGGTCAACACCGAGGCCGTCAGGCAGAGGACGAGTCCCAGGATTTTCGCGTTCATCGTTTCCCTCGCTTTTCCGTCTTCTGAAACACGTTTTATTGTCCCCGTTGCGGACGTTTTTTGCAATGGAAGTTAAGCTCCCGGGGTTTAGGAAATTCTTCCCGAACGCGGGATTTTGCGACGTTTTATAGCCTTGAAGAAGAACGAAAATCCTTGACTTGGCGGATATGAGGGAAAGGGGGGCTTCGCTTATTTGGGATCGCCGGCCAAGGCTCCCGGATCGGAAACGGAAGAGTCTTCCGGGACGGCTCGCGCTTCCATCCGCTCCGGCCCTATCGCGGGCTGACGGAAGGACGGGATGCCCATGGCCGGGAATAGATCGGCCTGCGGCCATGCCTTTATCCCTTCGGCCAGGCGCGCCAAATCCCGGCCTTCATGCGGCCCGTCGGGTTGGGGAGACAGATCCCGGTTCAGGAACATCACGAAAGACCATTTTTGCGGGTGATAGAAAACCAGGGTCGAGGTGCCCGGGAAAAGGCCGTTATGCCATTTGGCGACGGCGGTATCCCCGTTGCCGATCGGGAGCTTGAGCGCGAACCAGCCCCGCAGGGCCTCTCCGAAGCCGGAGCGGCCCCACATGGTGGCCGTGGCTTGGGGACCGAGTATGGGATTGCCCGCGCCCAGATCGAATGCGGCCAGGACCTTGGCGTAATCGGGAGCCGAGAGCAGCCAGGCTCCGGCCGCGTCCATATTGCCTACGTCGAAATCGCCATAGCCCCCGGCTACCCACGGCGCGCCCCCTCGCGAAGGATTGGCCTGCAGGTAAGGCACCGCTGTATGGTAAAGGACTTCGCCCGGGGCGCGTTCTTCGTACCGGCTGCCTCCGAAACGCGGGCGCGAGAGGCCCAACGGCTTGAAGAGCAGGTCATCGGCGATGGATTGGTAACTCTTGCCCACGCCCATGGGCAGGCTTTCGAGCATGCGCCCCAACAGGAAATAGCCGAAATTATCGTACACGCTGCGGCTGCCCGGCGCGAACTGGAGGGGTTGCCGCAGCATATAGGACAGGAATCCTCCGCGATCGGCAGGCAAGCGGTTGCGGATCTCGGAACCCGGCGGGTAATCGTTGAAAACGGGGTCGGGGTTCGCCCGGGATCGCGCCCATCCCGCGGAATGGGTCAGCAATTCGTCCACGGTGATGTCGCCGAAGCGCGGATCGGCGGGGGCATCGGCGGGTTCGCCGCCGATATGCAGCAGGGATAGGATCTTCTCCTTGAGGGAAGGGCTGCCGGACCGTCCTTCCCCTCCGCCTTCGCGCAGCATCTTATGCACCAGGATGCTGGTCAAGGGCTTGCTACAGCTTGCGGCCCGGAAAAGGCTATTGGGACGGGTAAGGGGATAACCCGTTTCCCCCCTCGTATATCCATGGGCGAAGACCAATCGCCCATCGTGGGCGATGGCCAGGGTCCCGGCGCGCACGCCGCGCGTGCGCATCAGCTCGCGCATGTAGGCGTCGAAGGCTTCCAGACCCGGCGCCTCGGGGCCGCTCACCGTCCATGCCATGGGCGCGGGCGCATCGCTTTCGCTCGTCAGCACCGCGAATCGCCCCGGAGATCCGGGCCAGGCCCGCGCTTCCACCGCCCGCGGACCAGTCTCGCCCGTTGCCGCTTTTTCCGCCGCCGCGGCATCCGCATCGGGAAGGAAATCCCAAGCCCCCGCGGAATTCTCTTCCCAGACGGTTGCGAAGCGGCCACCGGGCATGGGAGCAATGCGGGCGGGACGCACCCAGACCCGCGAGAAAATATCCTGTTTCGTCCTAAGGGAGGCCGCATCGTCGCCCAGGCTGTAATTCCAGGGCGTGCCGGAAGTGTCGTGCGCGAAGATGGCGGCGAAGCGCGGATGCGCGGCATCGCCGTAGGCCTCGATCCAATCGCATTTGGAATGCGCCTGCCGGGCCGAATCGCAAGCCGCCTGGAAGCGGTCCTGATCGAGATCGAAGCGGGGGGCGGCGGCGCGGCCGTCCTTCGTCAAAAGGACCGCGAAAGCGGGCGCGGCCCCATCGGAATCGGGTTCGGCCAATGCGGCCATCGCGTAGGGCCGGTAGCCTTTGGTTTCCCAGCGACCCAGCGCGGAAAGCAGCCCCGGTCCTTCCGCAGGCCCCGCCAGGGCCCAGTCGGGCCCCGGGGAATGCGTCCAGACGGTCGCCAAGGCGGGATGCGCGGGCGTTCCTTCGGCGTCCAGGGAGATCGGGCGGTAGCCTAGCGCCTTGAGAGTGTCGGCGGAACGCCGCCAAGCGGCCAGATCCTGGCCCAGGCGGATTTCGCGATCGGAAAGGGTTTTACGCGCGGGCGGCGCGGCATTTTCGGGCGGTAGGGAAGCGGCGGCCGCAGTAAGGGCCAAGCAGATTGCGGAGGCGAGACTTAAAAGCGTCGAAGGCAATTACGGAACCTGATCGGAAGAGGGTTGGAGCCGCCAACATTATACGAATACTCGCGGAATCATGTCCACCGATGCCCTACAGCCCCGCAAGGGCGGGACCTGGGCGGAGGGTAGCATCCATGTTTCCGGAAACCTATCTTCAACTAGAGACTCGCGTCCAGTTCCGAAATCAGGGTGGAAATGAACCCTGGGATTTAACCCGCCTCTTACGGGGCAACGGGAAAGGATTTTCCTATGGCCAAGAAACGCGTCCTCTTGAAATCCATGGCCGTCCTCGCCTCAGCGGGCCTGATGGTGGTCGGCTGCAATAAGGACAACAAGAATCAATATGGCTCGCAAGGAGGCTCTTCCTCGTCGCAAGGCTCCATGGACAATGGCGCCGGGACGGGTTCCAGTTCCTCCGGCTCGGGGACAGGGGGATCGGCTTACGGGTCGGGTTCCTCGTCCTATGGATCCGATAGCTTCGGGTCATCCTCGGGATTGGGCTCTTCATCGACCTCGGGAACGGGAATGGGCTCTTCCTCCAGCGGGACCGGCGGCTCCTCGTACGGTTCGGGCAGTTCCAGCTCTTCGGGAAACGTTTCGGGATCGTCGAGTTCCTCGACCTACGGGACCGGGGCATTGGATACCCAGGGCTCGGCGGGAGCTTCCGCCGGCCAGCGTAGCGATAGCCGCGGGACCGGCATCTCGGGCAGCAGCTCAGGTATCGGCGGAACCGGCGACAACGCCACCGCCTCCGATACCGGCAATGGCGCGAAGCACCACGTGAAGTCGAAGACCCATAAGAAGAGCAAGCGCCATGCTTCCGATACCACCAGCGCCAATAGCACCGGAACCGACTCCACCAATATGCCGGCCACGGGCCCCGGGACCCCCGGCGGCACCGGAGGATCGGGCACCGGGAGCACCGGCTCGGACGTTGGGACCGGCACTGATATGGGCACCGGTACCGGAGCGGGCGGCATCGGCACCGACGGCGGGATGGGCGGGACCGGCACCGGTACCGGCGGAGCCACCGGCACGGGCACTGGAACCGGCACGGGCGGCAGCACCGGATCCGGCAGTGGTTACTAAGCCCGCCATCCGCTAGCGCCGGACCAACCCTGGTCCGGCTTTTTATTAGTGATCAATGGGGCTCTCAGGAGCCCTTTCTCCATTTGGATAATACGGCTTGGGCCGAATTGCGGCCGGTTTCCGCGCCGCCGTTCATATATCCCTGGAAATCCCGGCTGCAATGCTCGCCGGCGAAGAACAGGTTCCCCACAGGCTTGGATTCTTCGCCCGCCAGGGTGGTCCATTGTCCGACCTTATACGAGGCATAGCTCCCCAGCGACCAGGGATAGGTGGGCCAATGGAAGGCGCCCGTATTGCCGTTGCGCGCCGCCTGGCCTCCCGGGAACATGGCGTCCAAGGCTCTGGAGAAATCCTCCGCTTGGGACGACGGGCTTCGCTTGCCAAGTTCCAATCCCGCCGAACCACCTTGAAAAATGGTAATGCCTCCCGAGGGACCCGGTTGCGTACGCGTGTGGTCCCACCCGTTCTGGATCAGGCCGTCGGTATAGAAAGTGCCCGAATAGCCCGCTTTGCGCCAGGGCCTCGCCGCATAGCCCAGGAACAACTTGGCATTCGTCCCATACCCCAGCTCGGCGATGGCCTTCCGCTTGTTAGGCGGCAACTCGACGCGCATGTCCACCCCGCGAAGCAAGGTGAAGGGCAAGGTCAATATCACCGCATCGACTTTACGCTCCACTGCGCTGCCCCCCGTCTGGAAGGAGAGGCGATAACCATCGCCCTCACCGGCGACGGATTCCAACCGATGCGAAAAGCGGATGCGGTCCGCGTATTTCGCCGCCAGCGCGTCGGTCAGGGCCTGGTTGCCCCCTTTCAGGCGATACCGCTCATCGCTTTCCCCGAAAACCTGGAAGCGCCCCCCCGACACGTCCAAGGAAACCATGGTCAGAAGGTTAAGGCAAGATTGGTTCCCGGCATCCAACCCGAATTCGCCCACGTAAGCCGTCTCGATGAGAACCCGTAACCAACCGGTTATCCCCCGGCTTTCCAGATAGGCCGAGAGGGACAATTTGTCGAGCTCCGCCGCAAAGCCCCCGGCCCCGGCCGAAATCCCTTCCGGCAAGGCGGCGATATCCCGGGCCATGGCTTCCGACGCGTCTCTTACGGCCGCGGCCACTTCCGCCTCGCTCCGCGGCTTACCGCCGAAAAACCAGGCGTTCTCGATCAATCCCGCCGCTCCGCCCCCCAAGGCGTCCTGCGCTTCGATGCCGAACTCCTTCGCGAGGTCGAGCATGTCCCGATGCGAGGAATCGATGAATTCCCCGCCGGCCTCGGTCCAAAGTCCATCCGCGACTAGCCCCTGCAATGTGAGGATGCGCCCGCCGGCCCGGGCTCCGGCTTCGAAAACCTCGGAGAAGACCCCCGCTTTGGAAAGGACATGGGCTGCGGTCAATCCCGCAATCCCGGCACCGACGATGGCGATGCGCGGCGCGTTGGAATCGTTGGGCCGGCAAGCCGGGATGAAGGCGGCGGCCCCTAGGGCCAAGGCGCCCTTTACGAATTCGCGCCGGGAGGCCGATTCGGGCCCTCCGGTCTGCGGAAATGAGCTGATATCAAGGTTGGAATGAGGACGTCGGGCCGAATACCGGAAGCAGCGCCGCAGGCAGGCCATGAGCGGCGTCCGGGACGACGAGGCGGCTCGCATGGCCCGGAAAGGTACAATTTGCGCCCCGGCCCACCCGGGTCGCCCGGTCCTCCTGGGATCGGGATTATCGGGTATGCTAGAATGGGACCATGAAATCGGTGAAGACCATCGACAAGAGCGCCCTAGTCAATCTCTACAATATCGGCGGTAAGGATTTCCTGCTCCGCATGATCGACAACTTCATCGCGCATGCGCCCAAACGCATCGAATCGGCGCGCGCCAGCTTGCAGATTCCCGATCTGAAAGCGATCCATCTGATCGCGCATTCCCTGAAGGCCAGCGCGGCGAACCTGGGCGCGAGCAAGGTCCAGGAAACGGCCGAGCGGTTGGAAGAGATGGCGAGCATCGGTCTGAAGGAACATATCGGGGAAGCGTTGGGCATCCTGGAAACGATCCTCGAAGAGGCGATACGGTGCCTGAAGTCGGAGCGGGATTTGTGGGGGCAGGAAGCCCCGAATCCGTCCTGAAGCGGGCTACTTGCAATTTTCCTGAAACCGCGCTATTTAGTTTCCCCCTTTCCCGTATTCGCAGTGTTCGCTGAATCATGCCGCCCTGGAAGCCGAGTATGAGCCGGGCAAGCAGGCGGGCACGCCAAGCCCGGACGCGCAGCGCGCGAAGAAATACTCATCCATGGCCTCCCGGATGCGGCCGAACAAACGCGCCGGCCCCGGAGGCGTCGCCGGCATACCCGCATAGGCCGGCCCGACGGGCCACTCCGAGGCTTCCAGGATTTCGCGCTCCGTCAAAAGCAGGGACGGGATCTGCGGACGGAGGAAGCGCAACTGACCCATCCATTCCCCTCCGGTCATGTCCGGCAGCTCGGGCGCGCAGAGCGCCAATTGGATGTCGCAGCCCCATTCGCAAAGGACTTGCAAGCCCTCGATGCCATGATGGGCTTCCGTGACGCGGTAGCCTTGCAGTTCCAGAAGAAACTTGAGGCTGGCCCGGGATTCCTCGTTCCCATCGACCAGCAGGATGCTCTCCACCACCTTGATCAGCTTCTTCCTCCCCAGGCCGCCCGCGCCGGCTATCGACGTCCATCCCATGCTTCGCTTGTCCATCCATTCCTCCTGGCGGCCACTTTGGATAAATCCCGCCGCTGGGAAAAGAATAGGGTGTCGGTAGGGACAAAAGTCGTCACCCAGGGGAGGAGGTGAGCCTCGAATACGCAGCCATCCAGGCTTGTAAATTGCCGTTCAGGGGCTTATTTTCCCCTACCCTGCAAACCTCCCCTTCCCGTTATCCATAAGGCGCCTATGTCTCCGAAACAACTCGTCCCCATCGTTTTCACCTTGGCCCTCGCCCTGGGCCGCCCGCATGCGCAAACCTCCTGGACGCTGGCCTCTCCCGACGGCGCCGTCCAGGCCACGGTGCAACTCGCCGATTCCGGAGGCAAGGCCGACTATCCCACCGGCGTCCGGCTCTATTACAGCGTCTCCCTGGACAATCAGGTCGCCTTGCCCTTGTCCCCCCTCGGAATCACCCGGGCGGATCAGGATTTCAACCAAGGTCTCGTCTTCGACTCCGCCAGCGCCCCGCGCGCGATCGATGAGTCTTACGCCATGGTCCTGGGCAAGCGCAGCCAATGCCGCAACCGCGCACAGGAGCGGATCCTGAGCTTTCACAACGCTGCCGGCGCCCGCCTCCAGGTGGTCCTACGAGCCTATGCCGAAGGGATCGCCTTCCGTTACGTATTCCCGGAAACCAATGCCGCCCCGCTTACGGTGACCGGTGAAGCAACGGGCTTCCGGCTGCCCGCCGGCAGCCAGGGATGGATGATGGCGTACGATACCGTATTCACCTATCGGCCCGCCTATGAGGCCGAATGGAACAAGGTAGCCGCCGGCACCGCCTCCCCGAGCCCGCAGGGATGGGCCTTTCCCATGCTGTTCCAGACTCCCGCCGGCCACTGGATCTTCCTGGGCGAAACCGAAGTCACCGAAAACTATTGCGGCACCCACCTCGCCGGGAACGCCCCCAGCCTGGTCTACCGAATCGCCTTTCCCGCGGCCAATGAAATGCAGACCTCGGTTCCGGCCAACCCCTCCTGGACCCTTCCCTGGGCCATGCCCTGGCGCATGGTCATGGTCGCCAAGACCCTCGGCCCCATCGTCGAATCCACCTTGCCCACCGATCTGGCCTCGCCTTCCGTTGTCGCCGACCCCTCCTGGATCAAGCCTGGCCGGGCCTCCTGGTCTTGGTGGTCCAACGGGAACAGCCCCAAGAGCTATTCCCTGCTCACCCCTTTCGTGGACCTGGCCCAGCAGATGACCTGGGAGTACAGCCTGGTGGACGCGAACTGGAATACCATGACGGGCGGCACCTGGCAGGGCGTGGTGGACTATGCCAAGGCCAAGAACGTGGGCATCCTGCTCTGGTACAATAGCGCCGGTCCCTACAATGCCATCACCGATGGGCCCCGGGACCGGATCAACATCGAGGCCACGCGCAAGACCGAGTTCCAGAGCATCAGCCAGGCCGGGGTCAAGGGGGTCAAGATCGACTTCTGGATGAGCGATAAGCAGGCGATGATGAAATACTACCGGGACGTGCTGAAGGACGCGGCGGATCAGAAGTTGATGATGAACGTGCACGGCTGCACCATTCCCCGGGGCTGGCAGCGCACCTTCCCCAACCTGGTCGCCGCCGAGGCCGTGAAGGGCGCGGAGGAGTACAAGTTCACCTCCACCTATCCGACGACCCAGCCGCCCCGCAACGCCATGTTTCCCTTCACGCGCAATGTCATGTCCTCCATGGACTATACCCCGGTGTTGTTCAGCAATAACGTCCAGAAGACCATGAACGGCTTTACGTATTATGCCCGCGCCACCAGCTACGGGCATGAGCTGGCGCTCTCGGTGGTGTTCGAATCCGGCATCCAGCACTTCGCCGACCAGGCGAGCGGATATACCACCCTGCCTACCTATGCCATGGACTTCCTCAAACGGGTGCCGGCGGCCTGGGATGACACCAAATACCTGCAAGGCGAGCCCGGGACCTGGGTGGCCTTGGCCCGGCGCAAGGGCCAGGATTGGTACGTGGGCTGCATCAATGGGGAGGCGACGGCCCGGGACCTGGCCCAGAAACTGGGCTTCCTGACGCCGGGGAGCGGCTATTCCATGGAGATGATCGCGGACGGGGCGACCAAGACGGCCTTTGTCCAAAAGATTGCGGACGTGACCGCGGCGGATTCGCTGAAGACGTCCATGCTACCCTATGGGGGCTTTGTGGCCTACCTGAAGCAGACGTCGGGGATGGCCGTAGAGCCGCGGGCGGGGAAGGGGAGGGCGCCCGTCAAACATGGGGCGGAGTATGATCTGCGGGGCAGAAAGCAGGGAAAGGCCAATGGCGCCGGACCCAAGGTGCGTCTCGACCGTCCCGCCGGGCCTTGACCGGCGGGTTGCGGCTTCTGCCCGAGGAGGCCCTTGCCGCAGCCATCAACGCGATGGATACATCGCAAAACCCTACAGCTCCTCGCTCATAGTAGTGAATCCTTCGCGTGCGGGATTGCCGTAGCCTGGAATGCCCCGTCGACGGGCCAGGGAGGGAACGAGACCGGCGAGCGCACGCCCGGCTTGTATCGATACGATAAAAAGCGCGCCCAGGGAATGGAACATCAGCCGGGCATCGCTTTGCGGGAACCGCAAGTTGTACCAGAGATAACCTGCGCATGACAGGCCGATCGCCGCCCAGGCCAGGAGATGGTTGCCGCGAGCGCTGTTGTCCCGAACCCGGCGGAGCGGGAGCCTGAGCCATCCCGCGATCAGCATCCCTGCGTACATTCCCGCCAGCAAAACCAGCAGTACTTTAACCGGAAAATTGCGGAAGCCTAACGAAGGGGCGAAGGGATCCCAGAAGGTCACCACCGTCCAGGACAGGAATTCATAGATGCGATGCCAGGAAGGGTTTTCCAGGAAGTTAGGTTGCGATCCGGCCCCGATATCCATGGCCAAGGGACTTCCATACAATTTCAGGTTGCGCAGATAATAAGGAAGCGCCAACGCGAACGCGATGAGGCATACGCTTACCGGAGGAAGCCAGCGCCGCCATTCTCCCGTCCGCCGCCAGGCCAGCCAAGGCTTGAGGAAAACCAAGGGCATCAGGCTGAGCAGCGAGCTTTTGGCGAGCATGCCCAGGCCGAGAAGGAGTCCAAGCCTCACTTGGCGCGGGAAGCGGAATTCCTCCGGCGCGTGGAGCAAGGCTCCCAGCCAAGCGGTGCCGGCCAGCCAGGCCAGCGAGTCGTTGCCGGCGATGGCGGTGAAGTAGGCCGCGGTGGGGAATCCCGCGAATAGGGTAGCGCACAGGTTACCCATGCGCCTATCGAACGCCGATCCCGCCCATCCCGCCGCGGCCACGGTAAGCAGGCCGAATGCCAGGGAAACCAGCCGGATGGCATAGACGCCCCTTCCCGGGAAGGCTTGCTCCGCCGCGGAATACGCCGGCGCGGCGAGCATGTAATATAAGGGGGGCTGGTAGTACTCGAATTCATTCGCTTCGAAAGCGTCCGCATCCAGCACGGAGCGGGTTTGCACCGGCATGGCCCGCCGCTCCGACAGGTAGCGGACATAATGGATATGGGACATCTCATCGTTGAAGCCGAAAATACCCAGGTTGCGGTGCTTATCGTCAAGAGGCGTTGCGATCACCAGGAAAAGGCGGAGGAGAAATGCGGCCAATAGAATGCCTTTCATCCCCGCGGCTTTACCGCCTGGTAAGGTTTTCATCTCATTCTCCCTGCTGCGCGCGCGAGCAGGAGGGATCAAGATGCGTGCCAAGAAATGGGCCGCATGGATGCGGGGGCGCACGCCCGGGAGCCACACCGAATTCAAGGCGGAAAAAGGAGGCCAGGCCGATCCCGCTTGGTTCCGGGGCCCCGGAGGGGATGCCTCGGTGCGACTAAGCTCGAAACCAGGTCAAGGAATGATGGTCATCGGGTTTGATATTGACCTGCCAGGGCTCACGGGGCGGCGAAACCCAGGCGCCACACGGTCCCATGCCACAACCGCTTGATACCGGTTCGGCCTTCCCCGCAGCTGCGTCGGTCCGAGGTGAAATGCCCGCCTGGCGGAACCGACAAGCCCTTATGGGGTCGGAAAAAAGAAAGCCCTCCTGTGAAGGAGGGCTTTCCGTGGAGCTAAGCGGAGTCGAACCGCTGGCCTTCTCATTGCGAACGAGACGCTCTACCAACTGAGCTATAGCCCCGCTAAGGACGGGATAATATTGAAAATTAGCTTTGAGGTTACAAGTGCCCGGGCCCGAACTCCCCTTTCTTGCGTTAGACCGGCTCTAAGTCAGGCGCCAGGGAGCTAAGGCGGGCTTCTGAGGAGTATATTCCAGACCCAAGACCCTCTTCCCCGCAATGGAGGACCATGACTTTCTCTACCCTGCTTCGCGGGGTGACCGTATGCGGGTGCCTCTTCGCCTGCCAATGGCCCTATTCCCGATCTCAGGCGCCGCTGGCCGGGAAGCTTACGGGAAAATCGACGGCTTTGGAACGCGATCTCATCGATGCCTCCAATGCCTTCGGTTTCAAGCTCTTCGTGCGGCTCAGCGAAGATGATTCCACGGGCAACCTCCTGATATCGCCTTTGGGCATTTCGATGGCCCTGTCCATGGCCCGTAATGGCGCGCGCGGACTTACGGAAGCCCAGATGGCCTCTACCCTCGGCTTCGCGGGACGAGACCGTGACCGGATCAATGCATTTTATTCACGCCTGGTTCCCGGGCTGGATTCCGTCGATCCGCAGGTTCGCCTCTACATGGCCAACTCCATTTGGACCCGGGCGGGATTTCCCATCGAACCCGGCTTTTACGACCGCAACCGTTCAGATTACCGGGCTGAAATCCGCGAACTCGACTTCGGTGCGGCCGGGGCCGCCGCAATCATCAACCGTTGGGTTGAGGAAAGGACCGGCGGGAAGATCAGAAACCTGGTGGCTGATCCGATCGGCTCCGAAATCAAGATGCTGCTCCTCAACGCCATTCATTTCAAAGGCGCCTGGTCAAGGCCTTTCCCCGCGGGAGCCACCCGCCCGGCGGTTTTCCATAAGTCAGGCGGTACCGAAAGCGCGTGCATGTTGATGGCGTCGGCGGGCCAGGTTCGCATGGCACGCAACGATTCGATGACGGCGGTGGAAATCCCTTACGGCCAATCGCGTTTCGCCATGGATTTGATCCGGCCCGAGGGGGCCGGGGGCCTTGAAGGCCTGATCGCCGCATTGGCGACGGGAGCATGGAAGGATTGGCAATCTCGATTCTCCGATTCCGCACGGGCGCTCGTACCCCGCATGAAGCTGGAGTATCGCAAATCCCTGCGAGGCGCCCTGAAGGCGATGGGCATGTCGGAGGCGTTTTTACCGGCTGCCGACTTCTCAGGGATCAGCCCGAAAGGAAGCCTCTTCATTTCCGACGTGCTGCATGAAACCTATCTCGAAGCGAATGAGGAGGGGACCGAGGCGGCCGCCGCGACCCAGGTAATAATGGCGCTAGGGAGCGCGAATCCGCGCCTCAGGTCGGAAACCGTGGTTCGCTTCGATAGGCCGTTCCTGTTCCTGATCCGGGAACTGGATACGGGAGCGATCGTCTTCGCGGGCGCCGTCCGGTCTCCTTAAGCGAATCCCATGCTGACGCCCCCCTCCCCCCGAGCTATATTATCCCGGCAACCAGGGGTGGCCCGAAGCAGACTGGTCCTCAGTCTGCCAAGGGCCTGAGATCCCGATATCCCGCCGTCCCGGCGGGAGGGAGACCCTCGAACCTGATCCGGGTCATGCCGGCGTAGGAAGGAAAAGATGATCCGCAAACCCGACTCTGAGTCCCTTTCCAAACTCTCTTCCCAGCCCGTTTCCGAAGTCGTCCGCGAACAGGCCATTACCCGGGACCCTTTTCCCGGTTCCCGCAAAATCCACCGCCCAGGCAGTCTGCATCCGGATGTCTCGGTGGCCATGCGCGAGATCGCGCTTTCCAACACGCGATCCCATTTCGATAAGACCCTCGATCGGCCCAACGACCCCGTGGTCGTATACGACACCTCGGGCCCGTACACCGATCCGGCCGCCGAGATCGACGTGCGGAGAGGATTGGACCCTCTGCGCCTGCGCTGGATCCTCGACCGCGGCGACGTGGAAGAGCTGCCGGACCAGACCTCCGAGTACGGCCGCCGGCGCGCCGCCGATCCCGCCCTCACCGCCTTGCGTTTCGCCCATGGCCGCAAACCCCTGCGGGCCAAGCGCTCGCCTACGGGCGCCGGGCTTGCCGTGACCCAGCTCGAATACGCCCGCCGCGGCATCGTCACCCCCGAGATGGAATACATCGCCATCCGCGAGAACCTGCAGGCCGAAATACGCGAGGAAGCCTTGGCGAAGCAGCACCCGGGCCAGGCTTTCGGAGCCGGCATTCCCAAGATCATCACCCCCGAATTCGTCCGCGACGAAGTGGCGCGCGGGCGCGCCATCATCCCGGCCAATATCAACCATCCCGAACTCGAACCGATGATCATCGGCCGCAACTTCCTGGTCAAGATCAACGCCAACATCGGCAACTCGGCCATCGCCAGCTCCATCGAGGAAGAGGTGGAGAAGATGGTGTGGGCCACCCGTTGGGGCGCCGATACCGTAATGGATCTTTCCACCGGCAAGAACATACACGAGACGCGGGAATGGATCCTCCGCAATTCCCCGGTGCCGATCGGCACCGTCCCGATTTACCAGGCCCTGGAGAAAGTGAACGGCAAGGCCGAAGAGCTGACCTGGGAGTTGTACCGCGATACCCTCATCGAGCAGGCCGAGCAGGGAGTGGACTACTTCACCGTGCACGCGGGCGTACTCTTGCGCTATGTGCCCCTCACGGCCAAGCGCATGACGGGCATCGTTTCCCGCGGCGGCAGCATCATGGCCAAATGGTGCCTGGCCCATCATAAGGAGAATTTCCTCTACACCCACTGGCGCGACATCTGCGACATCATGCGCGCCTACGACGTTTCCTTCTCCATCGGCGACGGCCTGCGCCCGGGCTCGATCTACGATGCCAACGACGAGGCCCAGTTCGCCGAGCTCAAGACCCAGGGAGAGCTCACCGAGATCGCCTGGGACATGGGCGTGCAGGTCATGAACGAGGGCCCCGGCCACGTGCCCATGCACATGATCAAGGAGAACATGGAGAAGCAGTTGGAATGGTGCCACGAGGCGCCGTTCTACACGCTCGGCCCGCTTACCACCGACATCGCCCCCGGATACGACCATATCACCAGCGGCATCGGGGCCGCCATGATCGGATGGTACGGTTGCGCCATGCTCTGCTACGTGACCCCGAAGGAGCATCTGGGCCTGCCTGATCGCGAAGACGTCAAAGTCGGCGTGATCACCTACAAGCTCGCTGCGCACGCCGCCGACTTGGCCAAGGGCCATCCCGCGGCCCAATACCGGGACAATGCCCTGTCGCGGGCCCGCTTCGAATTCCGCTGGCATGACCAATTCAATTTGTCCCTCGATCCGGATACGGCCCGGAAGTTCCACGACGAAACCCTACCGGCCGAAGGCGCCAAGCTGGCGCATTTCTGCTCCATGTGCGGGCCCAACTTCTGTTCCATGAAAATCACCGACGACGTGCGCGCCTATGCCGAAAAGCAAGGCGTAGAGGCCGCCGCGGCCCTGGAGCAGGGGATGGCCGAGAAGTCGAAGGAATTCGTGCGGGCGGGGGCGGAGATTTACCGGGCGGAGTGATGCCTACAAAGGGGGGTGCAATTTGCACCCCCCTTAATTAAAACCAACCCTTCTCCAACTCGTACAACACCACCGGCGAATCCTTAGGCAAGAACAGCCCGCCCCCGGCGCTGCGGAAATGCTCTCCCAGCTCCTTGCGGTACCATTGCGCCGGCCGCATATGCGCTTTCCCGTCCGTCACGCTTTGATCGACATGCTGCCGCCAATCCTCCGCGGTGATGATCTCCAGGTACACCGCGCCCCGGCATAGACGCGCCATGTTGGCCGCCGCCTTCCGCACCCCTTCGTCGGGAAGGTATTGCAATACGCTCTGGCAGATGATGAGATCGTACGTGCCCCGTCCGACATAGTCGGCCGCCGATCCCTCTTCCCACCCGAAGCGGGCGCACAGGTATGGGCTGAACTCGACCCCCGCATACGACGCGCGCGGATGCCACCGTGCCAGCGACGTACGCCAGTGCCCCAGGCCGCATCCCAAATCCAACGCCCGGCGAACGGGCAGGCCCAGATGGGAGAGATATCCGAACACGAACCCGGCCAAGCGGGCCTGATGTCCGCTGCCGCGCACCCGGGTGGCGGGATCGCGGTAGAAGCGCGAGTAATAGGCTTCCCCGAAATGTTCCCGCGGACGGGCCTGATCTAGGCGGGAGGCTGAGGCTTGTTTCTGCGTCATCGGGTCTCCGGGATGGCTGGGGGAATAATAGCTTTGACCGGAATTAGGGAAGATGACCTGGCTTCAGGACCCGGGCGACCTGGCGGCGTCCTCCCAAATTGCTTGTGGGATTAATTTTACTCTTGCAAGACCACAAGGACGTGTGTATTTTTGATGTACGAGTAAACCTTGCCGAGCCTTTCGGGGCTTCCGCGGGGACTCTCGAGGAAGATGGTGTTATCCAATCCCCCGCTTGACTGCTCCACAATGAGTCTCCGAGGACCCTGATACCCCTTCGTTCCATCACCCTTAACCCAATCCATTCGATAATTCGATTCCAAGGAGACATATGAATATTTACGTTGGAAACCTCGCTTTCAGCGTAACCCAGGACGAGCTGACGCAGGCCTTCGGCCAGTTCGGGCGCGTTACTTCCGCCAAGATCATCATTGACCGGGAAACCGGGAATCCGCGCGGGTTCGCCTTTGTGGAAATGGCGGACAATAATGAAGCGCTCAAAGCCATCCAGGGCATGAACGGCGTCCCGCTCCAGGGCCGGCCGATTTCGGTCAACGAAGCGCGTCCCCGCGTTCCCGGTGGAGCCGGCGGCGGCGGCGGCTTTGGCGGTGGCGGCGGTGGCCCCCGTGGCAATGGCGGACCCCGCGGCGGCAATGGCGGCGGCTACGGCGGCGGCGGCGGCGGCTAGCGCAACCGTTGGGGGAAAG
>JADMIO011430533.1_pt1 | contig 50441 bp, 44 predicted proteins | sample 8958161 | NCBI WGS metagenome assembly JADMIO01 (sample SAMN16585339, study PRJNA669376) | soil metagenome | isolation source: Crop rotation soil | place: USA: Cullars Rotation, Alabama | collected 2011 | reverse complement strand
GGCCGCGACTTCAAGTCACGTGAATTCCAAGCTTCGGATCCCACTGTGCTGGAAAGCACCATGGGCACTCATGCTGCGTATCTGTGCCACCTCCGCATGTACTTCATGTGGTGTGCCGAAAATGCTTACTTCTTTAGGATGATTCAGCAGCCTGCCACCGAGGGAATTGGGCTCGCAATAACCGGTGAGGAGAATGGTATTCCTGCTGTTCTCAATATTGTTACTGATGTGATGCTTGATCCTGCCTGCTTCCGCCATCCCGCTCGCTGAAATTATTACCATGGGATCCCTGGTGTAATTGAGCAGCTTACTTTCTTCTACTGTCTTTGTAAACTTCAGGCCTTTGAAATTGAACGGATCCTTATCCGATAATAATAAGTGCTGCATTGCTTTATTGAAATATTGCGGGTAACTTTTAATCACCTGTGTGGCTTCTTTACTGAGCGGGCTGTCAACAACATACTGGATCGCGGGAAGGCGGTTCTCGGCTTCCAGTTGGTTGAGCGCAAACAATATTTCCTGTGTACGACCTACACTGAACGCCGGGATAATGAGCTTGCCTTTTTTTTGCAAACATGTTTTAGTTATCCATTCAAGAAAAAGTTCATTAGAGCCGCTAACCTGCTCATGCAGGCTGTTGCCGTATGTTGATTCAAGAAGAATATAATCTGCCTGCGGAAATTCGTCGGGAGATTTTAAGATCACATCACGGTACCGGCCTACGTCTCCCGAAAAAGTGATCCTTGTCTCTTTTCCGTTCTCTTTTACTTTTAAATGCACTGTTGCACTGCCGATGATATGCCCTGCATCTTTGTACATTACCTGCACATTCTCATCCACCGCAAACCATTGATCATATTCCTGTGGAACAAAATGCTCTACCGCTTTCAAGGCGTCTTCGGTTGTATATAGTGGTAATAAATAAGGCAGTCCTTCTGCGGCGCGGCGCTTGTTCACAAATTTGAGATCATTCTCCTGTATGCCTGCACTGTCTTCCATCAGTATCGCTGCAAGGTCCCTGGTGGCAGGAGTGGAGAATATATTTCCCCTGAATCCATCCTTAACAAATTTTGGTATCAGGCCACAATGGTCAATGTGGGCATGGGAAAGAATGAGGTGATCAACACCGGCAGGATCAAAACCAAAATCCTGGTTCAGGGCCGCGGTCTCTTTTCCCATTCCCTGGAACATCCCGCAGTCTAATAAATATTTTTTACCATTGGATAGCGTTAGTAAATGCTTGGAGCCTGTTACTGTACGGGCCGCGCCATGAAAAGCGATCTTCATAATAAATGTATTGAGTAAATGAAGATAATGACAAAAACAATTATGTTGATTTTACTTTAAATGACCAGGTAAATAAGAATTCAGCCACCTGCCTGCCTTCTGTGTCGGTACCGATAGACCTTACCTGTATACTTTTTGAATCCCCGGAAGCCACCGCTGCTTCGATAGTATCATAAACAGACCTTCCTTCATCGCAGGTAAAAAATATTTTTGAAGTTGCTTTTTTAAAAAAGGCGGCCTCCATATTTGTAATAAGCATCGAAACCGGAGGCTTATGTTTATACACATGGATCATGGCGAGGGAACCTGTACTCATTTCAGCGGCCATGGCCAGTGAAGCAAAATATGTTGACCTGAATGGATTTTGTGTAAGCCATTTAAAAGGTACTGTTACAACTGACCTTTCTTCACTGATCTCTTTGATCCTTACGCCTGAAAAAAATGCAGCCGGCAGTTTCCAAAATAAGAACATCCTGAATTTAACAGGATGCCTGATCATTTTGATGAACTTTTCGGATGAAGCGCTCATGGAAATTTTTTTATAGCACCTGGTTCTTTAAGAGATCTTCAAAAACATCACGCTGCCTTATCAGTTTTGCTTTTCCATCTTCCACCATTACCTCTGCCGGCTTATACCTGGAATTATAATTGGATGCCATCTGGAAACCATAGGCGCCGGCGTTATAGAAAACAAGATAGTCTCCTTCCCTTACTTCTTCTATCTTACGGTCCCAGGCAAAAGTATCCGTTTCGCAGATATTGCCAACAACTGTATATGTTTTTTCATTTCCCCCGGGATTGCTGATATTTTCTATGCGGTGATATGCATCATAGAACATGGGCCGTATCAAATGATTGAAACCACTGTCCACACTAACAAAGGTTCCCCCATCGGTTTCCTTTATAACATTTACCCGGGTAATAAAATATCCGCATTCGCTCACAAGGAATTTTCCCGGCTCAAACCAAACCTGCAGGGGCCTGCCGCCCGGGTTGGGATGTGATGCGAATAATTCCTCCACCTTCTTTGCAAGAAGGTCGATATCCGTTTCAGTATCTCCTTTGCGGTACGGCACTTTAAATCCGCCACCCAGGTCAATTACCTCCAGTTCTTTAAAATGCGGAATGATATCGAACAAAACCCCGATACCTTTTACAAATGTGTCAACATCTTTTATATCACTGCCCGTATGAATGTGAAGGTCATTGATGAACAGGTTGTATTTATCAACGAGTGATTTTATTTTTTCAACCTGGTCAACAGGTATTCCGAATTTACTTTTTGCATGGCCTGTTGAAATTTTCAAGTGCCCGCCACCCATGATATTCGGACGTAAACGGATGCCAACGGGATAGCTGTGCCCGTATTTTTTTCCGAATTTTTCCAGGTTGGACAGGCTGTCGATATTTATGATAACACCAAGCTCCTTTGCTTCCTCGATTTCGCTGAATGAAATTCCATTCGATGTATACAGCACCCTTTCCGGCGGAAAACCTGCATGCAGCGCCATTTTCACTTCGTTCACCGAGCTGCAGTCCACGTTGGCACCAAGGGATTTGATATACTTCAGGATATTAATATTTGTAAGCGCCTTACAGGCATAAAAAAAAACAGTATTGGAACTGAATGCGGCAGTTAATTTTTCATACTGGGCTTTTATTTTATCAGCATTATATACATACAACGGGGTACCATATTCATTTGCAATTTCCGTAAGCTGTGAAGCGTTCAATTGATCAGGCATTTTGCGAAATTAATGGAAAGGGACGGGAATAGTTGATAGGTTGATTAGTTGACTAGTTGATTGGTTGAGCAGTGAGGGGTGAGTGGTGAGTTGTGAGTGGTGAGTGGTGAGTTGTGAGGGCCCGCCCGCCCGGATGGCACCCGGTCTGACAGGGATGGGGAAGCCCGGCGGGGTGAGCTTGCTTATAACTAATAAAAAAATAAACAGATCGAAAGCTACTCCGCAATGGCTTCCTCAGGTTGACGGCTCTCTTCCGGATTAGTGGTACTTTCTTCGGCGATCTCTTCATTATTGATCCTGGTAGCTTCTACAAGTTCTTCCATGAGCACTTCCTTGATCTTGGGAAGGTCCTCTGCGCTGTTGATGCCAAAATAATCCATGAACGATTTTGAAGTAGCATAAATGAGGGGCTTGCCAACAGCTTCCTCATTTCTTCCGGCTATGATAACGAGGTCCTTCTCAAGAAGTTTCTGTACGGCATAGTCGCAGTTAACCCCGCGTATATTCTCGATCTCACTTTTTGTTATCGGTTGTTTATAGGCAATGATAGAAAGGGTTTCCAGGGATGCCGTTGATAATTTTTTCAGGTACTTGTCGGCGTTCAGCTGTGCAACCGTGGTATGGAATTCCTTTTTGGTGAGGAACTGCCAGCCGCCACCGCTTTCCTTTAGTTCAAAAGGGTAAAATTCTGAATTGTATTTTTCGTGAATGGTTTCAATGGCGGCATTCACCAGCTCAGGTGTTGCTTTATCATCGATGAATCCAAGCGCATTATTGATAAACTCACTGAGTTCAGCACTGTTCAATGGTTTATCACTTGCGAAGATCAGGGCTTCAATATGCGGGATGATTACACTTAATTCCATAACGTCATTGGGTCACTGGGTCATTGGGTCATTGGGTCATTGGGTCATTGGGTCATTGGGTCATTGGGTCATTGGGTCTTGTAAATTACTGATAGTTCTGAATAATGACTTATTGACAAATGACATTAATTTATCCCTGCAAAGCCGCAGCCCCACTCACGATCTCGGTGAGTTCGGTAGTAATAGCAGCCTGCCTTGCACGGTTATAACTTATCTTAAGCGCTTTCAGCAGTTCGTTAGCATTTTCTGTTGCTTTATCCATTGCCGTCATGCGGGCACCATGCTCACTCGCATTGGCATCAAGCACCGCCTTATACAATTGAGTATTCAGGATCTTTGGCATCAGCTCTTCAATGAGGACATCTTTATCGGGTTCAAAGATAAAATCCTGTTGCTTCTGTCCCTTGCCTTTCTCCGTCTTGGCCACCGGAAGGAATTGTTCCACAACGAAACGCTGTGTCCCGGCATTTTTAAATTCGCTGTATACAAGCTCAACGGCATCCACCTGTCCGCTGGCAAAGGCATCCATAGCAAATTTTGCAGCCCTTTGCACATTTTCGAAACTAATATCAGAAAAAATATTCCAGTAATGATCTACAACTTTGAAGTTATTCTTTGAAAAATGCTCATATCCTTTTTTACCTAAGGGGAGGAGCTCCGCATTACCTTTAGCGCTTTGCGCACTGTATTTTTCCCGCATGGTTTGCTTTGCCAGTTTTATAAGATTGCTGTTATAACCTCCGCAAAGCCCCCTGTCGCTCGTTACTACGATCACCAGCACTTTTTCTACCGGCCTTACCGCTGCGAGGTTCATGCTTATATCACCATCTGCATTGCTTACAATATTACTGAGCATTTCCTGCAGCTTCCTGGCATATGGGCGCATCTGGGTGATGGCATCCTGCGCTTTTCTCAGCTTGGCTGCGCTTACCATCTTCATGGCTTTAGTGATCTGCTGGGTACTCTGAACACTTTTTATCCTGTTCCTGACTTCTTTTAATGCACCACTCATGTATATGTATTTACGGGGTGCAAAGTTAAGTTAATGCCGCTAATTATAAAAAACGGTGGATCAAATGTGAAAAGAAAAAGTCCCGGAGATCGCGGGACTGGATTTTAGTGGTTACAAGGCTGAATCATTTTGCGTGGTAACCGGGAAAGCTGGTCTTTTAAAGGATAGAATTCATGGTTTTTTGGATGTTGGATCTTGAATTGGCTCGATGTAAAGATACCTACAGTTTATCCTGTATGGTAACCGCAACGGGTCTTGTAATATCCGGTGAGGTTATTTGGTAATATCCGCATTGAGTGTTAGAAAATCCTTTGCAGGTAGTATTTATCAGAATAAGAGGCAGATTTTGTTCCCATCTAACCAAAACAGCCATGCATTGAATATTATCCAAGCTGTTGAAAATCTCTTGGTAGCCTGCTGAATTCCTTTTTGAAAGATGAGGAGAAATTGCTGAGGTTATGATATCCCAGCATTGCCCCTACCTGCGAAACAGAATATTCGCCGGAGTTAAGAAGTTCCTTGGCCTTATGCATCCTGTTCTTCTGGTAATATTCATATAGCCCCATACCAAAGGCTTGCTTATATATTTTTTTCAGCTTGCTTTCGCTCATTAGTGCGATACGTGCAAGTTTTTCAATTTTCGGAAAAACCTCACCATAATTCTCCAGCAATAACCCTTCTATCTTTAATATGCTTTCAAAGTCTTTAGATGATATCGATAAAACCGGTTCTGCAACATTTCCCTTTAAAATATTTTCTAAAAATCCTTCAAGCAGGCGCAGTACCCTGCTGTTAAGAAAGAGCCTCGGCATGGCTGCTTCTTCATAATTAAAAATTTCGTTTAATATCTTCTGGAATTTTGCAGTGATAACATCCTGGGTGAAATTATTCCTTTTTAATAATTCATAATTCGACGGGTTTGCGCTCCGGATCTTTGATATAAGCCACGACTCATCCAGCTGTATGGTAAGGCCTTTAACCTCTGACCCTTTCTTCAATACGAGTTTTTGCCTCACCCTGCTGTTGGTCATAATTATTGCACGATATAATTTGCTTTCGGTTTCAATGTGATTTTCCCCAACTTCAAAAATTATTTTATCATTTGAATTAACCTGGTAAAAATATATGATGAGGCTGTAGTTGGAAGCAGCTTCGCATAAGAATTCAAAATCGGTGGTAAGGATATAATTAACTAACCGGAATGAAAATCCCGGTTCCACTACATTAACAATGGCATAGCCTCTTGCAAATTTTTCAGGATATTCAAACCTTTCTTCTTTAAGAGGTACGTTGAGGTGGGTTGAAAAATGTTGCATCCAGCTTTGCAGGTCCGGGGTACTGTAGCTATAGGTTAATGCAGGCGCACAGGAATGCGGAAAATCAATATGAGACTGGATTGCGTTCATCAGGCCAGGTGTTTGCATACAGATATGGAGTGTTTTCAAAAGGTTGCATACCATATACAGTGTAAAATTGTGCCAAATTAAAAAAGTGTATAAAAAACTGTTTAAACGAGGAATTTTAACAACCAAACCGGAACTTTAATTCGCCTTGAGCGGTTTCCCTTTAAATTTCTGGAACCTGCAGGAAAAAGTCAGCATGATATATCTTGACAAACGGTTACTCCTGGAATCGATGATTGAATTTCCGCTTACACTCCTGTAAACATTTGAGTTTTGGTCAAGAATATCAAGAGCCTGGAGCCTGATCACCCCATTCCTTTTATTAAAAAGCTGTTTTTCTATGGACGCATTCATCACTGCCTGGTTTTCACCTACCTGCCCGGTGAGTCCCTGATATGAAATATATTCTATATCATATTTGAATAATAAAGATTTAAATATGTTGATATCTATATTCCCTGTTAACATCCATGAACTATACCTGTCATTCTGGTAATTGGTTGCGGTATTGGTATAATTTATTGAATTAAGGTTGTAGTTCACTGCGCAGGTGAGCTGAAGCCATTCCCTGTGGTTCATTTCAAAGGACAATCCCTGGCCAAGTACCCAATTCTTCCCTGTAACTTTTTTACTTTCTGTGATACTTACATTATTATTATAATTCAAGATACCATTGAGGGTGAAAACAAATGCCCGCTCATTAAAGGGCCTTGATAAATTATAATATCCACTGATATTGTAATTGCCGTTTATATTTTCCGGAATTGTTAACTGTGCACCAGATGTTCCTATTGCAATGGTGTTATTTACAACCTGGTTCCTAACTGTACTAAGCGTCATACTTGTAAAGAGAACTGTGCCATTAGAAAAGCTGAAATTGTTGTATAATAAATTAAGGCTGTGAAGCGCAGAGGGCCTGAGGTTTGGATTTCCGCGCGTACGGTATTGCAGGTTAGATGAATCGATAACATCCTGCAACTGGCTGAAGCCGGGTTGCTGCGCATCTCCCCTGTAACTCACCGTAAGCGACCTGGTTTTTGAAAAATTGTAAGATATCCGGGCAACAGGAAAAATATTTATTCTTTTCACGGGCCGGTATGCGCTGTCCTTTGATACAGAAAAACCTTCCAGGCTCACCGGTTGAAAGCTAAGCCCAAAAGCATAGTTATATTTTTTTTGCGTTGTCCTTAAACTGATATTAACCCTGTTATTATAAAAATTATTTTCATATTCATTACTGAGGCCGGAATTAAAATATCGAAGACCGCTGATGGCATCAATATCATATACTGATTTATTGTTACCCGAAAATGAAAGATTGTGTGACAGCGAAAGATCAATGAACTTCATTTTGGAAACCGGTTCGGTATAAGTTAGCCTTATCCCATAATTGTGATTATTATTTTGCTGTGCATTGAAAAGAAGAAGGGTAGTGGTCAGGGCCGGGTTAAAGAGGATCGTGTTATTGCGTGAATCCTGTTGAGTATTGCTGCGCGATGTGCCGGCATTGATATTCACTGAAAAATTCCTTCCTCTTTTTTTGAACCTGTGATTAAACAGCAGGTTGCCACTTACACCCGGACTGAATGAACGATTGGAAAGATTGAAATTCCCTTCACTGCTCTTACCAGATATTACTGCATAATCAAACAAGACATCTGTTACTCCTGTATTCTTCCCTATTGTAACGGAGGGACTGAATTTGAGAAAATTGAATGAATCAATATTATACTCGACATTAAAAAAGATCCGGTGCATTTCATTTTTACCTTCAAAATTATTTTCCTGGTTGTTGAAATATATTTCGTTAGAAAATATATTCTGCTGCGATATTATTTTATACCCTCTTGTATTCCTGTATCCGAATGTATAGCTTCCATATACAGATATCTTTTTGCTCCACTGGTCACGGTAATTAAAACCTATGGAATGCAAGGAAGAGATCCCTTCATTAATTCCTCCAATAGGGATCTCCACGCCGCTTCCCGGCTGAGCCGAAGCATTGCTGGTCAATGATTCCTGTAATGATTTTCCTGATCCGGCTGCACCCACAGAAGACTGCCCGATATTATTTGAATTAGTGAATATGGATACCTGCCTGGTATCCCTGAAATAATTTCCACTTAATGAGGCCTGGTATCGTCCCTTATTTCCTGTACCGGCAGTAAGCCTACCAAATATCCCGGCATTCTTATCTTTCTTCAATTGGATATTCATCACTTTTTCAGGATCACCATCTTTTATCCCGGAAATATTTGCCTGGTCGCCATAGTCATTTATTACCTGTATCTTATCAACAATATCAGCAGGTAATTCTTTTGTGGCTGTTCCCGGATCACCCCCAAAAAAATCCTTACCATTTACTTTTACTTTGGTTATCATTCTACCCTGTGCATTTATATTTCCATTTTTATCCACACTTATTCCGGGTAGTTTTTTGAGCAGGTCCTCTACCACTGCATTTTCTTTTACTTTGAACGCATCACCACGGTATTCAATGGTATCCTCCTTTACGGTTACCGGTAATGAATGAATTATTATCTCGTCCATAACAACAGCGGTATTCACGAGGTAGATCGTTCCAAGGTCCAAAGAACTTTCTGATCCGTATATGCGGCGGAATTTTTTTCCGTTTTTGTAAGCCACTGCAGAAACCGATATCCTGAAGTCGGATGATGGGGCTTTATCAAAAAAATATTCTCCTTTGGGGTTGGTTGCCGAATAGATGGTATCCGGGTCTTTTGTATCCTTATACAGCGCCACTACTGCGCCTTCTACGGGTTTTTTAGTTGCAGAATCGAGAACAATACCTTTTACCTGTGCGCTGGTTACCAGGCATAATAAGGAAGCAAGAGAAAAAAGGATAAGTTTTTTCATTGGTAACCAGGGAATGAAGCACTACCAGTGTTATCGGTTATACAGAAGCCAGGGTTCTTTTTAAAATAAACATAAAATCACCTTATTTTATTGTGTTACAAGGTGTTATTTTATTTTCGTTCCCTATATTTGTTCAAATTAGCTCATGAAATTTAACTACCTGCTTTTGCTTATCATTATGCCGTGCCTGGTATTTGCTGATGCCGGTTTCAATATAGGCAGGCCTAAAGCTCCCTGTTATGCGGTTTTCAAAGGATTAAATAATATCCAGGGATATCATATTTACAGGATCAATACACGATCAGAAAGGGATGACAATGTTCTTGATTCAACGATGTTGCTTAAGGAAAATGACAGCCTCCGTATCTACTATACCGAAGGAAGCAGGCACTGGCAGGGCCCAATAAAGATCCTGTCGGTAAATATAGCAACCGGTCAGAGAGTTGATTCCTTCATGCTGGTGGCAGAAGGTTATAACCTTACAGTAAATTTTACTGCCGGTAATAATAAGCCGAAGTATACGATCATAAAAACAAAGGCGGATTATCCTTATACTTTATTCGGTGACGATGAAAATGCGTCAGCAGGAAGGAATAAATATATCCTGCTGGCCATGTCGCTTATAGGATTTCTGCTGTTATTTTTTATGATCTCTAAAAGTAAAAAGAAACCGGTACAGGAAACGGCATAATAATATGACTTTACTAGCTCTACTTACAGGGATGTTCATCATCAAAGGGGTCTTTCTCTGGATATTCTATTCACGGCAAGGCTGGAAGCCACTGTTGACGGGACTTATAACGAGCATTGCATTTTATCCCCTGCTCGTGGTATTGTATCATGAAACAGAGATTAATTTCTGGCTTGTACTGGTATTGCTTATGGTAGCCGACATTTTTATCTATAATATTTTATTGAAAAGAAATATTGCCAAATCCATTATAGTCAGCTTTCTTCTTAACCTGGTGGCTATGATTTTTTTCCTATTTGGTAACGGGTAAATAATTCACAATGCCTCTTTATTTTTATTTCCTGGTGACCCTGGTGATAGAGTTGCCCGTTATTATTTTTTTTTCAGGAAAAAATGGAAGCGGGCCTTGCTCGTTGGATTTTTGCTTAATTTATTTACCTGGCCACTGCTCCATATTTTTTTGTTTGAAACACGGATAGCAATTAATTATCTCGAAATAATGATAGCCATCACGGAGGGTATAGGTTATTTCCTCTTGATGAGATGTAAATGGTGGAAAGCTTTGCTGCTTAGCCTTATCGTGAACGGGATAAGTTATGGAGCAGGAATACTGATAAACAATTGATATGAATAAAAAAGATCTCACACAGCCACTGCTATGGGGAATATTGCATGGGCTTAATGATTTTGTTGCGGGTTACATGCTGTCAAACTATGCCTGGAAAAATGATGGATCAGATAGCTTTTCAATGCTTGTGATCTATGCCATACTCGGATTTGGCTTACAGTTACCGGCCGGCATGTTGCTCGACAGGATGAAACAGGTAAAACCATTTGCTGTTGTATCCATTTGCTTACTTGTATTTTCTACGGTTATGTATTTCAGCGACCCGGTTGTTGCTATAATCATTACAGGCTTTGCAGGAGCGGGGATACATGTTACCGGCGGGGCTATCTGTTTGCAGGTTTCCGGAACATCAGGACCACTGGGCTTCTTCACTGCTCCCGGAGTTCTGGGCCTGACATTGGGTGGTATACTGGGAACATTTTCACCTGTATGTTTATTAACAGCATTGCTTTTGATCGTGGCTGTTGCATTATTGATTGCCGGTAATATCCCTGCATACCAGGCTATGCAAAAAAAAGAGCGGCCACTGGATACACATGACCTTGTTATGATGGGCATCCTGCTGATCATGTGTTTCCGCTCATTTATTTTTGATGTGATGAATTCAGCGGCATTTCATTTTGAAAATGGGATGCTGGTTTTTGGCCTAAGTGCATTTGCAGGAAAGATAATTGGTGGTTTCCTGGCGGAAAGGATAGGATGGAAAAAATTTATTTATATCACCTTACCCCTTTCATTCCTGCTCTTCCAGGCAGGAAGGGATAATGTTTATGCAATGGCTTTCGGTATTGCCTGCCTGCAAAGCTCGGTGCCTCTCACCCTGTTGATGATGTCCCGCAGCCTGCCATTGTTTCCGGCTACAGCATCCGCATTAAGCCTCGGTACCTCTGTTGCCATAGCAGGCCTTCCTTTGTATCTTGGTAATAGCGGGGTAAGCAATAATTCCACTTCAATAATCAACCTTTTGATCTTTGCCGGACTTTTTATAGCATGGATCTTGATTTTCCGGATCAGGCGAAACCCGGTTACCGGCAAACATGGCTTAACGTACTCTTAGTTATTCCCTGTTCAGTATTTATTACCTTTGCACACCCTATGGGACTGTCAAATTGGCCCCGGAAAATTTCTGCACCATATTTGACAAATAAAATCTTTTCAGAAACTAAAATTATAATATAACCCTCTATATGGCAGGTTTACTTTCTAAATTATTTGGTGGCAATAAAAGTGAGAAGGATGTAAAAAAGATTACTCCGCAGGTTGCCCGCATCAATGAATTTTTTGCACAATACCAGTCATTATCCAATGATGAACTCCGTAACAAGACACAGGTGTTCAGGCAACGGATAAAAGATCACCTGTCTGAGATCGATTCAGCTATAGAAGCTAAAAAACTGGAAGCGGAAGGTCTTACGGCGCTTGAAATTGCGGGACGCGATGCCATTTACCAGGAAGTAGATACCATGCGAAAGGACAGGGATAAAAAAATAGAGGAGATCCTGAAAGAGATCCTTCCCGAAGCCTTTGCAGTGGTGAAGGAAACAGCAAACCGTTTCAAAAATAATTCTGAGCTGGTATCCGCGGCAACAGAGCTTGACCGGAATCTCTCAGTAAAAAAGAATTATATACGCATTGAAGGCGACAAATCAATTTATAAAAACACCTGGACCGCTGCAGGAGGAGAAGTTACCTGGAATATGGTTCATTATGATGTGCAGCTCATAGGTGGTATGGTATTGCATGAAGGTAAGATAGCAGAGATGGCAACGGGTGAAGGTAAAACGCTTGTGTCAACCCTGCCTGCTTACTTGAATGCACTTGCAGGAGAAGGAGTACATATTGTTACTGTGAATGATTACCTGGCACGGCGCGACAGTGAATGGAACGGGACGATATTTGAATGGCTGGGTATCACAGTGGATTGTATAGATAAACACCAGCCAAACAGTGATGAAAGAAGGGCTGCATATAATTCGGATATTGTTTACGGCACAAATAATGAATTTGGCTTTGATTACCTGCGCGACAATATGGTGCATTCACCTGATGAAATGGTGCAGCGCAAGCATCATTTTGCAATGGTGGATGAGGTGGATAGTGTATTGATCGATGATGCCAGAACCCCGTTGATAATTTCCGGGCCGGTGCCGAAAGGAGACCAGCAGGAATTTCTTTCCCTCAAGCCGAGGGTTGAAAGAATAGTGGATGCACAAAGGAAAGTGACCAATAATTTTCTGATCGAGGCCAAGAAAAAAATTGCTGAAGGAAATGATGACCCAAAAGACGGAGGCCTGGCCCTGATGCGCGCCTGGAGGGGGCTTCCCAAGAACAGCGCCCTGATAAAATACCTGAGCGAACCCGGGATAAAAGTGAAACTTCAGAAGGCTGAAAATTTTTACCTGGCTGATCAGCAAAGGAAGATGCCGGAAGTTGACAAGGAATTATTTTTTCATATCGATGAAAAAAATAACCAGGTTGAACTAACTGACAAGGGGATAGCGCTCATTACACAATCCGGTGAAGACCCTGAGTTCTTTATACTCCCTGATATTGGTGTCAAGCTTGCAGAGATCGAGAAGAGTGAGCTGAATGCTGAAGACAAACTTCATAAAAAAGAATCGCTGCTTAATGAATATTCCATAAAGGCCGACAGGATACATACGGTGCAGCAATTATTAAAAGCCTATACTCTTTTTGATATTGATGTTGAATACGTGGTAATGGATGGGCAGGTAAAGATCGTTGATGAACAAACAGGACGTATACTTGATGGAAGAAGGTACAGTGATGGCCTGCACCAGGCGATAGAAGCGAAAGAGAACGTGAAGATAGAAGCGGCCACTCAAACCTACGCTACCATAACGTTGCAGAATTATTTCAGGATGTACCATAAGCTGGCAGGTATGACCGGTACAGCGGAAACAGAAGCCGCTGAATTCTGGGATATCTATAAGCTTGATGTTGTCACTATTCCCACCAACCTTCCTGTTACAAGAAAGGATACACAGGATCTTGTTTATAAAACTAAGCGTGAAAAATACAAAGCGGTTATCGATGAGATAGAGGCCATGCGGAATGCAGGCAGGCCGATCCTTGTGGGTACCACATCAGTGGAAGTAAGTGAATTGCTGAGCAGGATGCTTAAACAAAAAGCGATACCGCATAATGTACTTAATGCAAAGCAGCACCAGCGTGAGGCACAGGTTGTAGCCGAAGCGGGCCTTGCAGGAGCTGTTACCATCGCCACCAATATGGCAGGCCGTGGTACCGATATTAAATTAGGCCCCGGAGTTAAAGATGCGGGTGGTCTTGCGATATTGGGTACAGAGCGGCACGAGAGCCGGCGCGTGGACAGGCAGTTGCGCGGCCGTGCGGGAAGGCAGGGTGATCCGGGTACCTCACAGTTCTTTGTTTCTCTTGAAGATGACCTGATGCGCATGTTCGGCAGTGACCGCATCGCTTCTTTGATGGACAGGATGGGATATAAAGAGGGAGAGGTGATACAGCACAGCATGATATCGAAGAGTATCGAGAGAGCGCAGAAGAAAGTGGAAGAAAATAATTTCGGTATAAGGAAGCGGCTTCTTGAATATGATGATGTGATGAACAAGCAGCGTACGGTGATCTATGGAAAACGCAACCATGCGTTATTCGGTGAAAGGCTTGCACTCGATCTTGACAATGCCTTCTATTCCGTTGCGGAAGGGCTGATCATTTCATTCAAGGAAACAGGAGATCATGAAGATTTCAAACTTGCAGCCATCATGAATTTTGGTATCGATACTACCATTACAGCAGAAGAGCTGGAGAAAGATGATACCAATGTGCTCGCAGAAAGATTATATGAAGAAGCAAAGGCGCATTACAATCACAAGAATGATGTGATGAGCCAGCAGACCCTTCCTGTAATAAAAAATATCAGGAAAGAGCAGGGGTCGCATATTGAAAATGTTGCCGTGCCTTTTACCGATGGAAAGAAAGCAATACAGGCGCTGGCCAATCTTGATAAAACTATTTCGAGCAATGGTGCTGAACTCACCAATGCCCTGGAACGCAGTCTTACCCTTGCTTTGATCGACGATGCCTGGAAGGAGCACCTGCGTGCCATGGACGACCTGAGGCATAGTGTTCAAACCGCAGGCTATGAACAGAAGGATCCGCTGGTAATTTATAAGATCGAAGCATTCAATGCTTTTAAGCAGATGGATGACCAGGTGAATAAAGATATCGTAAGCTTCCTCTGCCATTGTGCTATTCCTGTTGAACAGCAACAGCCGGGAAGAATTAGGGAAGGACGCGAACAAAAGACCGATATGAGCAAGATGCGCCAGCGCAAAGAAGAGTATGCGGGAGCGGGTGCCGGAGGTCCGGAATACATCACCAACGAAAATGATTACAATGATCCTTCAGAACCGGTAAAGCAGGAGCCTATCAAGGCCGGGCCTAAAGTGGGAAGGAATGACCCATGCCCCTGCGGTAGCGGTAAAAAATATAAGAACTGCCATGGCAGGGAAGCCTGATCATGATTCTTATACGATGAAAGTACTTTCAAAAGATGTTACAGGGAAATCAAAGAAAACAGATGAAATTTTTGAAAATGAATTAGAATTAAAATAAAAGAGGCTGCATCAAATGCAGCCTCTTTTATTTATCTGTTTAAAAAAATGGATCACATCCCATATCCCATGGGCCCGTAACCGGGAACATTTACGTATCCTGCATCACCATCCCAATTACCCGCACTGAATTTTGTAGACCATATATTATCTCCACCACCTGAGCCCGCGGTACCAAACCCCTGCCCACGGCCCCTTGCCAACTGGCCCAGGTTGAAAACCAGGAAAGGATTATTAACAGGGCCTGCATTTCCATAACCATCCATCCAGTAATCGCCTGGTGGAACAATGGTTCCGCAGAGATGGTTGAGATAATACCACTCTGTCTGGGTGATGTTCCTTCCATTTATCATCACACCAGTATTACCATCGGATGCGTTTTGTGCAAGCTGTCCATAATCATGGCCAGGATAGAGAAACCCAATCGATGGCTGTCCCTGCAATCCAAACATGCCGCTCTTTGCATCATACCAGTAAATGCCTGGCTGAAGGGAAGAGCCATAAATTTTCGTGAAGGCAACAACATGCTCATTGCTCCAGGTTATACCGTTAACTACGATTGATGGTTGAGAAGCATCAGCATTGGTTTGCTGTAGGGCGGGATCGGGTTGTTGAAGTGGATCCATACCTGTAGTATTTAGTATCCTAAGATAATCCTTTGTACCTGGTTTCTCAAAAGATATTTTCATACACCATGGAATAAAGGTGGTCAGCTTTAGACCGTCTCACCATTGTTACTTCAATCCATATTTATATTTATACCGCTCGTACAACTGTGTTTGTTTATTGGAAAGATTGATCTCACGCCCCTGGATATAAGCATTGGTGATCACACTGCTTCTCATATCCAGGATATCACCTTCGCTTATCACGATGTTCGCATCTTTCCCAACTTCTATTGATCCTGTCCTGTTTGCGATCCCGAGTATCTTTGCAGCATTGAGCGTGATCGCTGTCAATGCTTCCTCTTTTGTTAAGCCATAAGCAACCGCAGTACCCGCATTGAAGGCCAGGTTTCTTCCGCGGGCGCTGCCATCATTATCATTTATGGCGAAAAGAACCCCGGCCTTTTGAAGCATATATGGCGCTTTGAAAGGCTGGTCTACATCATCATCTATTGTTTGAGGCAGGTTGTGCATCGTTTGTAAGATCACGGCTATGTTGTTTTGTTTAAGCAGCTCAGCGATCTGCCAGCTTGCGGATGCGGGCGTGGTACCGCCCCCGCTACTAATGTTGGTTTCCACAATTACAACATCGAATCCAAACTCGGTAACAAAATCAATGGCAAGAAATATTTCTTTTACAGTATTGCAGTGTACAAATAATTTCTGTGACCTGTTGAACAATCCTTTTGCTGCTTCAAATTTTAAATTCGTTTGTTTGTGATTTCCTTCTGCTAAATATCCTTTCGCTTCCCTGAAATACATTTTTACTTTATCTACCTGGTCCAGTGCCAGCTTCACAGGATCTGTTGCAGGCGCAGCGGTATTTGCCTGCGAACCAAAACGGCCTGTACGCGCTACGAGCGATGGCATGTTAAGATGCATATTGCCATCCATACGGTACGCAGCATCTTCCCAGTTCCATGCATCAAGCTGTACAACTGACGAAGTTCCGGTGATCAATGTTGTTGACCGCGAGTCCTCATCCTGCGGAATTATATTGGCAAGTAAAATTCCATTCGAACGCAAAGTATTGATCACTTTGGAATCTGTATTATAAGCCACTATAGCCCTTATTGATGGATTGATATCTCCAAGCTCATCATAATCATTGGATCCCCGCACACCTGCAGATACTTCTTTAAGGCCGAGATTACTGATACTGCTGATAAGTCCCGGGTATACCTGTTTCCCTCCTGCATCAATGATTTTTGAGCCGCCGGGTACAGTGATACTGCTTCCCACACTTTCAATTTTTCCATTGGTAATCTTAATGATCCCGTTATTTATCACCTGGCCATTGCCTACATGGATCGTAGCATTCGTAATAAAGAAACTTCCTTTCTGTTCAGGGGCCGGGTAAATCGTTTCCTGCGCGATCCCTTTGCCTGCAAAAAAAGAACATGCGATAAAAAGATATATATAGTGTTTCATCAACTGGGATTTAAATTTTTTTATTTTTCATTTTCAATTATTCCGGAGATAATAATATCATCTTCACAATGGAGTAATACCTCTGCTGCAGAAACTCCCTGCACAACAGGTGCGCCGCTTCTTTTTTCACCGCTGATCTTTTGAATGAGCCGGTTACGCTCATCTTTTATTTTTTTTCTAAGCTGCAGGTCCCTCTCCCGGTCAAATTCAATTACACCATCCACTATCGTTGTTTGTGCCTTTGCATAAATGCTTAATGGATTATCCGTCCATAGAACAAGGTCCGCATCCTTACCCACTTTGATGCTGCCTGTTCTGTTATCCACATGCAGCATCCTCGCCGGGTTCAGTGTGACCATTTTCAATGCATCCTCTTCACTCATGCCCGCATACTTAATGCTCTTGGCAGCTTCCTGGTTCAGCCTCCTTGCCATCTCCGCGTCATCTGAATTAACAGCAACATTTAATCCGACACGCTGCATTATCGAAGGGTTTTGAGGGATTGCATCAACTACTTCCTGCTTATAATTCCACCAGTCGCTGAAGGTGGATGCGTTGGCGCCATGCAGCTTCATTTTATCCGCTACTTTATATCCTTCTAAAATATGGGTGAATGTATTTACCCTGAATCCAAATCTTTCCGCCACACGCATCATCGCCGTTATCTCGCTTTGAACATAGGAATGGCAGGTGATGAATCTTTTGCTGTTCATCACTTCAGCTATTGCATCGAGCTCCAGGTCGCGCCTTGAGTTTGTTTCCTTCCTGGCTTTTTCATAATCCTTAGCACGCGTGAATGCATCCACCAGTACCTGTTCCACTCCCATTCTTGTATCAGGGAACCTGTTATTATTTGAAGAGGTAGTTCTTTTTACATTTTCTCCCAGTGCGAATTTTATAAACGGATCAGCGCCCTGGAATTTCAATCCTTCATCATTGGCACCCCATCTCAGTTTGATAAGCTGCGTTTGCCCGCCAATGGTATTGGCTGATCCATGCAGGATATGTGACGTAGTAACACCCCCGCTGAGCTGCCTGTAAATATTTATATCCTCGGGATTTAAATTATCACCGATGCGAACCTCTGAAGATACTGACTGGCCGCCTTCATTGATGGATGACACGGCGATATGAGAATGTTCGTCAATGATACCCGGAGTAAGATGTTTTCCAGTTCCATCGATAACCCTTGCATTACCCGCAATTAAATTTTTTCCAACTTGCGAGATCTTACCATTGCTTACCAGTACATCAGCATTTATTTTTCCCTCTTTCTCATTCGTCCACACGGTTGCATTCCTTATCAGAATATTTTCCTGCCGCGGCAATTCTTCCCAGCCATAACCATTGAAAGGATAAGTTACCGGGCCGGTTTTTGGGATCTCCTTCTTTTTTACACTATCTGTTTTTGGAACCGTAGCTTTTATCAAAGTAGCGGTCCACCAAAGCATATTGCCTGCGGTATCCATCCCATTTCCCTGCCATACCGTTCCATTACTTACCCCGCTTAGTTTATAAGTGGGCCCGATATTCACCGCTGGAAGCGGGCGTCCACCCGGCGGCTTTGAACGTGATTCATCAACAGGTTTTTTATCGTCTCCCGGTTTGGTTTCATCAGCGATATTGGACGAATCAGAACTTCGCCGCGAAGTATCACGGATAGCAGGTGGTCTAATCCTGCCTGAACCGGAATGTCTTGCTGAATCAACTGCGGTTCTTGTGCCCGCCGTTGCCTTCGGAGAAAAATTGATCTTAACGATCTTCCCATCAAAGCTGAATTTTGTTGCCAGTGTATCCCTTGAATAAATTTTTGCATCGCTGCTGCTCTTTACATCAAGTGTATATGACAATTTTCCTGTTGATGTTGAAATATCAAGCCTGTAGGTTCCGGCTATATTATTTACAGCATCATCTTTAACCGTATATTTTTCTCCCTGTATCCAGTTTTGAATGATGCTTGTTTTTTCATTGAAGAGAGGCCCGGATGTGATGAGGAAGTTAGCCAGTTTTCCTGCATCAAGGCTTCCAACAATATTATAAACATTAAGTAACGACGCGGGGTTTTTTGTGATTGATTCTAATGCGGTTTTTTCAGAGAGTCCGTATTCAATGGCTTTCCTGAGATTGGCCATAAAGGTTCTTGGGTCACGTAATTCAGCAGCAGTAAGGCTGAAGGGGATGCCTGCCTTTTCAAGGGCTGCAGGATTGGTTGGTGCCATCTCCCAGTGTTTCATATCCGTTAGCGTTATATACCGTGCATCATTAGGGTCATCAACATCCATTGGTAACGGGTAATTAAGCGTAAGGATATAGCTTGCTTTGGTTCCGGCGATCTCTTTTATCCGTTGGTATTCATTGCCGCCTCCTTTGATGATATACTGAACACCAAATTCATCACCTATCCGGTCGGCCCGCAGGTCGTTCCATTTATCATTGGCTTCAAAGATCTGGGGCAGGTTTTTATTTTCATTCCATGCGGCCAGGCTTAAATTGGTGCCTTCGGCCGCCGGTTTATTTTTATACCATTCAGCATCAAGATACGTTTGACGAAGCAACGCGATGGATCCCATGATAGATGCGGGGTAAGTCTGCTGCGATGTTCCCTTACTGAAAGAATAATGGGCAGAAGCTTTATCTTTCAGCACCACAATATTATCAGGCAGGCTGGCAAGGGTTGCCAATACTCCGGTGCCTCTTGCAATCCCATCTTTCTGGTGTGATAGTACGGTGCCGAAACCCGCTTCCCGAAAGGGTATGGCCCGGGTTGCATCCACGGCGAACATTTCAGAAGCATTGGTTTGTGGCTTTATCGCCTGGTTCCATCCATAAGCTCCTTTTGTATTTGAAGCGATCTGGCCCGGTGCATTAAAGCTGAAAGTTGTTTGAGTTTGTTGCTGAACAGGGATGCCGTACTCACTGTAAATGTCGATGAAGGATGGGTAAATATATTTTCCCCTGCAATCGATAATGACTGCATCAGCGGGAATAGCAAGGTTATTGCCTGTAGAAATAATTTTCCTGTCACGTATGATCAGTGTGGCATCCGTTAGTACAGTATTGGCATCCTTAACGATGGTTGCATGCGTGAATGCATAGGATTGCTGGCCTGGGTTTGCAATACCATTTACTGGAAATGTAACCTGGCCTTTTGCTAATGATGCCGGGAAAACAATGATCAGAAGGCAGACCCTCCACATAAATTTTTTTATCATTTCTTGAATTTTAAAAATGGCGCTGAAGTTATTGATTCTTTGATTGCATATTTATTTTTTTTGACGGGGGAACAATTATATCCCGGTAATTGCTGCAATACAATTTGTAACTTAGATTAATAACCAGGAATAATTGCCGATATGTTTGAGAATTTAAATGATGTGCCCGAATGGGATGATGATATCCATGATCCGGAGGAAGAATGGAAACCCAGTGCTACCCGTGATGCGTGCAAGGAGATGTATATACATTGGTCAACCATCATGACCATGCTGAATGGTTGCCTGCGCGAGGACCTCAGTGAAAAGAAAGCGGGGAAAGATTTCTATGCTGATTATCAGGGAATGATCCTCGGGGATGCAATGCAGGTAGCCGTGAAAATAAGAAGCTCCGAAGCCGGTGGGATCTATGTGATAAGGATGGAAAACGCTTCCATCATCAGGAAGAATGCCCAGGCTGTACAGTCGGCCATGTTATTATTTATTTCACAGGGTGTAATAACAGAAGAATACGGAAAAATAATCAGGGCCGAGATAGAAATTTTCAAAGGCCTTTTCCGTAAATGGGTGAATACATTTGAGAAGGATGAATTTTTCGATGAATGGGGCTTATTCGTATAAGCATTGCGGGCATATAATACATTTAGTACTTTTGTTTATGGCTACATCAACGATAGCAACACCCGGCCTTTCTTACCGCCAGGCCGGCTTCAGTATCCCTGCAAGAGTGGACCAGGTGGGAATAGAAGAAAGGGCGGCAAGATTCACCAAAAGAAGCATTAAAAAAGAGACCAAGGTAAACGGATTACTGCTTGCTCTTAACATGATCGACCTTACCACGCTCGAAGGAAAGGATTCCGAAGGAAAGGTTAAACAGATGTGTTATAAGGCGATGCATTTAATGGATACATACCCGGGGCTTCCTACTGTTGCGGCAGTATGTGTTTATCCTTCCATGGTGAAAACAGCCAGGCAGGTAGTGGAAGGATCTGGTATAAAAGTGGCGTCGGTTGCAACAGGCTTTCCCAGTGGACAGGTACCAAAGGATGTAAAGATCCGTGATACAAAATATGCGGTAGCCCAGGGAGCCGATGAAGTGGATATGGTGATCAGCCGCGGTAAATTCCTGGAAGGAGAATACAATTATGTTTTTGATGAGATAGCGGCTATCAAGGAAGCCTGTGGTGACGCAAGGCTTAAGGTGATACTGGAAACAGGGGAGCTGGTAACATTTGATAAGGTTCGTAAAGCAAGTGATATTGCCATGCATGCAGGTGCGGACTTTATCAAAACGTCAACGGGTAAAATACAGCCCGCAGCAACGATGCCGGTAACACTTGTTATGCTGGAAGCTATCAAGGATTTTTATTATCAAACGGGAAAGATGATCGGGATGAAGCCTGCAGGCGGCATCTCGAAAGCCAAGCAGGCATTGCATTACCTCGTTATGCTGAATGAAACCCTTGGAGAAGAGTGGATGAACAATCAATGGTTCAGGTTTGGTGCCAGCAGCCTTGCAAACGATGTGCTGATGCAGTTAATGAAGGAAAAGACAGGGGTTTACCAGGGGAAGGATTATTTCACGCTGGATTAACGCCCCCTCTAAAGTTCCCCCAATAGGGGAGACTTGTGATCGCTCTGTTGAATAGAGCACTCGTTGATATTGGAAACATTTTGAAAAGTAAAAAACTATTGTTCATATTAAATAAATGCCCGGCCTCCCTCTCTTGAGAGAGAGGGAATGAGGGTGAGGCTACTAAATGGCTACAAAAAACAATACGCTAAAATTAAAATTCGACAGTGCCCGCAAACTGGCACCGGCACCGGAAAGCAGGAGTGCGGCTAAAATAGAACCCAGGTATGACCTCTTCATCAATGGTAAATTTGAAAAGCCATTAAGCAAAAAATATTTCGATACGATAAATCCTGCAACTGAAGAAAAATTGTCAGAGGTTGCAGAGGCAGGGCAGGCTGACGTTGACAAAGCCGTAAAAGCGGCACGCGACGCTTATGAAAATGTATGGAAAAAAATGCATCCGCGCGAAAGGGGGAAATATATTTTCCGCATCGCGAGGATGGTGCAGGAAAGGGCACGTGAACTTGCTATTGTAGAAACATTGAACGGTGGTAAGCCGATACGCGAAAGCCGTGACTTTGATATTCCTGTTGTTGCCAATCATTTCTTTTATTATGCCGGCTGGGCTGATAAGCTTGAATATGCATTTCCCAACCGCAACTCCAAACCACTGGGTGTTGCCGGCCAGATAATACCATGGAACTTCCCATTGCTTATGGCAGCCTGGAAGATAGCACCGGCGCTGGCTACAGGGAATACAGTAGTATTGAAACCGGCAGAAACAACACCTCTTACCGCACTATTGCTGGCACAGATCATCCAGGAAGCAGACCTTCCTCCAGGTGTGGTAAATATCATCACCGGGGCAGGGGCAACAGGTGCGGCCATCGTTAATCACCCTGATATAAATAAGATCGCATTCACAGGATCCACCGATGTGGGAAAAATTATCCAGCGTGCCATTGCAGGAACAAATAAAAAGGCTACGCTTGAGCTTGGCGGTAAAGCTGCGAATATAATTTTTGATGATGCACCCATCAACCAGGCAGTGGAAGGTGTGGTGAATGGAATATTTTTTAACCAGGGACATGTTTGCTGCGCAGGGTCACGTTTGTACGTCCAGGAAAGTGTATATAAAGAGGTAGTACGAAAACTAAAGGACCGTCTCGAAACACTGATAGTGGGCGACCCTATGGATAAGAACACTGACATCGGGGCCATTAATTCCAGGCAACAGCTTGATCAGATAAATAAATATCTTAAGATAGGCCAGAAGGAAGGAGCTGAAATGTATCAAAGCAGTTGTGACCTCCCGGGTAAAGGATTTTTCTGCAGGCCGACCATTTTCACCAACGTTGCCCAGTCGAACAGGATATCACAGGAAGAGATATTCGGGCCGGTGCTGGCAATACAGAGTTTCCGGACCGATGATGAAGTGATAGAAAAAGCAAATAATACACCTTATGGATTATCAGCAGGGGTGTGGACAGATAAAGGTTCCAAGATATTCAACATGACAACTAAGCTAAGAGCCGGAGTGGTATGGGCCAATACCTTCAACCAGTTCGATCCTACCTCACCATTCGGTGGTTACAAAGAAAGCGGTTATGGAAGGGAAGGTGGCCTTCATGGGTTGGCGCCGTATTTAACGCTGGGGGAAGTGGTGTAATATTATTTAAATGAATTAAACTCTTAAACGCATTAACAATCCCATTATGCCAGAAGCAACCATAAAAAAACCTGTTGTAAAAATTGAAAAATCACAAAGCAATGGCTCGCCCAAGAAGAGGCTTGAAATTTTGAAGACGTATAAGATCTACATTGGCGGGAAATTTCCACGCACTGAATCAGGAAGATATTATTCTCCCGAAAATTCGGCGGGTGAGAAGCTGGCTAATGTTTGCCTGAGCTCGAGGAAAGATTTCCGGGAGGCTGTAGTAAGCGCCAGGACTGCATTTGGAGACTGGGCCTCAAGAGCTGCCTTTAACCGCGGACAGGTATTATACCGCATTGCAGAAATGCTGGAAGGAAGGAAAGCCCAGTTCATCGATGAATTGATAAAGCAGGACGCAACCAGGGAAGAGGCAGAGAACGAAGTACTGCTGTCTATCGACAGGCTTATCTATTATTCAGGATGGTGCGATAAATTCCAGCAACTGTACAGTACGGTGAATCCTGTTGCATCTTCGCATTTTAATTTTTCGACACCGGAGCCAACGGGGGTAGTTTCCATTATTGCACCTCAATCAACATCCTTATTAGGTTTGGTATCAGTTATAGCACCGGTGATCGCCGGGGGTAACACATGCGTAGTGCTTGCATCATTCCCAAAACCATTATGTGCCGTAACCTTTGCGGAAGTATTGAATTCATCTGATGTGCCGGGTGGGGTGGTAAATATTCTCACAGGTAAAATTTCGGAGCTGGCCTCCTGGTTTGCAGATCATATGGATGTGAATGCAATTGTATATGCAGAAAACGATGCTGATGTACAGAAAATGATCCAGGATAAAGCCGCCATGAATTTAAAAAGGGTTGTGCTCAGTAATAAACTTAAATGGGATAGTGATGCCGGGCAGTCGCCATATCTTATCATGGATACCCAGGAAATTAAGACCACCTGGCATCCTATCGAAAATATCGGTGGAGCCAAAACCGGGTATTGATCATTTATCCCTTTGATATTTCTCAGCAAGTATTGCCGGCGCAACTGTACAGTAGGCAACAGTGATTGCGTCTGTAAGCATTTCTTTTTTTACTTTATTTAATTCAACATACGTTGCCCCTTTAAGTCCCCATTTATTCGGGACAGGATAAATGATTGATTTATCATAAGTGCAGAACACTGACTGATCAACGGGTTTCAGCATTATACATATGCGTTTCTTTTTCACATCCATCGTGGCAAATATTTTTTTCCTTATACGGAAGGATGTAAGTTCAAAATGCGGAAGCTCGGTTGCCTCATCAAATGATAATGCAATTTTCCGGGCTGTGGCCACCAGTACCATATAATTTATTGGAATTTAATTATTCTAAATTTTTGAACCACATAGAAACATAGTTCAAACAGGTTTCACATAGAATTATTAGTACCCAAACCCTTCTATGTGCTTTCTATGTGTACTAGGTGCCTATGTGGTGAAACAAATATTGCCGACCTGAATTATCCTTTCACCAACGAATACACTTCGCTGTCATAAAATTTTCCATCAAAGAAAAAATCTTCTTTAAAATACCCTTCTTTCAGGAAATTGAATTTCTGCAGTATTTTTCTTGAATTGCTGTTTCCCGGGTTAATGATCGCTTCAATGCTGTGCAGCTTCATTTCATTGAAACCAAATTCAATAACTTTTGCAACAGCTTCGCTCATCAGGCCTGTATTCCAGTATTGCGGTAACAGCATATATCCTATCTCTGCACGGAAATGCTCTTTAAGTATGCGGTGATAACCTATTGTGCCAACTACCTGGTCTAAATCTTTCAGCCTAATCCCCCATATTATCCGCTCTGACAGGTTCGTCATCGTCTTTACTAACTCCACGGCATCATCCATACTTTTAAGGCGGGGTTTATTGATGTACTGCATTGCCTCTTCATTACTTCTCAATGAAAATATATCGGCGGTATCTGCAGCAGTGAGTTGCCTTAGTATCAGCCTGCCTGTTTCCAGCAGAGGAAAAGACTCAAAATTCAATTGTACCATATTATAATCCTCTTTTTGACTGTTTCGCAACAATGATACAACCTTTATGAATTATCTTTCATCTCAATAATTCCAATGGTATTATTTTTGTCGATTCAATAATATATGAAGCTTATTCTATTTTTAGTTATTTGCATTACAGGCAACAGCGCTTTTTGCCAGTCCGACACTATTCCCGTTATCCCCGTGGTGGTTCATAAAGATTTTCGCCTTGATATCCTTGCCCGCAAGGAAGCTGAATTGAATGCGGCGGCAGCAAAAGCGGCGGCAAGAAGTGGCATGGGGTACCGGCTGCAGGTACTCAGTACCAACGACAGGGAACAGGCAATGAAGATCCGGACCCAGTTGTTGCAACGTTATCCCGATCAGAAAGTATATATGCTTTACCAGATGCCGTATGTTAAGCTCAGGTTCGGTAATTTTACATCAAAGCAGGAAGCCGAACTGTATAAAAAACAGATCAGCAGGATGCTTGGCGGCGCATCGGTTTACATAATTTCAGAAAGGATAGAGATCAAACCTGAAAAAGATTTCAGGGAAGAGAACTAATACAGAAGCACCCTTTATAAAGAAAAGAGTTTCATTAGCGAAACTCTTTTTTATTTTTGACCAGGGAAAGTTGTAGAATATGCTTGTAAATAAGATCAAAGAATTATCAGCTTCGTTATCGGGTGAATTCATTGAGATCCGCCGCCACCTGCATGCCCATCCGGAATTAAGCTATAATGAATTTGAGACAGCAGAATATATCCGGCAAAAGCTTACGGAAAATAATATCGAACATCATACACTGGCCACTACAGGTGTAGTTGGAATGATACAGGGCAGGAACCCTGGTAAAAGGGTCATTGCATTGCGCGCAGATATGGATGCGCTCCCGATCACGGAAGAAAATGATGTGGCATACAAATCACAGAATCCGGGGGTGATGCACGCCTGCGGGCATGATGTTCACAGCACCTGCCTGCTGGGTGCAGCCAGGATCCTGGATCTGTTAAAGGACGAATGGGAAGGCACGGTAAAACTTATTTTCCAGCCCGGGGAAGAAAGAAATCCCGGTGGGGCCAGCATAATGATCAAAGAGGGTGTGCTGGAAAACCCGGTACCACAGGGCATCCTGGCATTGCATGTGCACCCGGGGCTTGAGACAGGAAAGCTCAGTTTCAGGAGCGGTATGGTAATGGCCAGCGCTGATGAGATATATATCACTATAAAAAGTAAGGGTGGCCATGCGGCATCGCCACATCTTACGGTGGATACGATACTGATCGCATCACACCTTGTTATTGCGCTGCAACAGGTGGTTAGCAGGAATAATGATCCCTTCAACCCTTCCGTACTTTCCATAACTTCTGTTAAAGGCGGCAATACAACAAACGTTATCCCTTCGGAAGTAAAGCTGATGGGCACTTTCAGAGCCATGAATGAAGAATGGAGATTCAGGGCGCATGAGCTTATCAAAAAGCAAAGTACTGAACTGGTTCGATCGATGGGTGGAGAGATCGATATACTTATCGATGTTGGTTATCCATTTGTCCTCAACAATGAAGAGCTCACAAAAGAAGCAACCAAAAAAGCTGTGGAATTTTACGGTTCACAAAATATAGAGCAAACGGAACTGAGGATGGGCGCAGAAGATTTTGCCTATTACTCTCATAAGATACCTGCATGCTTTTTCCGGCTTGGTGTAGGAAATGCTTCGCAGGGTATAACAGCCGGTGTTCATACCCCCGTATTCAATATCGATGAACGGGCGATAGAAAAAGGAATGGGTATAATGGCATTTCTTGCTGCATCTGTGGAAATGAAGTGATAACGACATATAATGATACCTTTACCCCTCTTTTAGACACTTATTGTAAATGAATGGAGACTCAGTATGAAAAAAGAAGTGCGTAAACAGGAAGCCCTTGACTATCATGCCAAGGGCCGGCCGGGAAAGATAGAGGTAGTTCCAACAAAAGCAACCAAAACACAACGTGACCTATCATTAGCCTATTCACCAGGAGTGGCTGTTCCATGCATGGAGATACACGCCGACCCTGAATCAGTTTACAAGTACACAGCCAAAGGCAACCTCGTAGCGGTGATAAGCAATGGTACTGCTGTGCTGGGCCTTGGTAACATCGGTCCCGAAGCGGGGAAGCCTGTAATGGAAGGCAAGGGGGTGCTCTTTAAAATATTTGCTGACATTGATGTATTCGACATCGAGATTAACGAGACGGATCCTGAAAAATTTGTACAGATCGTAAAATCACTCGAGCCTACATTCGGTGGCATCAACCTGGAAGATATAAAGGCACCGGAATGCTTTTACATAGAAAAGAAATTAAAGGAGCAGCTGAAGATCCCGGTGATGCACGATGACCAGCATGGCACTGCTATCATCAGCGCGGCCGCATTGCTGAATGCACTCGAGATCCAGAAGAAAAAAATTGAGAAAGTAAAATTCGTTGTTAACGGTGCCGGTGCCGCCGCAATGGCCTGCGTGCGTTTGTATGAGGCGCTTGGGGCAAAGCATGAAAATTTTGTGATGTTTGATAAGTCAGGTGTGCTGCACGCGGAACGTTCCGACCTTGATGAAAATAAAAGCCAGTTTGCTACCACGCGCAAAAAGGACCTTACACTTGCTGATGCCATGAAGGACGCAGATGTATTCATCGGCCTGAGTGTAGGAAATGTGATATCACCTGAAATGGTGAAGAGCATGGCAAAGAACCCTATCGTATTCGCCATGGCAAATCCTGACCCGGAGATAACCTATCACGCCGCAACTGCGGCGCGCAAGGATGTTATCATGGCTACGGGGAGAAGCGATTATCCCAACCAGGTAAATAATGTTCTCGGCTTTCCGTATATATTCCGTGGCGCCCTGGATGTACGGGCCACTCAGATCAATGAAGCCATGAAACTTGCTGCAGTAAAGGCTTTGGCCGCACTTGCAAAATCTCCGGTGCCTGATAATGTGACCATGGCCTATAATGAAAAAACACTTGTCTTTGGCCCGGATTATATCATTCCAAAACCGGTTGACCCCAGGTTATTGTCCACCGTTGCTCCCGCGGTAGCGATGGCGGCAATGGAAAGCGGAGTAGCAAAATATTCTATAAGCGACTGGGAGAGTTATAAAGTTGAATTGAACAGGCGGCTGGGTATCGATAACCAGTTGCTGCGTATTATCGGAAATAAGGCAAGAAAAGAACCCAAGCGCGTTGTATTTGCTGAAGCGGAAAACCAAAAGATATTAAAAACGGCACAGCTTGTGCAGGAAGAAGGTGTGGCTTACCCCATCCTGCTGGGTGATGAAACAAGGATCAAGAAGATCGCATATGATAATGGAATAGAGCTGGAAGGCATTCCTATCATCGATCCAAAAAGTGATGAGGTTGATAGTAAGCGCGCTGAGTATGGCGAAATATTTTTCAAAAAACGGCAGCGGCGCGGCTTCAATTTTTATGAAGCAAAAAAAATAATGAGAGACCGCAACTACTATGGTTGCATGATGGTGGAATCAGGGGATGCGGATGCAATGATATCCGGCCTGCTTAAAAATTATCCTGATACCATCAGGCCGGCACTTCATATAATCGGTATGGAGGATGGCGCAAAAAGAGTTGCCGGCATGTATATTATCATGACAAAACGTGGCCCTTTGTTCCTTGCCGATACCACTGTTAACTTTAACCCTACGGCTGAAGAGCTTGCCGATATCACATTGCTTGTGGCAAGGGAGGTCCGCCACTTTGGTATCACACCGGTTGTTGCCATGCTAAGCTATTCTAACTTCGGAAGCAGCAGTTCGCCGGAAGCCAAGCTGGTAGCCACCGCACGTGAGATCGTAAAACAAAAAGATCCATCACTGATAGTGGATGGTGAGATGCAGGCAAATATGGCTTTTAATAACGAGATACTGAAAGATAATTATCCGTTCAGCGAACTGGTGAACCAGGATGTAAACACGCTCATCTTCCCTAACCTTGCGGCAGGTAATGTTGCTTATAATCTTTTGCAGGAGATAGGAAATGCTGATGCCATAGGACCCATTCTTCTTGGCTTACGTAAACCGGTGCATATATTACAGCTTGGCAGCACGGTTCGCAGCATCTTCAATATGGTGATGATAGCTGTTATCGATGCGCAGATAAAGGGAAATTATAAAACAGAGGAGATCGTACAGCGCTCGCGCTGGTGGAAGAAATTTAAAAAAGTGAACCGGGATGTTCCTGCATAGTATCTAAAAACCACAAATGAAAATTTTCTCAACATTCGGGAGATACATCCTTCAGATGAAAGGGATGTTTACAAAGCCGGAAAATTTTAAGATGTACTGGAAGGAATTTATCCATCAATGCGTGGAGATCGGGCTCGGCGCACTTGGTATCGTCGTCATCATTTCAATTTTCATGGGGGCGGTGAGCGCCGTGCAAACAGCGGCGCAGCTTACCAATCCACTTGTGCCAAAAACAACAATATCACAGGTGGTAAGGGATACTGTTATCACCGAATTTTCTCCTACACTTGTATGTATCGTTCTTGCGGGTGTTATCGGCAGCAAGATCGCAGGTGAGCTTGGAAATATGCGCGTGAGCGAGCAGATAGATGCACTTGAAATAATGGGGATCAATACAAAATCGTACCTGGTTATGCCCAAAGTTCTTGCAGCCCTTATCACCATTCCCTTGTTGGTGATCATCGCCATGGTACTGGGAATATGGGGAGGAAGATTTGCCAGCAGTGTGTCAAACATTGTGTCCACCGATGTTTTCGATAAAGGGCTTCTGATGGCATTCACACCTTTCTATGTAACCTTCGCTCTTGCCAAGGCATACACTTTTTCATTTATCATCAGCAGCGTACCCGCATTCTATGGTTATAATGTAAAGGGGGGCGCACTGGAAATAGGAAGGGCCAGTACCACTGCCGTTGTGGCGAGTTGCATACTCATACTTTTTGCTGATTATATCCTTGCAGCATTGCTTTTGTAATAACCGGTACAATGGTGCCGCGCTTTAAACCTCCATGAAAAAAATCTTAATTTCACCCTGCAATAAAGTCACATGCTCAAGGCTAACGGCTCACTGCCGCCGGCTACCTTCATATTATGATCGAAATTAAAAATGTAAGCAAGTCATTTGGGGAAAAGCAGATACTCAATGGTGTAAGTGCTGTAATGGAAACCGGTAAAACCAACCTGATCATAGGAACAAGCGGAAGCGGTAAAACGGTATTGCAGAAATGTATGGTTGGCCTTTTTGAAGTGGACAAAGGTGACATACTGTACGATGGAGAAAGCTTTACTTCCATGGGTGATGACCGCAGAAAGGAATTGCGGCAACAGATCGGGATGCTCTTCCAGGGTTCGGCATTATTTGATAGCATGACCGTTGAAAATAATATCAAATTCCCGCTGGATATGTTCACTGACTGGAGCCATAAAAAAAAGATCGACAGGGTGAATGAAGTACTTGACCGTGTGAACCTGAAAGATACTAACAGGAAATTCCCGGCCGAAGTGAGCGGTGGTATGAAAAAAAGGGTGGGAATCGCCAGGGCTATCGTTCTTAATCCAAAATATCTTTTCTGCGATGAGCCTAACTCAGGTCTTGATCCGCAAACATCAATGGTTATCGATCTATTGATAAGCGAGATCACCAAGGAATATAATATGACCACAGTGGTGAATACTCACGATATGAACAGCGTGATGGAGATCGGTGAGAACATCCTTTATATGTACCAGGGAGAGAAAGAGTGGGTGGGTAATAACAAGGAAATAATTTTCAGTAAGAATAAAAGACTCAATGAATTCATCTTCGCCTCCGAATTTTTGCGCGATGCAAAAGATATGCGGATGCTTGAAGAAAAAGGCATCATAGATAATGACAGGAATATGGATGAGGTGATGAAAGATCCTGAAGCCCTTTTGTTATCCGGTGATGAAAAAAAGGATGCCGATGATGAAGCTACCCAACCTCCTTCACAAAAATAAATTTACCTCCATTTTGTGGATCATCTCATTATACATTCCAAAATTCGTGTAATTGGCTAAATTGTTTTTGTAATCCGGGTATCCTAAAGGCTTCTTTTATACATTCAATTCGTACTGAAAAATAATAATCTTATCGATTATTCCCTACTTGACGTAATTTTGCGTCTCAAAAAAATCAATAAATAATTTACAGATATGAACTCAGTTAAAGTTGCGATCAATGGTTTTGGCAGGATTGGCAGGCTGGTATTCCGCCAGATATATAATATGGAAGGGATAGATGTTGTTGCGATCAATGATCTTACCAGCCCGAAGGTGCTTGCCCACTTGTTAAAGTACGACAGTGCACAGGGGCGTTTTGACCAGGAGGTCACTTCAACAGATAATTCAATATTGGTGGCAGGGGATGAAATAAAGATTTATGCACAGAAAGACCCGGCACAGATACCATGGGGACAGCATGATGTTGACGTGGTGATAGAAAGCACCGGTTTTTTTACGGATAAGGATAAGGCACAGGCTCACATCACGGCCGGGGCGAAAAGAGTTGTGATATCTGCACCTGCAACCGGTGAAATGAAAACAGTTGTATTCAATGTAAATCATAATATACTCGACGGTAGTGAAACAATAATTTCCTGCGCGAGCTGCACTACTAACTGCCTTGCGCCGATGGCAAAGGTGCTCAATGATACATTCGGTATCAATGCAGGCTTGATGACCACTATACATGCTTATACAAACGATCAGAATACACTTGATGCGCCGCATCCAAAGGGTGACCTGAGACGTGCACGCGCAGCTGCTCAGAACATTGTTCCCAACAGCACGGGTGCGGCAAAAGCCATAGGCCTGGTATTGCCGGAATTAAAAGGAAAGCTTGATGGTGTTGCGCAAAGGGTGCCCACTATCACAGGTTCTTTAACCGAGCTAAACACGGTATTGAATAAAAAAACAACCGTTGAAGAAGTAAATGCTGCCATGAAAGCCGCCAGTAATGAGAGCTTTGGATATACCGAAGACGAGATCGTTAGCAGCGATATCATCGGCATACACTACGGATCACTGTTTGATGCCACCCAAACCAAAGTATTATCCGTAGGCGATATACAACTGGTAAAAACAGTTAGCTGGTACGATAATGAAATGAGCTATGTGTCGCAGCTGGTACGCACGGTTCATTATTTCGCGGGGCTTATCAATAAATAAACTGGTCTCAAAATGACCGGTGTCATGAACATTATATGTAAATTCTTTAACCATACAGGGCTTTCTTCCGGGAAAGCCTTTTTATATTATGAGCAAATTCACACAACATAATTTCAAGGGAGAAAAAGCGCTGGTAAGGGTTGATTTCAATGTGCCGCTTGACCAGTATTACAGGATAACTGACGATTCAAGGATAACGGCCACGATACCCACTTTAAAAAAAATACTGGATGATGGGGGCAGCGTGATCCTTATGTCGCATTTCGGCAGGCCTAAGAACGGTTACGAAGAAAAATATTCAATGAAGCACCAGCTGGTGAAGGTGGAGGAATTGCTCGGCAGGAAAATAATTTTTGCCAACGACAGTATCGGTGAAGATGCTATTAAAAAAGCAAATGATCTTAAGCCGGGTGAAGTGTTGCTGCTCGAAAACCTTCGCTTTCATAATGAAGAAGAAAAGGGAGATGAAGAATTTGCAAAAAAGCTGGCTGCATTGGGTGACGTATATGTTAATGATGCATTTGGTACCTCACACCGCGCACATGCTTCTACCGCTGTGATAGCAAAATTTTTTCCTCAGGATAAAAGAATGTTCGGGCTGTTGATGGAAAGGGAGGTGGAGAGCCTCAGTAAGGTTCTTCATAATGCTGAGAAGCCTTTCCTGGCAATTATTGGTGGTGCGAAAGTATCCGACAAGATACTGATACTTGAACACCTTCTTGATAAGGCCACTGATATTATAATTGCAGGGGGTATGGCCTATACTTTTTATAAAGCGGAAGGAGGTAAGATCGGGAATTCACTTTGCGAGGATGAGAGGCTGGATGCCGCGCTGGATCTCATTAAGAAGGCCGGAGAAAAAAATGTATGCCTTCACCTGCCAATGGATTCCATCATTGCTGATAAATTTGATAATAACGCCCAGGTGTCCGGTGCTCTCAGTAATAATATCCCTGATGGATGGATGGGACTGGATATCGGGAAGATGGCTATTGAATCATTTTGTAAAGTGATAAGCCACTCCAAAACTATTTTGTGGAACGGCCCCATGGGAGTATTTGAAATGGAAAAATTTCAGCATGGTACCAAAGCCATTGCCCAGGCTGTTGCAGAAGCCACTGCAAACGGAGCCTTCACCCTGATCGGTGGCGGTGACAGTGGGGCTGCAGTTAAAAAATTCAATCTCGCTGATAAAGTAAGCTTTGTAAGTACCGGTGGCGGAGCACTTCTGGAATATTTCGAAGGCAAGGAATTACCTGGGATAAAAGCTATCACCGGAAGTAAATAAAAAATTATAAAAACAAATATTCAATAACCAATGCTCAATATTCAACATTCAAGGTGAGGCCTAAAATATATTGGAGTGCATACATTGGGTATTGAACATTGAATATTGAATATTGGAAATTTCTTAAGTCCGCTATTTCAAAATAATTTTCGGGTCTTCCTGTAACTTTCTACCCCCTCATTCGTAGTACTAAAAAACTACTACTATGAGGTTAGTCTTTCTATTGATCACATTCCTGTGTTCGGTATCCTCTTTTTGCCAATCCATTTCAGGAAAAATATTTGATGATAAGAACAAACCTGCCAAAGGAGTAACTGTATTGTTATACCGGCAGAGCGATTCAGCGCTTGTAAAATCGGCGCTTACCAATAATGAGGGTGAGTTCCGCTTCGAAAAAATTATAGATGGAAGATATGCAATACGGTCAACCATGATAGGCCACCAGCCCACTCTTACACCGGTGCAGGTAAACGGCAGCGATGTAATGGTAAATGATATCACATTAAAAGCCGGCACTAAAGTTTTGAAGGAAGTATCCCTTGTGGCTACAAAACCATTTTTGGAACAGAGAGCCGATAAGCTTGTTGTGAATATTGAAGGCAGTGCCACAGCTGCCGGCTCAACCGCCCTGGAAATTTTGCAAAAGGTACCTGGTGTTATAATCCTTAATGATAAAATTTCACTCGTTGGCAAAAACAGCGTGATGATACTTATCGATGGCAGGCCATCTCCTTACCAGGACATGTCGCAGGTATTGAGGGACATGGCTGCAAGCAATATTGAAAAGATAGAACTGATAAGCAATCCCGGGGCGAAGTATGATGCCGCCGGTGGGGCTGTTATAAATATTGTTTTAAAAAGAAACGCGAACCTCGGCACCAATGGGGTAGTATCATTTGCTACTGCCATAGGTATTTATTACAAGGATGTAGTTCCGGTAGACAGGACCATTATCCGGTATGGTCCCGGTATTTCACTAAACCACCGGAAAAATAAGCTTAATGTGTACGGAGGTTACAGTTACCTGCACAGGGACTTTTTTGAATACACTGAGTTTGTACGTGACATTGGTACAAGCCGCTTCTTCCAGAAAAATTATTCGCCGAATAATGTGAGTTCGCATGCTTACAGGTTCGGGATGGATCTTTATGCTGATAAGAAAAATACTTTTGGATTCTTAGTGAGAGGCTTCAACAGGAAAAATGGCGTGGAAACCCATAATGCAACCGAACAAAAACAAATATCGAATGGTCAGCTGCTGAGTTCATTCACAACTTTTCTTACCCAGCAGCAGGACAGGAGTAACCTGTCAGCCAATATAAACTGGAAGCATACTTTTGATACGCTGGGGCGTGACCTGAACATCGACATTGACTATGCTACATTCCAGATAGATAATTCAAGCAACATCATTACAAAACTTTCCAGTGGAGGTCAATCAGTAAGCAACCAGGCTGTAGATAACCCGGTAAAATTCGGTACGGTAAAAATTGATTATGTACAGCCATTGGGAAAAGAGAGCAAATTGGAAATGGGAGCAAAAGCAAGTATTGCCAAAATCGACAACTTCTTAACTTTCAGAAGGAATAATGTTATTGACCAGGGGAAGAGCAATACATTTTTGTATGAAGAAAATATCAACGCGGCATATGCCAGCTACCAAAAAAAACTTACTGCCTGGGAATTTATTTTCGGGCTGCGGACAGAACAAACAATAGCAAAGGGAAATTCTGTTTCCACAAAAGTACTCGACAGGAACTACTGGCAGTTATTTCCATCAGCCTTCATTACAAGAAAATTAAATAAGAACTTTTCGGTTGTTACCCAATACAGCAGGAGGGTTAACAGGCCGAGTTACCAGCAGCAAAATCCCTTCACTGAATATCTTGATTCGCTCACGTATGTGCGGGGCAATCCGCTGATAAAGCCGGAAACCACTGATGCGGCAAAGATTTCATTGACCTACCAGGGACAGCCTTTCTTTGGCGTAAGTTATAATAAAACCTCTGATGTAATTTTCCAGAATGCCCCAAAGCAGGAGGGAAATCTTACCTATGCAACTCCGGAGAACCTGGCAGCATTTGAAAATGTAGCGATCGAATTGAATTTTCCAATAAAATTTGGAAAGAAAATATCCGGATATGGTGGCAACCAGTTTGTGTATAATCATTACAAGGCTGATTACCTCAATGCCGTATATGACAGGAACAGGTGGCACTGGATCGCTTATGGACAGGTAGCATTTAAACCCACCGCTACCTTATCTTTTGAAACTTCCTTCTTTTATTCAACCAGGTTCCTGGCCGAATTCCTAACCATTGAACCACTGGGTAATCTGAATGTTGCTATTGCAAAAACTTTCCTGGAAAGAAAACTAAGGGTTGCTTTAAATTTCAGTGATATTTTTTATACCAATAACACCCGTGGCCGTATAGATTACCAGGATATTCATCTTTCATATTTAGAGAAGGATGAAACAAGAAGCGTACGCCTTGCCGTGAGTTATTCATTTGGCAACCAGAAACTGAAGGCTGCACGCAACAGGACCACCGGTTCTGATGCAGAGACCAACCGGGTTAAAACCAACTGATTATTAAACATAAAAAATCTACGTCATGAGCAAAAAGTTTTTATTTATCCTTATTGTTATGTTGCCTTTACTACCCTTTTCACAGGAGAGAAGGACGTTGATAATAGGGAATGATCACCACCGCGGTATGTTTTACAACTTATATAAGCCGGTAAGATCATCGTTGCAATTTGTGTCGCGGCTGTTTGACAAGCAGGAAAAATTAGTAAGGAGGCTGAAGAATAAGATCCTCTGTAATTCAGACCAGGACAGGTTTGCGTGGATGGCGTACAGGCCATTCTACTTTAATAATGGAGATATGATCGTTGTGCCACGTCCGTCTATTTCGGACAGGAATATCATCATTAAAAAGCCCGGGGAGATCATTATACAGCGAAAGGTGGGCCCTGTGATCAGGATCACAAGGGACAGGAGGATATAGGGAGGGAGGTTAGTTGATCGGTTGATTAATTGATAAGTTGATAAGTAGATCCATAGATCGGTTGATCCGTTATGGGATCATTACGTTTTAATAATATTCTTTTGTACGTTTCCCCAATTATAGTAATTAAGATAACCTATTTTACCTGGCACCTAACGCCTAATAGAAGGTATCCAGTCAACGGATCAACCAGTCAACCAGTCAACCGATTAACCAGTCAACTCCAAAAGCTGGCTGTTTTTATTTCGGCAAAATGGCAGGGATTAAGTGTGGTATCTGATTTGATATTACATTTGACAAAACAAAAAAAATAAAAATGAAATCAAGAACAGGTTTATTCGTAATTCTCGGTCTGGTTGTAATCTTATTTTTCTGGGGATGCAGCGCCTACAACGGGTTGATAGGTGTAGACCAGGAGGTAAAGACAAAATGGAGCGGTGTGGAAACAAACTACCAGAGAAGAACCGACCTGTACAACAGCGTTATCAAAACGATTTCTGCCTCTGCAAACTTTGAGAAATCTACGCTTACACAGGTTATTGAAGCCAGGTCAAGGGCAACTTCTGTGAATGTGGATATCAATGATTCCGCGAGCCTTGCCCGTTTCCAACAGGCCCAGGCAGGACTACAAAGTGCATTTGCCCGGCTGATGGCGGTTGCTGAAGCGTATCCTGATCTTAAATCAACGAAGGCATTCCAGGATTTCCAGGCCCAGATAGAAGGAACGGAGAACAGGATCAACGTGGCCAGGAAGGATTATAATGATGCAGTTCAGCGTTATAACCTTAAGGTTAAAACCTTCCCAAATAATATTTTCGCCGGCCTCTTTGGATTCCATGAAAAAGCGTATTACAAAGCTGATCCGGGAAGTGAAAAAAATCCTGATATAAATTTTGACATCAAATAACCGGAATGTTTTCTCTTTTTAAAAAGAAACAATTCTTTTCAAAGGAAGAAAATGAAAGGATAGTTGCTGCCATCCGTAAAGCGGAGGAATGCACGAGCGGTGAAGTGCGTGTATTCGTGGAGAGGCGCTGCCGCTTCATGGACCCGATCGACCGTGCGATCGAGCTATTCGATGAGCTGCAGATGGAAAATACCAAAGACCGGAATGCAGTGTTGGTGTATGTAGCATTAAAGGACAGGCAGCTTGCCATCTACGGGGATAAGGGTATACATGAACGGCTGGGTGTTGAATACTGGCTGAAAGAGGTTGGCCACCTTGTAGCACAGTTTAACCGTGATAACTATGCAGAAGGTATAGCGACCTGTGTGACAGATATCGGCCGGGCGCTGCAGGAACAATTTCCTTACGATAGAGTAAGTGATAAGAACGAGCTACCCGACGAAATAATTTTCGGAAGATAAATGAAGAAACTCCTTTTAATATTTCTCATATGTTGCGGGCAAATTTCTTTTGCCCAGGAGATATATAAAAGGCCCGAGCCTCCCCAGGCTGTAAATGATTTTGGAAATTTTCTTGAGCCATTCCAGCGCGAGGCCCTGGAACGAAAGATCAGGGATTATAATGACAGTACTTCCTCCGCCATCGTGATCATTACAGTTCCCAGCCTCAATGGTTATGATATCGCTGAGGTTGCGCTGAAATATTTGCGCACCTGGGGGCCTGGTGTTGCCGACAAAGATAATGGCGTTATCATCCTTGTTTCCAAAGAGGAAAGAAAGGCAAGGATTGAAACGGGTTACGGGATGGAAGGTGTACTACCTGATATTACTGCCAAGCATATCATTGATGAAGTACTGGTCCCGAATTTTAAAGCAAACGATTATTACCGCGGCTTCGACAAAGCTGTTGACGCAATAATTCTTGCCGCAAGGGGTGAATATAAATCTGATGTAAAAAAGAACGGCCGTTCTCCGAAACTCCCTTTCAAAACCGTTTTTATTATCATAGTGATCATCATCCTTCTTATATCCCGCGGAGGCGGCGGTGGAAATTATATGAGCCGCCGGGGATCAAGAGGTCTTGGTGGATTGCCATGGTGGATGATCGGCAATATGATGGGAAGTGGCCGTAGCGGCGGAAGCTGGGGTGGTGGTGGATTTGGTGGCGGCGGCGGCGGAGGATTTGGAGGATTCGGCGGAGGTTCAGGCGGCGGTGGCGGAGCCAGCGGTGGATGGTAGCAGTGAGAATTATTTTTTTAAAAGGGACCTGGTTTTTTCAAGCGGATATTTCAGGATATTTTTCAGGATATTTTTATATGACCGCAGCAGGATAAGGAATACGCGCCTTCTTAAATGATAGGCTGATCTTTTTATACAAATTTCTTCATAAAGCTTCTTCCATTTTTCATGTGTGTATAAATAACGCGGATTGAATTTGCCGGTTATGGTTGCGGGGATCACGATGCCTAACTGTTCCTGGGATGCAATGATAAAATTATCCATTACGCTTACCAGGGAAGTGCGGGTGATACCTGCCGGTGTTTGGCAATAATATTTTATTCCAAGATCCAGTCCCTTTTTCTTCGCGAATGCATACCAAATGTATTGTTCAGGGGTGAAACGCATGTTCCACGTATGATTTCCAAACGGGTTATTGATGAACCTGGTATTGTAGGGGTATGCCCTCGTTGTCTCCGGCTCAGGCTGAAGCGGAATGTCCCATAGGTCCTGCAGGTCTTTTGTGTATCCTACCTGGAAAAGGTCGCTCATATGAAATAGCAGCGGGATCGTTTCAGGATCCCGTGAAACATAATCAGGAACAAGGATGCGGTGTTTAAAGAAATGATATTTATTCACCCTGGTAAATGTATTCATCAGTGAAAAAAAGGAGGTATCCTTCAATATAAAATCTCCCCTCATCTTGATCGCATATTTACGGGATGCTTTTTGCAGCCCCCTGGACGTAGATACTATCTGCCGGTTATTATTGTTATAATGATTTTTTAGTCCATGATCGTTATAACTGATAGCACCCGGATCTTCGTTAAGTATCAGCTGGTCGTAAAAAAGATGGCTGCAGTCGCTGCCTTTCCATGTTGAAATAATGATCTCGGCGCCGGGAAGCACGCTCTTAATGCTTTCAAGGCATTGTAATGTCTTCTGTTTATCATGATCTTCGCCTGGCTTTCCTATCACCGGTCCCTGTACAATAACTGAGAATTCTTGCGGAGTCACTTGTTATTGATTTAAATTGTAAGCAGGTATTTCTCAAGGTCTTCAGGCGTTCCCAGCCCATGCATCCGGCTGAATTCAATATTATGGATGCCGATCTTTTTACCCTCCCTGATCAAATAATTATACACGGGGCATGTATAAAATTCATTATTCACCCTGTCATTGTTGATGATCATGTCGATAGCGCCATTTACAAAATCATTTCCTTTTGTAAAAAAATAGATCCCTACCGTGGCATAATCTGAAATAACTTTTTTTTCCTGTACCTCCACCACCAGGCCATTTTCATCTATGCGAGCGAACGACCACTTGGGATCTTTTTCATGATCTGTAAATGTGAGAATAGAGCCATCAAGTTTTTTACCGATGCATTCATCTATATATTTTTCAATAGGGGAGTCCACAAGCTGATCGGAGTTGGCAATGAGAAGAGGATCATTATTATTGATCTTGTCACGTGCAAACAAAACTGTACATGCCGTTCCTTCAGTTAATTTATCAATGCCGATGAAAGAAGCTTTATATGTTGATGAGATTTCGTTTACAAGTGCTGACTCTTCCTGCAAATGGCTGCTCCTGCCGATGAGGATGTAATGCGCATCCGGGTGGTATAAGTTTTCAATTACCCTTGCTATCATGGTTTTACCTGCCACATCGATGAATGGCTTGGCCTTGTCATAACCTGCCTTCACAAAACGGCTGCCTGACCCTGCCATCGGTATCACTATATTTATCATTGCTGCCGGTTGTTGCTAATCATCAAAATATTTATCATCATTGGCGCCGGGAATTTTAACAACGATGGTAGTTACATCGGTTATCGCCTTAAAATCAGTGGATACCCCGGGAGCGATCTTAATGATAGCGCCATCACCATGCTGTACCCCGTTCATTTCCACGATCCCCTTTTGCACAACTGTGATCTCGGTAGCTATTTTATGATGATGCGATCTTTCATGATCCCCTTTCTGGTAATGCTTGATACCCACCTCCACATCGTTTGTTCTTAGAACGGTTGGCTCAAAATTTCCAACGAACCAACCTTTTATCATATCGTGCAGGTAAAATATTTCAGCTTTCTGATTCATTTGATGGAGAGATTAATTTTTCAAACTTGTTAACCATTTGCGGTGAATAAAAAGAATGATAGTTCTCAGCTTTTATCGGGTAGGTAATTACTTTTTTATTTCTTAAAATGAATTCATTGAGGGTGGAAGAGATATAATAGCTTCCCTCGAGCTGAACATCATTTTTTATTACCTGGAAGGCACAGTCAAAAAAAAGAGATGCATTGGCGAAATAATAATAACCCGCAATAGCATTGGTGCTGATGGGATTTTTTTCGGCTGTTTGAACCACCCTTTCATTTTCGATAAGGGCATACGACCACCTGGGATGAACGGATTTAAATGTTACCACACCGGCATCTGCCTGGTTTTCTATCCACGAATTATAGATCGCATTGAAATTCTCTTCTATTATCTGGTCGCCGTTCAATATTATTAAACGGTCATCACCACCGATCTTTTCAATCGACATCAACACACTGCAAAGCCCTCCCTTGGTATTTTTTTTCAGTAACACAATCTCGCATTCAGGAGAGAGCAGCCGTAATGTATTGTCCAGGTGAAATTTAGATGCCTCGTCTTCCTTTATAATAAAAATAAGCTGGTATGGGACCGATATCGTTGCAATATTTTCAATAACCCGCTGTATCATCGGGATGCCGTTGATATCGATCAAGGGCTTGGGATATGAATATCCTGAATTGATAAAAAGTTCTGATGAGCCGGCAAGCGGAACGATAATTTTAAGCATGCTCTATTTCATTGATCCGGTTTTTTATGCCATGGTAATGCACATCACCGGGGTTTTCAACTTTATATAAATGTCCTCCTGAAGCCAGTGCTGCTTTTATTCCCTTATCATTATCTTCTACGATCAGGCATTCTTCCGGTTTTAGCCCCATTCTCTCCATCGCAGTAGTATAGATTTCAGGATCGGGTTTGCTTTTCCTTACGTCCTCATTTGATAAAAAGAAATCAATATAACCGGCGAGCCCCGCCTTCTCCATCATCACATCAATCGTGCGTCGCACAGAGTTGGACCCTACAGCAAGCCTGTATCCTTCTGAATTCAGTTTTGACAGGGCATACTGATGCTGGAATACCGGTTTGCATTTGGCATACACTATTTCCATCGTATACTGTTGCTTGAGATCGTTCACAAAGGAGTGGAGCTTCCTGGGAAATCCCGATTCAAGGCTAAGCAGCTCCAGCTTCTTTATTGTTGGCAAACCATCAAAGGTTACAAGGTGATCGTACCTGCTTATCTCTGCCCCGAATAATTTCAATGCCGCATTCAATGCCTCATAATGCCATTCCTTTGCATCGATCAGCACACCATCCATATCAAAAATAATTGCCTTTATTTTCATACTGTTCATTGAAAAAATTTACCGGCATCCTCGGGTATATCTGTACACAATATTACATCATCAGAATGGTGAATACCATCTTTTCTTAACTGCTCCCACAGACTGATATGCCCCCTCCCATGGAGTTCGGGAGAAACGAGCGCAACCTGTTTTTTATTTTGCAGATGATCCTTTATCACCTTTGTGGAATACCAGGTATCATGAAAAGCATCCAGCCATATCCCTGCACACGCCGGGTAGAACGCGGGCTGCATTTCATATTCACTCTGACGGCTGAAGAACCTGATCCCGTTTTTAATATAGCCCATGGTGTCAGGGATGGACATATCAAAAACAAAATAATTTTTTATTCCATGCTGTTCCAAAAGCTGTAAGAGTAATACCTGCAGGCCATCTGCTTTAATGTTCAGCGCCAGAGTAAGTGATGCCGTGTCGTATTTTTTATAAGTCGAAAAAAAAGCCTCGGCCGTTAAGGCATCTTTGCCTGCAATATCGTGTGAGATAACGAGATCGCCCTCAAGATCACGGATATCCGTTTCAGTGCCAAACCTTAGTGAAAATGATCTTTCAAATGCAATGCTGGTATTTTTTTCACTGCTGCTTTTCCAGTACCCGCGATGACTGATAATATTCATAAGCTGTTAAGTCCGCTCAAAATAAGGATAAATAAAGAAATCCCATAATGGTTGCAGGAGCCACATGGGGAAGATGGTTAGAGGCTAAAACTCCATTGTATAATTTTCACGAAAGCCGTTTCAAAAGCTCGTGGCGGTAGGGGCTGCTTACCGGTATCTTTATTTTATTGATCGTTAGCTGGTGTTGCTCGATCGTGGTTATATGCCCCAAGGAGGCGATAAAAGATTTATGAACCCTTATAAAATCTTTTTCCGGGATGAGATCAAATACCTCATTCATATTGGCCCTGATCTTTACTGAATGAAGTTTTTTAATGTTAGAATTGTACTGTAAAAATGCGACATGATCCTTGCACGTAACAAGATCTAATTACCATTCCTGTAATACTTTTTTCCTTTTCTGATGTTAATGATATTTTGGTGTACCCCGTTATGGGGAAGCCTTTATCATATTCAATATGAAACTGTACTTAATACTGGGTGCCTTTTTATTGCCAGCCCTTACCCACGGCCAGGGAAATTCAATGACCGATGATTTTACATCTTTACCGCAGGTTAAATGGAGATTTAAAACGAGGGCACCTGTGTTTTCCAGCCCTGTTGCAGATGGCAACATGGTATATTTTGGTTCCCTGGACAGTACTTTATATGCAGTGGATATCAATACGGGGAAAGTGACCTGGACATTTGTAACAGGCGGGCCTATCCGATCAAATGTGGTCATAAACAAAAACCAATTATTATTTGTAAGCCCTCATGGTATATTGTATTCGCTTGAAAAAAATACGGGAAAGGTTACCTGGCGAAAGATCTTTGATAACAGCGCGCTCTATCTTGGTGAAAGAAAATATGATTTTGCAGATTATTACCAGTCAACCCCGGTGATACATAATAATGTTATCTACTTTGGTTCCGGCAATAATTATTTCAATGCCGTGAATGCAGATAACGGGGAATTGATATGGATGTTCAAGGCCAATGATATTATTCATAATTCCCCGGTCGTGTGCAATAACAAAGTATATTTTGGATGTTTTGACGGTAATGTATATGCGCTCAACATGGCTACAGGAAGCTTAGCCTGGAAATTTAAAACGCTGGGGCACCGTTATTTCCCTAACGGTGAAGTTGAAGGTTCTCCCGCTGTTGCTGAAAAATTTGGCATGATATATATCGGCGCAAGGGATTATAATTTTTATGCCCTGGATGCAAACAGGGGCACTTGTAACTGGAACAGGAAATTTGATGCCGGATGGGCCTTATCAGCAAACCTTAAAGATTCGGTGATTTATGTGGGAACGGCGGATGATAAAGCGCTGATAGCTTATGATGCACTATATGGTAAACAGCTATGGAGAACAGATGTGAAGTCGGATATTTTTGGGGGATGCGCATTTACATCTTCAATGGTATACGTTGGAACATTCATGGGAAAGTTTTACGGCATCGACAGGAGGACGGGGGCCCTTCGCTGGGTGTTTACCACGGATGCCCATGCCGGGCAGAGGGCAAAATATTTAAAAGAAGATGACTCTTTCAGGGATGACATTTATAAAATTCTTAAAGCGCCGGCAGATCTTATAGCTATAGAATATGATATGGGAGGCATATACTCTACCCCTCTTATTTATAATGACCAAATATTTATTACTACCACCGAAGGAACAATGTATTGTTTAAAAAAGTGATAGCGCCGAATGAAATTTTAATGTAAGAAGATCATTTCATTAAGTTCAGTATATAATCAGCAAGTTCTTTATTGCCATCATCTCTTTTTGATTTGGCCAGCCTGGTGAATGCCGTTTTAAATACCTGGTCTAAAAAGTTTTTGTATGATGCGGGAAATGTCTGGCTGTAACCATAGATATTATCTACGGCAGCCCTCACCTTTGCTGTGTCCTGTACCTTTGATAAGAAATTAATAAAAAGGCTGCTCATCATTAATTTGTCTTCACCCGTAGACTGATTTTTGTAAAGATCAAATACGAGGTCATAATCCTCTTCCGTTCCTCTCACCATTATTACCTGGGCCACGATATTTGCTAACTTTCCCTTTGCATCATTGCTGTATTTTTTGGACAGCATATAAGCATTGGCTGGGTTGAGCATAATGAGCCCCTGTAGCGCTGCACCGGCAACGGAATAAGATGAATCATCAGCAAGCTTTGTAAAAAGAGGCAGGTAGCTTTTATCCTTAAGCACTGCAAGCATCTCCACGGCTTTTGCCTTTACTTTTTTGGATGGATCGGTTTCGGCAAGCTTTTCAAATTTGGTGATGGCCTCGTTGGTGATCATTTCTTTTTTCAACTCGTATTGTTCAAGCGTGAACAAACGCAAGCCGTCAAACCGGTCATCCAGGCCTTTTTCCAGCTCTTTCATTTTATTTTTTGAAAAGGCATTCAGGGCTTCTTTCCTGTCGAGATAGCCGGGAGCATTTTTCCATTGCTCTATCCAGTTCTCGGTGCTTTTCCTGTCCGTTTTATCAGCAAGCAATATTTTATCGGCATCCACATTTATCAATGTTGGTTTGATAGCATATGCAAAGCTGAAAGTGTCAGTTTTATTTTCTATCCATGCTTTATAACGGGTTTTGGAATTCCCATTATATACATCGATGGAAACAGGCAAACGAAAGATCTTTCCTGTTTTTTGAGTTTGTTCGGTAAATACAAATGCTTTTCCATTTGAATAGCTGTAGGTTATTTTAAGTTCAGGATGGCCGCTGCCATAATACCACTGGTTCCAGAACCAGTTAAGGTCCTGGCCGGTAACATCTTCAAATACCTGCCGCAACTGGTGGGCTTCTGCATTTTTAAATTTGTATTCGTTGAGATATTTATTAAGGGATTTAAAGAAAGCGCTGTCACCCACATAATTCCGCAGCATGTGAAGTATCAGTCCGCCCTTCTCATAGCTAACGTTATCAAACATATCTTCTTTATCATTATAATAAAATCTTACCAGGTCCTTAGTTGCATTATCAGGGTCACTGAAATAAATCTTCCTGTCCTCTTCGATATGCTCGTCTGCAGCATCTTTACCATAGCGGTATTCCAGCCACAATGATTCGGCATAATTGGCAAAGGATTCACTCAGGGTAAGATTACTCCAGTTCTCAGCAGTGACAAGGTCGCCAAACCACTGATGAAATAATTCATGACTGACATATTCTTCGTATTCGTTACCATCGGTTAACTGGCGGGCATTTTGCTGAACTGCATCACTGTGAAGTGTTGAGCTGGTATTTTCCATTGCGCCGCTTATATAATCACGGGCTGTCATCTGCGCATACTTGGGCCATGGGTATGCAACACCTGTTATCTTTTCGAAGAAGGCCATCATGGAAGGCGTTTCTCCAAAAATTTTCCTGGCTACCTCCGCGTATTCCTTTTCAACATAGTAGCTTACTTCTTTTCCTTTATAAGAATCCTTAATGAGTGCATATTCGCCTATCCCCATAAAAAATAAATATGGTGAATGCGGAAGGTCCATTTTCCAGTAATCCGTTCTTGTGCCATCGGTATTTTTCTTTTGAGTGATAAGGAGCCCATTGCTTAAGGTCAGGTATTTTGAAGGAACGGTTATATAAATTTCCTCCGTCGTTTTCTGGTTTGGTTTATCTATGGTGGGGAACCAGGCGCTGTTTGATTCTGTTTCTCCCTGTGTCCATACCTGTGTTGGCTTCGATCGGTCTTCTCCTTTTGGATTAATAAAATATAAACCACGAGAGTCTTTTATCGCTTCGCTGCCGGCTGATTTGAGCTCATTGGGCTTAGAAACGTATTCAATATAGATGGTATAATTATCCGGAGCTTTATATTGCCTGTCGAGGGTGATGAATAAATTCATCCCGTTATAGCGGTATTGTAATGGGCTTTTGTTATTTCCCTTTTGAAGTGAAACTTCTTTGATATCCATTCCTTTTGCATCAAGCTGCAATGAATCCGTTTGGTAAAAATGCGGGTGCAGTGTCAGCCATGCTTTTCCATAAAGGAATTGTTTGTCAAAATCAGGCCTTACATCAAGCCGGGTATGGACCAGGTCATTTATTTTTGGTGATGAACTCCGGTAAATTGTTGGTGACCCGGTTTGGCCACTGCAGAGGAAGGAAATAAAAAATGACACTGCCGGTAAAAATATTTTCATAGTGTGTTTTTGATCTGGCAAAAGTAATTTGACTATTGTTAAAACAATTGCATTTTTAACTGGTGAGTAGGCAGTAAACTATATTAAAGTAGATTTGCATATAGTATCGTACACATGAGATTGTTTCTGACAAGCCTTATTTTTTCTTTCTTTTGTTCTATAGTTAATGCGCAGCAGGATCGTTTTATTTATTTACAGGCAGAGAACAATCAGTCCTTCACTGTAAAGCTAAATAACCGTTTATATAATTCTTTCCCGCTTGGGTATTTAATCATCCCAAAACTTGATGAAGGGATTTATAACCTGGTCATCAGGTTCCCGGAAAGTCCGAACCAGCAGGGGTTTAACTGCTCCATAAGCGAAAATGATGCTGGTTTTATTATTAAGAATACCGGGGATCAATGGCAGCTATACAATGTACAGACACGGGCTGTTACTCTTCCGGCGGAGGTGATGAATAAAACCGAGCCGGTCTACGAAAAACTTTCTGATCCCTTTTCCTTGATGCTTGCCAATGCCGTGCATGATTCTACTATCCTAAGGAAAGATGCAAGAGAGGTTGTTGAAAAACCGAATCAGAATGATTCCAGTGCTTTGGTATTGAATATCAATACGGCTGTAAAACCGGACAGCTCTATAACTGACAGTGCTGTAACTGCTTTAACAGCGAATGCAGTGAATGAGAATAAACCTCAGCAGTCGGATACTGCAATGGTTAAGGTATCGCCCGAGGTTACGGTAACAAAGGGCAATGTTAATGATACTTTGAATAATGCGGTTGCTGATAGCAAGATAGCAGAGAAAAAGGATTCGGTTATCACTGTTTCCACTACCACTGTAAATCCTGCTGATACTTTATCGGTGTCGGATGTTGCAAAGGTGAATACATCCGGGGAAACTGTACCCAAAGAGTCTATTGTAATCACTCCGGTCGATTCCACTCAAAACAGCGCAATAAAGGAGGTGGTGGTTACCAAAACGACCAAGAAGAAAAAATCGAGGAAGGATGAAAATGCATTAAAGGATACGGTAACTGAAAATGTTTCGGTACCTGTGGTAAATAAAGATTCATCATCAGTGGTCCCCGTCAGCACTGCTTATCTCAGGTCGGTAATAAAAAGAAGGTCGAGGAAGAACGGGAAAGAAGGAATGGAAATGGTTTATATTGATGATACGGGAGAGGGCAAGGATACTATAAGGTTGCTTATCCCGGTTGACAAGATCATAAAGGATGCTGATAAGAACCGCGAAACGGTAAGCGAGCCGGTTGTCGAAAAAAAGACGGACACTGTTGTACAGGTAAAGCCTGATTTTATAGTTACAAAGGATGAAAAGGATATCATTAAAGAGGCTAATAGTCAGGTAAAGGTTACAATGGTTAATTCTGACTGTAAGAATTTTGCCACTGATGAAGATTTTTTGAAGGCAAGAAAAAAGATGGTGGCAGAGGATAATGATGAGGACATGGTAAAGGCGGCCAAAAAGATTTTCAAGACACGTTGTTTTACCACTGAACAGATCAGGAATCTGAGTGTATTGTTTTTAAAGGATGATGGCAAGTATATATTTTTTGATGCAGCCTACCCATTTGTTTCGGATACGGACCGGTTCAGTGAGCTGGAGAAACAGTTGACCGTGGAATATTATATCAACCGCTTCAGGGCTATGATCCGTAAATAGTTTTTTATGCCCCGATATTTTATTGAAGTTGCCTATAATGGAAGTGCTTATTCAGGATTCCAGGTACAGGAAAATTCAAATTCCATACAGGCGGAAGTTGAGAGGGTTTTCAGGATATTTTTCAAAAAAGATTTTGAGTTAACGGGGTCGTCAAGAACGGATGCGGGAGTGCATGCATTGCAGAATTATTTTCATACGGATACCGAAGAGGGCTTTGATCTTTCCAGGGATTTTATTTACAATCTTAATGCATTGCTGCCGGCGGATATTGTGATAAAAAAAATTCAGGCAGTAAAGCCTGGAGCGCACTGCCGGTTTGATGCAATAAGCAGGGAGTATAAATATTTTATTTACCATGAGAAGGATCCTTTTCTCAGGGGCACTGCTTATTATTTTCCTTACAAAGTTGATGTTGATAAAATGCGTGAGGCTGCCGGGCGGTTAAAATGCTATGAGAATTTCAGTGCCTTTTCAAAGACGAATACGCAGGTGAAAAATTTTAATTGCAATATCGGGAAAAGTGAATGGTACCGGGAGGGGAACACACTTGTGTACAATGTTATTGCCAACCGTTTTTTGCGTGGGATGGTGAAGGCATTGACGGGAACGATGCTGCGTGTGGGACGTGGGCACATATCTGTGGAAGAGTTCTGCGGGATCATTGAGAGGGGTGTTCCTTCCGGTGCGGATTTTTCTCCGCCTTCTCATGGGTTGTTTTTGGTGAAGGTGGATATGCCCCGTGATATATTTATTGTGCAATAACTGTTCATAATATCTTAACAAATTATCTTTTAATTCTTTTAGGTAATAATGTAAAGGGAATGTATCTTTGCATCCGCTTTTGAAAATACACAGCGATAGTTCTCCCACATAATTGATAATCACCAAATAAATCTGAAAATATTTTAGAAATATTTGGTTGGGTAAATAAAGGCCCTTACTTTTGCACTCCCAATTAAAAATGGGTGGTCAGAAAAGGCCAAAAGATCTTTGAAAGATTGGAAGCAACAGCATAGAATTTTTAATTCTAACAAGGTAATGTTAAGCGTAATTAATTAGAATTTGACGTTAATTTTCGAGAGAGAATTTACTAGTCAGATCAAATCTCATTTACAATGGAGAGTTTGATCCTGGCTCAGGATGAACGCTAGCGGCAGGCTTAATACATGCAAGTCGTGGGGCAGCGGGGG
>JADMIO010819954.1_pt1 | contig 50465 bp, 44 predicted proteins | sample 8958161 | NCBI WGS metagenome assembly JADMIO01 (sample SAMN16585339, study PRJNA669376) | soil metagenome | isolation source: Crop rotation soil | place: USA: Cullars Rotation, Alabama | collected 2011 | reverse complement strand
TGTATATAGTGAAAATGGAAGGTGCAGGCAAATCATACACTCAAAAGATCAGCATCGTGAAATAAAAACCTGTGAAGTAAAAAAATCCAACCTAAAACCTAAACAATATGCGGGCCCCGACAAAAGTCGGGGCCCGCAGCATTTATGATCATTGCTCCTTTTATGCAATAAAAGTTAACTTCAATGCATGAGTTGTTTTCGAAGTTATTTTAAACCTTTCATCAACCCGGTAGGGAAGCAGGCATATAATTTTGTCTTCACCCGAACAAACAATCCATGATCTTTTTTTGTCGATGAGATTTACTTTTTCATCAATAAAAAAATCACTTATTTTTTTTGGAGCATGCATGCCCAATGGAATAAATTTATCTCCATCAATCCATCTTCTCAGCTTGATGGGAAATGATACAAGGTCGGCATCCAGGTAAAAAGAATTTTTAGAAAAATCGATCTTATCACTTACTGTCAAATGATCAATTTGTAAAAGTGAATCATCAAGAGCAAACGAATGAACATTTTTTTCAATGGTCACCTGGTCTGCATATTTTTCATCTAGTTCGGATATGATCAACATATCACGGTCTTTAACCAGCAAATGAGTTGCAGAGTAAAATTGCTTTCCGCTTTGATTTTGCAATGCTTCATTGATACCATGCACTTGTATTGCATTGAAGCCATAAGGGTGCAAAAACTCGAAAAGATATTGTTCAGGGGATTCCAGTTTGAGCAATGCAGGAATATCAACTTCTATTTTATCATGATTCTTTCTGTGGCATTGCTTCCATGTTTCATGAATATGTGCGCTGTAGATTTTTTTGATAAACGACATTTGCTTCGTAAGCGATTGCACATGTTCTTCAAACAAAGGATTAATTTCTTTCAGCACAGGTATGATCTTATTCCTGATCTTGTTTCGTGAGTAAACATTCTTTTCATTTGAACTGTCTGTGCGGTAAGCAATATGATGCTCGGTGGCATAATCTATGATCTCATTTTTAGTGGCAAAAAGCAAAGGGCGAATGATCTTGTTGTTTTTTGCAGGAATACCCTGGAGGCCTGAAATGCCTGTTCCCCGGGCAATATTAAAAAGTAGTGTTTCCGCTGTGTCACCCAGGTGATGTGCAGTGGCGAGATAATCATATGCATCAGTTTTCAGCAATTCATCAAACCATTCGTACCGCATACGTCTTGCCGATTCCTGTGTACCCGTTTTATTTTCTTCTGAGTAATTTTTCAGATCAAATCTTTTTTCATAGAAAATGATCGAATATTGTTCACAATATTTTTTTACAAAAGCACGATCACCCTCACTTTCATCCCCGCGTAATCCAAAATTGCAATGTGCAACAGCAATTTCGTGATCTGTCCGCTTAAACAAATGCAGCAGAACCATGGAATCCACTCCTCCGCTAACAGCAAGCAGAATACGGCAGGCTTTTTGAATGCCAATTTCGCCAATTAAAAATTTTTCGAAGCGTGAATAGAGATTCATTGCTCAAAATTATTTTAAATCTTTAGTTTTGGCATCATTTATTTGGAAGTGCAAAAAAGATATATCCTTTTTTTTATCGTAATGTTTATAGCTGCCTGGTGCAGCGCTCAAAAAAAATCAACAAAAGTTGAAATCGTTTTTGCCCGTTCGCTGGAGTATGATCAGCGTATCACGGGCAAAGTGAAAAAGCTCATCGGTGATGTACAGTTAAAACAAGGCAGAACATTGTTGTATTGCGACAGTGCTTTTCTGTTTGAAGATTCGAATTACGTGGAGGCTTATCGCAATGTGAAGATCAATGATAATGACAGCGTGTTCATGTATGGTGATCTGCTGAAATACGATGGCGATAAAAAAGCTTCGAGGCTGCAAAATAATGTGAGGATGAATGATAATAAAGGAATGACATTAACCTGCAATGAGCTCGATTTTGATATGGAGAATAATATTGCGAGCTATTCTACAGGCGGCAAGATCGTGGATAAAACAAATACACTCACCAGTAAAATTGGCTACTACTTCATCAACTCAAAAGAATTTTATTACCGCAAAGATATTGTGCTTGTGAATCCCGATTATGTGATGACCTGTGATACTCTTAAGTACAACACTGTTTCGAAAACTGCATATTTTTACGGGCCTACAAATATCGTGGGTAAAACGGACAGGATCTATTGTGAGAATGGATTTTATATAACCGATAAGCAGATTGCACAGCTCAATAAAAATGCAGTGGTTACGAACAAAGGAAACCAATTAAAAGCAGACAGTATTTATTATGAAAGCAAAACCGAATTTGGAAAAGCGTTCAGGAATATTGAGCTTACCGATACGGTGAATAAATTTATTGTGTATGGTGATTACGGTGAACTATTGGGAAAAGAAAAAAGAAGTTTTGTTGCGCAAAGAGCTATGGCAAAAAAAATGATGGAAAATGATTCCATGTATCTTTTTGCCGATACGATCTTCTCCTACCAGAAATTAAAAAACCAGAAGGAAATGTTCAAAGCGTATTACCACACCAAAATGCTGAAGAACGATATGCAGGCTGTTTGCGATTCGATGGTCTATGATTATGAAGATTCAACCATTACCTTGTTCCGTCAGCCTGTAATGTGGTCGGGCCAGAACCAGATCACGTCCGATACCATTATTCTTTTCCTCAACAACAATAAGCTCGATTCATTTTATTTACGGAGCAATGCTTTTGTGGCTTCACGGGAAGGCGCCAAAGAATTTAACCAGGTAAAAGGAAAAAATATGAAAGGTTTCTTTGAAGAAAATAAGATAAAATATATCCTTGTATATGGCAACGGTCAGAGTATTTATTATGGGAAGGAAGACAGTGCATACATCGGAGTGAATTTTATTAATTGCAGCGAGATGGAATTCCTGTTTAAGAACAACAAGATTGACAAGGGAAAATTCATCACGCAACCCGATGCAATTTTTTATTCGCTGGATGAGATCAAACCGGAGGAGCTGCGGCTCAAGGGATTTAAATGGCAGAGCAAAATACGACCTGACATGAAGCTTGTAAAACAGCGCATTAAGAAAATTTACAGTTTTTAAGCTTAATTTATGAATTTTAAACTTTGATTTTTCCATTTTTTATTTAAACTTTGATATTTACACATTGAAATTAAAATCAAACAATCAGATATGAAAGCAAACTTTACTTCTAAGCTTACAACTTCCGTTCAAGCTTTGGTGTTAGGTGTTTTCCTTTTAGGAATAGCTAACACTGTTAAAGCACAAGCCCCGCTCGCGGGTGGAACAACTTACTATGTCGATGGTGTCGGTACAGATCTCGTGAACCCGAAAGATACTTTCCAGAGTCTTTCTGGTGCGTATGCAGGTGGTGCTCCGAATGCATCAACAGGTATCATGCAGTATATTACCATTAATGGTACCGATATAACAACCATTGGCAGGATTACCATTATGCTTGCTCCTGGGTATGCGCTTGCCAATGCCGGAGCCGGTTATAAGGAACCCAACGCGGCTGGTATCGTTTTAGGGGATGCTGTAAATGGTGGTTACCCGGGCATGTCACCTACCAGGGATATTATTTTAAAACCCTTTCCTGGCTATAATTATACTGTAACCCCAAGTGCAGTTATAAGTGTAAGTTTTTTCAAGTTAAACGGAGTGCACAGCTTTACTATTGATGGTGTACAAAAGAATATCACTTTCCAGGCAAATTCTGGCTTAAACATAGCAAAGGTGATAGACATCGCTTCATTTAACTTAAACGGATCGCACGAAGATACGATACGGAACTGTAATATTATAGGAAGCAGTACCCCAACAGCTATTTATTCATATATGGGTATATATGTCGGAGGGGTTGCAGCTACTAACTCGTTTGCGAACTCCGCCAGGAGAAACCAGAACATAGTTGTCATGAACAATTACATTAAAGCTGTAAGTTATGGTATCTATGTACGCGGAACAACACCTGCTATAGGGTATGATCCGGGCCTGATTGTGAAAGGAAATGTGATCGGTGGACAGATCGCACCGGGTGGCGCTCAGAATACCGATTTCATTGGAGGAAGCAGCACCAACTATGCAGGTATCTACCTGGCAGGTCAGGCCAATGCAGTGGTGGATAGCAACGTGGTTAGGAATACATTGCCGGCAACCGGTGGTAGTTACAGGGCTATCGCACTCACAAATGAAGGTGGTGCAACAGCTATTGATAGTAATATTTCCATTACCCGCAACAGGATTTACAATATCGTTACCAATGCTGCTGCACAGGGCTCTTACGGTATCCGTATGAACATCGGTACGCATACACAGCCTTTAAACATTACCATTGCCAACAATACAATTGGAAACGTTTCTGCCTCCCTGGGAACAGGTGCGGTGAATACATTTATTTATCCTATAGGTATTTTAGTGGAAGATGCATCTTCCGCAGTAGGTCTTTCCATTTTACACAATTCCGTTAACTTATATGGAAGCAGCATGAATAACACCAGTTATTCTGCCTGCGTTGTTTTCGGTGCAAGTACAACAGGTGGTGTTACCATGAAAAACAATATTTTGGCCAACAGGCTCGGCAGGGCTGTAACATCCCTTACCGGTGGTACCGTTTCTTATGCAGTTGTGGTGAACAGTGCTACTACCTCTCCTTTTGCTGCCATTGATTACAATAACTATTTTGTGAATACCACCGATGGAGGTTTGGCCTTTTTAGGATATTCTGCGGCTATTGCCGGAGGTAATAAACAACTGGTTTCAATTAACCACTGGAGAACATATACATTATCCGATAATGGCAGTATGACTGCAATTCCTCCGTTCATGTCAGATACCTTATTGGACCTAAGCAGCTCAACACCATCTATTCTTTCTAACTCAGGTGTTAGCGGTACCGGTATCACAATGGACGTGAATGGAAATCCAAGGTCTTTAACTGCACCATCTATGGGAGCAGTTGAATTTACCTGCAACCCGTTAAATGTAAACGTGCCGCTTACAACTGGTAACACTTACCAGGTTGGAGGTGTTAATTCATGGCCTACAAGTATTTCTCCGGCAACAGGAACATTTGCCAGCGTATCCGACCTGATCGCTTATGTAAATGCTTATGGGTTACAGGGAGGCTCAGGAAGTGTAATTGTTGAGCTTACCAGCGGATATGCGGCTTCAGGCCGTGAAGGATCAAAATACCTTCCTGCATTTATTGATTACCCGAACATGACCATATTGCGTAAATTGGTTATTCGTCCGGCCGCAGGAGTAACAGATACCATTACCGTTCCTAATCAGAATAGCTTTAATTATTGCAGCGTATTTCGTTTCATAGGTGCAAAATATATCACTATTGATGGAAATGTAAGCAGGAGCTTAACCCTGTTAATGCCTGCATCCGCAGCTAACGTTACAGGAACACGCGTGGTGGCTATTACCCCTTCAGACCAATCGCCTACAACAGATATTACTATTCAGAATTGTATCATCACCGGTAACTCAACACCAGCCGCGATCAATACCAATTTCGGTATTTATTTAGGACACTACCAGCCCACCGGTGCTAACATGGGTGGTGCATTAATTTCCGGAAACAATAACCTGAATTTTACCGGCAACCTTATCCAGGCTGTACGTACTGGTATTTACTTGCGCGGCCCTAACCTGGGTGGTGGTCAAAGCTTCAACTGTGTTATTTTAAATAACACAATAGGAGGTACAAACCCAAGCGGTGGAGCAACACCTACTACCTATATAGGTGGTACCACAACCCCTTCAGTTAATCCATTGGCAGGTATTTACTTAAAAGGTGTGGCCAATTCTTTTGTGGATGGAAATACTATCAGGAATACAACAAGCATTACTCCCACAACAAATGATTTCCATGGTATTGAGCTGGATGCGATCAGTTCAACAGAATTGGGTAATGACTCAAATATTACGATCAGGAATAACAAGATATACAACCTGACAACCACCAGCAACTCTTGTGCTGGAATCAGGATCAATTTTGGAGCTGATACAATAAGAAAATTTGTATTATACAATAACTTTATCGGTAAAATACAAGGAATAGGTGCTAATAGTAGTTTTAGTAACCTGAATCCAGCTGGAATTCTGATAGAAGGATCGGTGAGTATAGCCAACGTGGGTATTGAAATGTATTACAATACCATCCAGTTGAGTGGAAAAACGTTAACAAACAATAGCGTTTCGGCTTGCTTATATATGTCGAATAATATCAGGAGCGGTATTACCATGAGGGATAATTTGTTTGTCAATATGCTGGGTAATACAAACCCTGCATTAGGTAAGGGCTATGTTATTCAAACAGGTGCTGGTTCTAATCCATTCTTATATTCTTATGGATCGGTAAATAACAACGTATATTATGCCGGTGGTGCCAATGGCGCTGGTAACTTTGTTGGTTATGCAGTAGGTGTTGATTATCCTTCATTGGGTAACTGGAGAGGGTATAATTTACAGGATTCTAACTCATATACACACAAAGTATTATTTGTCACTGATACCATGCCAGATGTGCAGTTACCAACTGCCGGCCCGGTTGTGTATGGAGGAGTGATCCTTCCAATAACAAACGCTGATATTTACAGCAATTTCAGGTTTGGTTCACCAGGATACAACCGTGTTCCTGCCGGTACCAACCCTTGCGTGGGTGCAGTTGAATTCGGGCAACCTTATTCACCATTTGTTGGAGGTGCAACTTATTATATCAATGGTGTGCAAAATCCACCGCTTAAAGGTATACCGGGCAGCTATTCATTTGCTACGGTGAACAGAGCTTTCCATTACCTGATCTCCAACGGGGTGGATAACAATATTGCTCCTGCAAATCCGATCAGTGTGATTATTACTTCAGGTTATGCTGGTGAAGGTGACACATTGATCATGCCGCTCACAGAGTTCCCTAACATGAACGCTAACCGCATAGTTACCCTCAAAACAGATTCGGTAAGAACAATTACAACTACCGGTGGTGCAAATGGTACCTATGGAAACAACAGCAGTGTGATCAGGTTCAGTGGCGGATCTTATTTTGCTATTGATGGATCAATTAACGGAACCCATTCAAAAGATCTTACCATTATGCCTCCTGCTGTAACAAGCGGTAATACCACTTTAAGGGTTATCGACTTTGTTCCTGGAAATATTCCTTCCACCAATATTACCATTATGAACTGTAATATTTTGGGAAGCTCCACAACAGCAGGTACCGTAACCTATGCAGGTATTTACTCTGGTGGAATTACGGCAACACCAGTCAACCCGGTATTCAGTGGAACCAACAATAACAAATTCCTCTACAACTTTATCGGGGGAGTAAGATATGGTGTTTACCTGCGTGGTGCAGCCGCAACAAGAGGACAGCAGGATGTTGGAAATATCATCCGCGGTAATATGATCGGGGGAGATGTGAATGTGGGAGGCCCTGCAATAACTAACTATTTTGGAGGCTCTGATGCGTCTGCCGGTATATTTCTGAGCTCTCAAACAGGTTCAGTTATCGATAGCAATACAATCAGAAACAATATCAGGACAACGAACAATAACCTGGTTCGTGGTATTGAGCTCTCCAATGCCTCTGGTGCACTTTCGATGGACTCAAACATCCTGATATCCCGCAACAATATTTATAACCTGAGAACAGGCGCAGCTGCTGTTTATGGAATTTATGTGTTCCTCGGCAGCGATAGTTTGAAGAGAATAACTATTGAGAATAACTGGATCTCCGGTATTTCATCTGCAGGAACATTTGCAACAACCAACCCGGTTATTTCAACTTCAAACCCTGCCGGTATATTGGTTGATGGAACACCAGGATTCAGTATCAATAATCTCGGTATCAATATCTGGTATAACTCGATCAATTTAGGACCTGCATCAGCTATATCCACACCGGTTTATGGTCTTACTGCTTCTTCTTCAGCTTCTTCCTGTATCCAGTTTGGAACACCAATTAAAGGAGGGGTTGTGATGAAGAATAATATCCTGCAGAACAGGCTTCCGGTAACCGCGTCAGCAACTTCTTCGCGTGCATTCAGCGTGGTGGTTGGTGCTAACCAGAATATTTTTGCAAGCAGCAATAACAATGATTATTTCCCTAATGCTACAGGTGCAGTTGCAGTAACCAATGTCCTCATGGGTTACAATGCAGGTGGTGCAGCATTAACCACTTTAAATACACTTCCTGCTATTGCAACCTATACAACCCAGGATACAAGCTCGATCAGTTTTGTAACCTCACAGTTTATCAGCGATACAGTGTTGGATATACCTGGATTGACTCCATCGGTATTGGCGGGTAGCGCTTCTTATATCAACTCTGTTCCACAGGATATGTTAGGACATTTCCGTCCTACTTTCGGTCCTACAATAGGGGCAGTTGAATTTGGAGGTACTTCTGTTGACAGTGTGGCACCAAAGGTGTATAACTATACGCAGATGACCTGCGGTACCGGTCCTTTTATAATCGACCTGGCAGCATATACCAAAACGGTAACTGCAGATACATTGTATTACATGGTTTATGGAAACCCGACTGTTTATAAAGTAACAAGCCCTACGATTTTAGGTAACCACAGGTTTTATACTATCTCTACAGGTATCACTGCGAACAGCCTCATCCTCTTTAAAGATACGATCTGGGGTGCTTTGGGTACCAAAGGATATGAGCCTGCAAATGGCTGGGATTCCATTGCTACAACGGTTACCAGCTATCCTTATGGATACGGATTTGACGGACCAAACCTCAGCAACTGGACAGTTCAGTCAATAGTTGGAAATGGTGCATGGCAAATAGGTTCTTACGGTTCTGTAAGCAATCCTAACTTCCCTACAGCATTTTCAGGAGTAAAAACAGCAATGTTGCCATCTTCGGGTGCTTCACCTTTCGGCTCACGCCTGGTGTCTCCTTGCTTTGATTTAAGTACAGGAGTTCAGTTACCTACTTTAAGATTCTGGATGAGTCAGAATCCTGACCTTCCAACAAAGAGAGATTCGATCATCGTTAAACTGAATGCAGGTGGCGGTTGGTTTGCACCTGGTCCAAATACAGTTGTGGTAAGGCCAAATTCAAACCTTTTATTCCCAGGCTGGAAACAGGTTGATATTTGCTTGTCGAGCTTTGTAGGTACTCCTGGTATCAGGGTAGGTATTGAAGGATATGCAGTAGGTGCCGGTAACAATATCCTCATCGATAGTATCATGATGATCGATAACGTGGTTAACTCACCGATCACTCCAAAAGTAAACACCATTTGTGCATATGATTCCATTGCACTCAATATTGGCAACTCACAGGCTGGATTGTCTTACACCATGTATGACTTCTTCACCAATGCTCAGTTATCAGCATCTTATATAGGAAATGGAGGCAACCTCACGATTAAAGCGGTAAATCCTAATATTGACTCAGTGTGGATCAAGATCCTTGCTGTAAATATTTTAGATCCGACCGGTGGTTGTTTCAATTTTATGGCCGATACAGCTAAAGTATATATCCAGAGATTTAAAAACGGACCATTCCTCACTGCAGGAAGTCCTTTTGGTGGCGCATACAATCCGCTTAATGCAAGCAAATTTGGTGTACCTGTGAATGTGGACGGAGGTAAGATCGGAGATACTTTAACATATACTTTGGTTCCTCCTTCAGGTTTAACAAACTCGGATTACGGAACAAAATGGTCAGTTACTTCACAATCTATTAAGACAGTAGTAAACATTCCTGCAAACAGTGCAACATTTACTGCTCCAACACCACTTACAAGTGGTAAATATGTGATGATTGTGAAAACTGCTGACGGAGACAGTGTTTTCTACCTGAGCATGAATTTCAGGCTAACCAGGAATGGTACAAACTGTGATTCAACAGTGATCAGGGCTATTAAGATTACATCTGCTCCTGTGGTTACTGTTTCAAATGGTGGAAGGGATTCAGCTTGTAAAGGCGCTGCAACTAACTTCCTGTTCACGGCAACTCCAAATCCATTGACCTCTCCTTACACGTATGCTTGGGATTTTGGTGATGGAACAACATCAACCAATTCAGGCTTTACAAAAGTGTATGGCGCTGCGGGAACTTATACAGTTAAATTAGTTGTAACCAACAATGCAAGCTTGTCTACAACACTTACAAAACAATTTGTGGTATTGCCTTCACCAACATCAGGATTTACCAACAGCAAGCCTTGTACAGGTGACAGTATTATATTCACCAATACTTCAACCGGTGCGGCTACATACAAGTGGGATTACACTTCGCAATGGGCTTTTGGTTCATCTACAGCAGCTAACCCGCATTTGTATTTCACAACGCCTGGTAATGATACCGGAACATACATGGTGCAGTTAGTAGCTACCAATACATTAGGATGTATGGATACTACAACTCATCCTGTTCAGCTGTTTGCTAAGCCAACAGCTTCATTCACGATCACTAACCACTGTTTGGGAACCATTGCTACTATTACCAATAATTCGAGCATTCCTGGTGCTTCAAACTCATTTGGAAGTGTTTGGGATCCGGGAACCGGAGATACAGTGTTCCTGTCAAACAACCCAGTATATTATTTCTCTAAAAACGGAACATTTACATTGAAGTTGAAGGTTACTTCAAATTATGGTTGCGTGGATTCTACCAGCCAGTTGGTAACTATTTACGACAAACCGCGCTCATTATTTACAGTTGATACAACTACAACCTGTCAGTTTAGTAATGTCAGCTTAACGAATGGCACTACTTACTCAGGTGGTAGTAACAAGGTTCTTTACCTGTGGAAGTTTGGTGATAATACATTGCCATCAACAGATGCTGTTCCTGTTAAATCATATGGCGTAACTGGTCCTTATACAATCACATTGATCTCAACAGATACGGTTCATTATTGTACAGATTCTGTTATGCATGATGTGAATATTGGTACTACCCCGGTTGCACAGTTTGATGCTCCAACAGGAGGTTGTGTTAAAGACACGGTGTTCTTAACCAACAAAACATTCTCAGTGGCCAGCGATTCAGTTAAATTCTACTGGACATTCGGAGATGGTGCTAACAGCACTGTAACCAGTCCTGGTCATCCGTATACTACCTTCGGTACGGATACAATAAAACTGGTAGCCACTGCTAAGAGTGGATGTACCAGCGCTTTAGCCAAGATCATTAACATATCACCATCACCTGTTGTGACCATGCATTTTGATGCATTGGATTTGTATAATGTAAGAATTGTGGCTTCATCGAACGCATTTTCAACATACAAATGGGCATTTGATGATGGTACTCCATTGCAGACTGCATACAGGGATACATTCCCAATGAAGTCATACAGCAACTACAGCGGTTATCATAAAGTTACACTTACTGTAAGCGATATTAACGGCTGTAAGGGAAGTGTTACTGATTCTGCCTGGACAAGAGCTGTTGGAATCCAAAATGCTCTGGCAAATCAATACGGTATAGATGTGTATCCGAATCCGTTTACCGATGCAACCAGCATTTACTATACACTTCAGAATACTTCCAAAGTAAGTGTAAAAGTGTTTGATATGCTTGGCCGTATGGTTGTGGATATTGACAATGGAAATGAAGCTGCTGGTGAACATGCCGTAGTGCTCGATGCAGATAAATTCTCAGGAAAATCTGCTGCATACATAGTAAGAATCCAGATAGATGATAACATTATTACCCGTCAGATTGTGAGACAGAAATAATGTGATCTGATCATATTGAAAAGCCCCGCAGAATTGCGGGGCTTTTTTATTGGTTGCTTTTGCTAATTTTGACCCAAAAACTGACAATAGATATAATTATGGATATTATAAAAACACCTTCGGATTCGCATACCATTATGAATGAAATTGTGCTGCCCAATGATACCAATACATTGCATAATTTAATGGGGGGACGGCTTTTACACTGGATGGATATATGTGCTGCCATAGCCGCGCAAAAGCATTCGGGAAAAACTGTTGTTACCGCGTCCGTAGATAGCGTGAGTTTCAAAAAATCAATCAGGCTGGGTGATGTTATTACACTTGAAGCAAAAGTGACCAGGGCTTTCAATACCTCTATGGAGATTCATATAGTGGTGACTGCAGCCGATATACCCAGCGGTGAAAAATATAAAAGCAATGAAGCCTATTATACTTTTGTGGCTATTGACAGGAGTGGTTCACCCTTAAAGGTTCCGCAGATATCACCGCAAACCGAAGATGAGCAGAAGAAGTTTGACGGGGCTTTACGCAGGCGTCAACTGCGTTTAATCCTGGGAGGAAAAATGAAGCCGGGTGAGGCAACAGAGCTCAAAGCGTTATTCTTTGCCGAGGAATGATCATTTCGCCTTACTCGTCCATGGGTTAGCTTTAATCCTGAAGCGGTAAGGTAATAACGCGTCCTCTTTGGCATATGCAACTCCCACACGTGGAGAAGCAATAATATTATTCCTGTTTATTTTAATACCTTCATCAGCAATCCATATCTTGTTTTCGTAAAGAGAAATGCCACTATGTGAATAATGTATTCCAAGCGCTTCGCTTAAACTTCCGGGACCGGACGTTAGTGTATAATCAAGCTGTTTCTTTTTCCTTCTTTTGAGCATCGTATCAATGCCTTCAATAGGTTCAATGGCCCTGATCAATACTGCATGAGGTGTACCCTCCACGTTTGTTACTACATTGAAAAGGTGATGTATTCCATAACAAAGGTAGATGTAGGCAGCTCCGCCTTCCTTATACATAATTTGGGTGCGTTCGGTAAAACGTCCATTATAGGCATGACTGGCCTTATCAGAAATCCCTTTATAAGCTTCCGTTTCCACGATCATCCCGGAGCAGGTTTTACCATCCATATTTGAATACAATATTTTTCCCAGGAGTTCCCAGGAAATCTGGACCACATTTTTACGTAAATAGAAGCTGGGAGCGAGTTTCATGAAGTTTCAAAAATAAGATGTTTTCGGGGTTTGATTTTACAGTTTAAAAGTTATTTTTGCGGCTCATTTTAAGCAAAAAATAATCCATTTTTATATGTCAAAAGCAGGAGTAGTCGCTCAGGTAATCGGTCCGGTTGTGGACGTGCGTTTTTCTGACGATAATGAAAAATTACCCAAGATACTTGACGCCCTTTATATCAGCAGACCGGATGGGTCGAAGCTGGTATTGGAATGCCAGCAGCACCTTGGTGAAAACATGGTTCGTACCATTGCTATGGAAGCAACAGACGGACTGATCAGGGGAATGGAAGTTCATCCTACCAATTCACCGATTTCAATGCCTGTTGGAGATGAAATACGCGGACGCCTGTTTAATGTGATCGGCCAGGCTATAGATGGTATGAAAGCCGTTGAAGCAAAAGGGAATGGCCGTCCTATCCACAGCGAAGCACCTAAATTTGAGAACTTAACAACCAATGCAGAGCCATTATATACCGGGATTAAAGTAATTGACCTGATCGAGCCTTATGCAAAAGGGGGTAAGATCGGTTTGTTCGGTGGAGCCGGTGTGGGTAAAACTGTATTGATCATGGAACTGGTAAACAATATTGCCAAAGCCTATGAAGGTATGTCAGTATTTGCAGGTGTGGGTGAAAGGACACGTGAAGGAAATGACTTATTACGTGAGTTCATTGAATCTGATGTAATAAAATACGGAAAAGAATTTAAGCATAGCATGGAAGAGGGTGGATGGGACCTGAGCAAAGTGGATTATAACGAGCTTGCTAAATCGCAGGCAACCCTTGTTTTCGGGCAGATGAATGAGCCGCCGGGAGCACGTGCAAGAGTAGCCTTGTCAGGATTAACAATGGCTGAGTATTTCCGTGATGGTGATGAGAAAACAGGTGGACGTGATATTCTTTTCTTCGTTGATAATATTTTCCGTTTTACGCAAGCAGGTTCTGAAGTGTCGGCCCTTCTTGGTCGTATGCCTTCTGCTGTGGGTTACCAGCCAACCCTGGCCTCAGAGATGGGTGCCATGCAGGAGCGGATCACATCAACCAAGCGTGGTTCTATTACTTCGGTTCAGGCAGTGTATGTGCCTGCTGATGACTTAACTGATCCGGCCCCGGCTACTACATTCTCCCACCTTGACGCAACAACGGTATTGAGCCGTAAAATTGCCGAGTTAGGTATTTATCCTGCGGTGGATCCATTGGATTCAACGTCAAGGATTCTAACCACTGCTGTTGTGGGTGAAGCGCATTACAACTGTGCACAAAGAGTAAAATCTATTTTACAGCGCTATAAAGAGCTCCAGGATATTATTGCCATTCTTGGTATGGACGAGCTTTCTGAAGATGATAAACTTGTTGTATCACGTGCAAGACGTGTTCAGCGGTTCTTATCTCAGCCGTTCCATGTTGCCGAGCAGTTTACCGGCTTAAAAGGTGTTCTTGTTCCGATTGAAGAAACCATCAAAGGCTTCAATATGATCATGGATGGTGAGGTTGACCAATACCCTGAAGCGGCATTCAACCTTGTTGGTACAATTGAAGATGCAATTGCCAAAGGGGAAAAAATGCTTGCCGAAGCTAAGAACAATTAATATGCATTTAGAGATTTTAACACCGGATAAAACTATTTTTTCAGGAGATGTGGATGCTGTTACTTTACCTGGCAGTAAAGGACAATTCCAGGTATTGAATAATCACGCAGCTTTGGTTTCGAGCCTTGAAAAAGGTGTTGTTAAAGTAAAATCTTCCGAGGGTGAGCAGTTGTTTAATATCAACGGAGGTGTGGCAGAAGTTTTGAATAATAAGATTGTTGTTTTAGCATAATATTAGCTCATCTTATATAAAAGCTCCTCAATATTGAGGAGCTTTTGTGTTATATTGAAAGTTTATTCCCGGAGGCATGTTGCTTAAAAAAAAATATATAACTCTTATATGTGGCCTTATGTTGGTTGCAGGGAGTTTGTATGCACAACAGGATTCCAAAATCAGCAACCTTAAACTCGAGCTGGAAAAAGCAGATAATGAGCAAAACAAAATTGATCTGCTGAATCAATTGGCGGTTGAAGAGCTCCACACAAACAGTGGCCAGGCCAGGATTCATGCTACCGAAGCTTTAAAACGCGCACTTTCATTAAAGTATAAAAAAGGAATAGGGCAGGCATATTTTGAATTGGGCTCATTAAGCGCAGAGGATCAGCAGCTGGATTCGGTGGTGTATTACCAGGAAAAAGCCATTGAGTATTTTGATTGGAAAAAAGATGCGAAGGAAATAGCCATTTGTCTTAATGAATTAGGAATTGCCTATGAGTACATGGGTAAATATAAATATGCCATTGAGCGTTATTTCAGGTCACTCCAGCTCTTCGAATCCATGGGTGATGAAAAAGGCATTGCCAATGAGTGTACCAATATTGGACTTATTTACCAGTACGAAAAAAATTATAAAAAAGCCGACCGTTATTTTCAAAGAGCACTGCATCTCAGCACTAAGATCAATTATGAAAATGGTATTGCCAATGCGTTGAATAATATTGGCACCAATTACCTGGAACAGGGCCTATATGATGAAGCATTGCCTTGCTACCAGAAGGTCCTTGAGTTTGACCTGAAATCAGGCAACAAACAAAATATTGCCAGTACCTATAATAATATAGGGATGATTTATACAGCACAAAAAAAATATGCCGAGGCATGGGATTATTTAACACGTGCCGAGAAACTTAAGGCTGAAGAAAAAAATTACATAAGCCTTGCAAATACTTTTAATAATATGGCAGAGCTGCTTATTAATACCAAACATTTTGATGAGGCAAAATCTTATCTCGATCGTTCGGCAGCGTTGGCAGATAAGTATAGTTTTAAATCCTCCACGCTGGAGAACCTGAATAATTATTATAAATTGTATCACGCTCAGAATAACTCTGCAAAGGCATTGGAATATTTTCAAAGATACATTGTCATAAAGGACAGTGTGAGTGGTGCGGAAAACAGCCTGATGATTGCCAATCTTCAATCGCAATATGACCTGGAAAAGGCCAATGCCGAGTTGGTTGTAAAAAGCACGCAGATTGAGAGTGAATCGCGTGTTATAAAAATTGCTGTTGGCGCGGGCATATTGCTTATCATACTAAGCATGGTACTTTATTTTAACCTGCGCACTAAAAGAAAGCTGTATAACAGTTTGCGGGAACAACAGGAAGAAATTATGTTTACCAATGAATTGCTGAAGCGGAAGAATGAAGAAGTGGAAAAACAAAAAGTAAAAGCAGAAGAAGCGGCAAAAGTTAAGTCAGAATTTCTTTCTATGATGAGCCATGAAATGAGGACACCTTTGAATGCTATTATTGGTGTTTCAAACCTGTTGATTCAGGATGAACCTAAAGATTCTCAACTGGAGAACCTTGACGTGCTTAAAACCTCTTCGCAAAATATGCTTGTGCTGATAAATGATGTTCTGAACCTAAGCAAGTTGGAAGAGGGAAAAATGGAGATGGAGAAAATTGACTTTGATCTTGTTAAACTCATGTTCAGCATACAGGAAATGTTCCTTGTGAAAGCACATGAGAAAGGAGTATTTCTCCAGACAAGCATTGACAAAAAAATACCTCATATAGTCAAAGGAGATCCGCTTAGGCTAAACCAGGTAATATCTAACCTTGTCAGCAATGCAGTAAAGTTTACAGATAGAGGGAAGGTTTCAATCGATGTAAAAGAAATAGAATCAACTCCTGATTTTAACCGTATTGAATTTTCTGTAAGTGATACCGGTATAGGAATTCCAAAAGATAAGCAATCACTCATATTTGAGAGCTTTATCCAGGCTGAGAACAGTACAACACGCAAATACGGAGGAACAGGATTAGGCCTGTCCATCAGTAAAAAACTGTTGGAAACTGTAAACAGTGAGCTAACGCTGGAGAGCGAAATGGGGAAAGGATCGCGTTTTAGTTTTGTTCTTACATTTGAAAAAGCTTCAGCAGGAGAAAGGGAAAATGTGAAAAAAGTGATTGACGTATCAAAGCTCAGGCACAAAAAAGTGCTTATTGCAGAAGATAATTCAGTAAATGCAATGGTGCTTCGCCAATTCCTTGCCAGGTGGGAAATGGAAAATGAATTTGTAATTAATGGGGAAGGAACTATTGAAAAAATGAAATCAAATAATTTCGATATTATCCTGATGGATTTGCATATGCCCACAATGGATGGGATACAAACTGCTTCATATATCAGGAATGAACTAAAAAGCAATATTCCCATCATTGCACTTACCGCTTCCCAGGAGACTGGAATGAAAGAAAAAGTGATGAAAGCCGGGATGAATGATTATGTGCTGAAACCCTTTAATCCTGAAGAATTGTGTGAAAAAATGCTGAGTGTGTTAAGCTGATTTTTTAGGTTCGTATTTCCTGAAAAAGCTTTTTATTTTCATAGCAAGCACACCCCAAACAGCTTCCTGTATAATTCCCTTGGAGATTTTTGATTCACCTTTGGTCCTGTCTGTAAATATAATTGGAACTTCTTCCAGCTTAAACCCATGTTTCCATGCTGTAAATTTCATTTCTATCTGGAATGCATAGCCACGGAATTTGATCTTGTTAAGGTTGATCGTTTGCAGCAATTCTTTTTTATAACATACAAAACCTGCAGTAGTGTCGCGGATCGGCATGCCTGTTATGATACGTACATATGCCGATGCATAATAGGATAAAATAACCCGGCTCATAGGCCAGTTCACAACATTCACACCGGTTTTATAACGTGAGCCAATAGCCATATCCGCATCATTTTCACAAGCCTGGTATAGCTTAATAAGGTCATCCGGATTGTGAGAAAAATCAGCATCCATTTCAAAGATAAAATCATAGGTATGTTGCAGGCACCATGCAAAACCATCAATATAGGCCGTGCCCAAACCGTTCTTTACTTTTCTTTCCAATAAATGCAACTGTGGAAATTCAACCTGCAGAGATTTTATAATTCTTGCTGTTCCATCTGGCGAGCTATCATCAACAATCAACATATCGAATGCGATAGGAAGAGAAAACACCTTTCTGATTATAGCTTCAATGTTTTCTTTTTCGTTGTATGTTGGTATGATTACTATACGTTTGCCCAAGTATTAAAAAATTTATTCAAGTATATTATTTAACGTTTATAATACCCAATTTTGTCAAACGAATTAAGAATTAAAATCAATATGCATAAGGCAATTTTTTTAGACAGGGATGGAGTTTTGAACGCTGAAACAGGATATATTGTCAGTCATCACTTTTTTAAGATACTGGATCATGCCCCCGTGCAATTGAAACGATTAAAGGAAGCGGGCTACCTGCTTATTGTGGTTACCAACCAGGGGGGTATTGCCAAAGGACTTTACAGTCATGATGATCTGCGTGAAACACATCAGAAGCTTATTGATGAAATGAAAATGGCAGACGTTGAGCTTACCGATATTTTTTATTGTCCGCATCATCCTGATGTCAGCAAATGCCTGTGCCGCAAGCCGGGTTCGTTAATGCTCGAAAAGGCCATTGCTATGTACCAGGTAGATACTGCTAATTCCTTTTTAATAGGAGATGCAGATCGTGATATCCAGGCTGCAGATGCAGCAGGAGTAAGGAGTTTCAAGATCGAGCCCAATGCCGATTGGAGCGTTGTGGTGGATGAGATTCTGAAATAAAAAATTCATTTAAAAACCTATTTTCGCAGTATGCAATACCCGATTATAGCTCCTTCCATTCTATCGGCTGATTTTGCCAACCTGCAGCGGGATGTTGAGATGGTGAATGCAAGCAAAGCCGACTGGTTTCATGTAGATATCATGGATGGTGTTTTTGTGCCGAATATTTCTTTTGGTTTTCCGGTTGTAAAAGCCATAAAAAAGCATGCAAAAAAACCGCTCGATGTCCACCTGATGATCATTCAGCCTGAGCGTTATATAAAAGATTTTAAAGAAGCCGGAGCAGATGTACTGTCGGTGCATTATGAAGCGTGTACACACCTTCATAGAACGATATGTGCGATAAAGGAAAGCGGTATGAAAGCCGGTGTTGTATTAAATCCGCATACCCCGGTGATGTTGCTGAAAGATATCATTATGGATATTGACATGGTGTGCTTAATGGCTGTAAATCCAGGGTTTGGTGGACAAAAATTCATTGAAAATATTTATTCGAAGTGTACTGAGCTCAAACAAATGATTTCGGAAAAAGGCAGTTCATGCCTGATAGAAATTGATGGAGGTGTAAATGAGGATACATCTGTGAAATTGCTTAGGCAAGGTGCAGATATACTGGTTGCCGGCAATTATGTTTTTTCTTCAAAAGATCCGGTTGCTACGATAGCTTCATTAAAAAGTTTATCGGCTCATACGCTGAACGTCTGAATAACGTTGAACCCATATTGATGCTTAAAAAGCTTTCCATTTTTTTAATTTTACTCATTGCCATCTCTTTTGTTGCGTCTGCTCAGAAGAATGCCACGGTATTGGGTACTATCAAAGATTCACTGGGAAGAAGCATTTCCAATGTAAATGTAATTGTCATTAACAAGAACATCACCACCATTTCTGATGATGATGGAAATTTCCAGGTATCTGTTCCATCAGACCAGGTAATAGAAATAGCTTTTTCATACATTGGAAGGCCATCCAAAAAAGTAACAATAAAGCCTCTCAAACCGGGTGAGCGTTATCACTATGATGTGCAGATGCAATATGGAGTGAGTTTGAAAGAGGTTGAATTCCTTGAAGAGCGTGATCGTGATAAAGTAAGCATGCAGGTCATTAATCCGCGTACCGCTTCTACGTTGCCCAATGTTGCTGGAAGCTTTGAGCAGATATTAAAAACATTGCCGGGCGTTACGTCCAATAATGAGCTAAGCTCCCAGTATAATGTGCGTGGAGGTAATTATGATGAAAATTTAATTTACGTGAATGACATCGAAATTTATCGTCCGTTTTTACCCAGGAGCGGCCAGCAGGAGGGATTAAGTTTTATTCATACCGAATTGGTACAGAATGTAAAATTCAGTGCAGGAGGTTTTGAAGCACGTTATGGCGACAAAATGAGCTCGGTGCTCGATATAAAGTATAAAGAGCCAACCAAGTCAGCTTCATCTGTAAATGCAAGTTTGCTAGGTGTTCAGGCGCATACCGAAGGTTCCACAAAAAACAGGCGCTTTACTTATCTTATAGGTGCCCGTTACTGGACAAACCAATATGTTGTTTCTACGCTTGACGTGCAGGGAGATTATAAACCTTCATTCACAGACGCACAAACATTACTTACTTATCATCTTACCGATAATTTAAATGTGAGCTTTTTGGGAAGCTATGCGCAGAATAAATATTTAATGATCCCGCAAACACAGGAAACTGTTTTTGGAACTGCAAAAACTGCGATCAAACTTAAAATATATTTTGACGGGCAAGACCTGATGGAATACAGAACGGGAACAGGTGCTGTATCGATCACCTATAAACCGAATTACAAAACTCAGCTCAAATTGTATTCCTCTGCTTTTTATTCAAGCGAAGATGAATATTTCACCATTGAAGGTGCATACCGGCTCGAAGATGTGGACACCGATCTCGGATCAAAAACTTTCGGGCAATCGAAAGCCAGTTTAGGCATTGGTGATTACCTGAACAGCGCGCGGAACCAGGTTGACGCATTGGTGTACAATGCCGGCCACAGAGGTTCATACATCTGGGGCAACAATACCATTCAATGGGGAGCCCAGGTGCAGATGGAACAGATCAAGGATGTGTGGCACGAGTGGTATTACAACGACTCATTAGGATTTGCACAACCTACTTCAGTGAATGGAAGTTTTGTGATGAAAGATTATTCGGATGCAAATAATACTGTGAATTCATATCGTTTAAGCGGTTATGCTCAGAATGCACAGTTGCTTGATAAATCATCCAATATGATGTTCACTTATGGCATTAGGAGCAATTGGTGGAGTTTTAATAATGAAAATGTGATAAGCCCGCGTTTCCAGTTTTCCTTTGAACCCAACAGGAAAAATAACCGTGCAATATTATTGGGTGGTGAAAAAGGAAAACTCAGGAGAGATATCGTGTTAAAGGCCGCTTTTGGTTATTACTATCAACCACCTTTTTACCGCGAAATGCGTGGGTTTGATGGGACATTAAATCATAATATTAAAGCGCAGCGTGCTATACACTATGTGCTGGGTGGTGATATGAACTTTAAAGCATGGAACAGGCCTTTCAAATTTTTTGCCGAAGCATATTACAAGCAATTGGATAATCTGATACCTTATGAAATAGATAACGTACGTATCCGGTATTTTGCAGAGAATTCCGCCAATGGTTATGCAGGAGGATTAGATCTCAGGGTTAATGGAGAGTTTGTAAAAGGTACTGAAAGTTGGGCCAGCTTAAGCATTATGCAGACGCAGGAAAAAATTCCGGGAGCCATAATATATGACGGGGCGGGAAACAGGATCACTGATCCGGGGTATGTTCCGCGCCCCACAGATCAACGGGTTACGGCAAGCATTATGTTCCAGGATTATTTACCCAAGTTCCCGACTTTTCGTATGTACCTGAACCTGGTGTATGGTTCAGGCCTGCCTTTTGGGCCCCCCGATCACAACCGTTATGGCGACACATTGAGAATTCCATCCTACAGGAGGGTTGATATCGGTTTTATGAAAGTATTGGTTGATGAAAATGATAAGAAGGCGAAAACAGGTTGGAAAAAACGTTTTAAATCTGCCATGTTAGGTGTGGAAGTGTTTAACTTGCTTGGCGTAAACAATACCATTTCCTACATCTGGCTCGAGGATATAGAAGCCAGGAGATGGGCTGTGCCCAATTATCTTACCGGGCGCAGGTTGAATATTAAAGTGATGATGAAATTCTGATCACATTCCTGCAATCGCTTTTATTATCAGGATTAAATTGATCACGACAAAAGAAATAGCTGCTCCTCTTGCGGCAAAACTGTCTACCTCCCTGGCCTTTTCTGTTTTCCCCCGTTTAAACAAATACAGCGTGTAAGAACATGATGTAAGGATCAGGAGAATGAAAATAAAGGTAAGAGAATGAAGCCAGTCAACCAGCGTGAATGATGATGATTCAGGAAGTATAGAATCAATGATGTATTTGTTACCCACTGCGGCAAATAATGCTCCCACACCCAGCCCGAAGCGGGTTTCTATGCTCTCTGTATGAATAAAAAAACTCAGGTAAGCAATACAGAATGCCACATACATTCCTACAAATAATTTAAAAAATAATCCCCAGGCATTCCGCTGCATGTGCAGGTTGATATCAAACGAAGAATACTCAGAATGCTGATCCGGTAATGAGACATCACCAAAATTAGTTTCATAAGTATTGACTCGTGCAGAGACATGGATTGTATCAATATCCCATCCGTCAACTGTAAGTTCAGGATCGCTTAATGCTCCAACTTTATCAGGGATAAAAATCAGGCTGCGCCTGTCAAATTGTGCATTTTCAATATGCACAACAAGATTCTGGCGATCGAAAGGATAATTGTGCACTTTCCATGCTTCCTTCATGATGCAATTTACTTTCATCAGCCGGCATATCTCTCCGGGCGTAGTGGTTGAATCAATAAAAGGGTATGATTTTTCCATCGTTTTCGCGTTGGGTACTTCAATATCTTTTATATAATCCTGGTTGGTGTATTTATACCGCATCCATATCCAAAACCGCATGGTATATTGTTTTTGCCTGAAATCAATATCATGAACACTTACAATATAAACGCCCACCTTCACTGTATCCGGTGTAGTTTCTTCATCCGCAAAAAGTTTGGCAGAAATGGTAAAAAACAGTAAGAGAAAAAGGAGTTTTTTCATAACGAAATTGAAATCAAACCTCGTTTAAATAAAAAAGGGCAAGCCTACATATCGCACCGCTACAACCAAACACCCTTGCTTCATTCCTGACCTGGGGGATTCAATGGGAGCTGGTCGTATAAGACTCACCCGGGCGCAAAAGTACATTTTTCTTCACATCAAGCAAACCGTTCTTTGAAATTGACGAATGAATGATAGTTTTGCGGAAACTTTCCAAAATAAAATACCGGCTAACTGACTCAACCACAATAGTGAATTTATGCAAGAGCTAATTAACGAAATGAATACCCGCCTTTCTAAAATTTATAAAGGAGGCGGTGACAAAGCAGCTGCCAAGCAAAAAGAAAAAGGAAAAATGCTTGCACGTGAGCGTGTCGATTATCTTTTGGATAAGGATGCACCGCGAATTGAGATCGGTGCATTTGCCGGGTATGAAATGTATGAAGAACATGGAGGCTGTGTTGGAGCTGGTGTTGTAGTTGTGATGGGATATGTAAGCGGCAGGCAATGTATTGTAGTTGCTAATGATGCTACAGTAAAGGCGGGAGCCTGGTTCCCGATAACAGGAAAGAAAAACCTGCGTGCACAGGAAATCGCCATCGAAAATAAATTACCCATTATTTACCTCGTAGACAGTGCAGGTGTTTACCTGCCGATGCAGGATGAAATATTTCCGGACAAAGAACATTTCGGAAGGATTTTTCGCAATAATGCCGTGATGAGTTCTATGGGTATTGTGCAGATCGCAGCAGTGATGGGAAGCTGTGTTGCGGGCGGTGCTTATTTGCCGATCATGAGCGATGAAGCCATGATAGTTGATAAAACAGGATCGATCTTTCTTGCAGGATCATACCTGGTAAAAGCAGCTATAGGTGAGGATGTAGACAACGAAACTTTAGGTGGTGCTACTACCCATTGTGAAATATCCGGTGTTACCGATTATAAATTTCCGAATGATGCAGCTTGCCTGGACCGTATCAGGAGCATTATGGATAAAATAGGACATTTTGATAAAGCAGGTTTTGACAGGAAAGAGCCCAAACCTCCCAAAAAGGAAATGTCTGACATTGCCACTATTATTAAGCAGCCTGTTAAGCCTTTTGACGTGTTGGAAATTATTCACCGCCTGGTTGACGATGGTGAGTTTGATCAATACAAAGAGTTATATGGTAAAACGATTTTATGTGGCTATGCCCGTATTGATGGATGGGCTGTGGGAATTGTCGCCAACAATCGCCTTGTCGTAAAATCCAAAAAAGGAGAAATGCAGATAGGTGGTGTTATTTATTCTGATTCTGCAGATAAAGCAGCTCACTTTATAATGAACTGCAACCAGAAAAAAATCCCTCTTGTATTTCTCCAGGATGTTACCGGCTTTATGGTGGGCAGCAGAAGTGAGCATGGTGGAATTATTAAAGATGGGGCTAAGATGGTGAATGTGCAGGCAAATTCTGTTGTACCTAAATTCACAGTTATTACCGGTAACTCTTACGGTGCGGGCAACTACGCCATGTGTGGTAAAGCTTATGATCCGCGTTTGATCGTAGCATGGCCCAATGCAAATATTGCAGTGATGGGAGGAGAGCAGGCTGCAAAAGTATTATTGCAGATTGAAGAAGCTTCATTAAAAGCAAAAGGCGAAACCATTACCCCGGAGCGTGAAACAGCATTGTTAAAAAATATTACAGACAGGTACGCTAAACAAACCACTCCATATTATGCAGCAGCAAGGTTGTGGGTGGATGCTATTATCGATCCTGTGGATACTCGCAAGTGGATCAGCATGGGAATTGAAGCAGCCAATAACGCACCAATTACAAAAGAATTCAGACCGGGTGTGATCCGCACATAAAGTCAGTTTAATAAATGTTGATCACCTCGATATTTTTTCCATTAAACAAAAAACGTTCCCCCGCTTTCTTTCCCAGCATCATCTTGGCCAGTGGCGCTCCTGCTGATAATACGATTACCTTAGTACGATTTTTAATTTTTGTTTCAATAACTCCAATTCCCGCAGCAATAAAATAAATTCCATTATTCGTTTCTGCCATTGATCCGAGAATGATCTTATCACTTAACAATTCAATATGTAATTTGAGTAATCCATTTAACTCTGTTTTTGCTTCGGCCAGCTGTTTGGCATTCATATCACGGGCCAGTTGACCCATAGCTCTTGAGGTTTCATATTTGTCCCCGGCACTGCTTTTCTCTTCACTGTTTGCTGATTCCTGCGCAAACTTCATTGCGTTTTCTGAATTAGCGATGCGCTGCTCCAATATATCCTTGCATTGAAGAAAAACAGCCCGTTTGAATTCGTGTTGTTTTTGATTCATCATTTTGTGGAGTAAAAATAACATCTTTCTGCCCTGGTTGTTGTATTTTTATTTCAGCAATTGAAATCCGTTCTTTGCCGCAGCGAATGAAGAAACTTTATTATTATATACTGGCTTCCCCTATTTATCTTTTAACCTTGCTGCCATTTCCTGTTTTCTACCTGGTATGCGACTTGTTATATTTTATTACTTACACACTTGTTGGCTACCGTAAGAAAGTGGTGTACACCAATCTTCGCAATGCATTTCCAGAAAAAACAGAAAAGGAAATTGACAAGATTGCCAAAGCCTATTATCATTTCATGATCGATCTGTTTATGGAAACATTTAAGCTGCTAACCATGACAAGGCAGCAAGTAAAAGAGCGCGTAACATTTGATGATCTTTCATTGGTTCATGACTTAAAAGCACGTAACCAAAATTATTTATGGGTGATGGGACATTTTGGAAACTGGGAATGGTGCGGACAGAGCTTTCAGCTTCAGCATCTCTTTCAACAAGATGTATTGTATCATCCGCTAACAAACCAATTTTTTGAATGGCTTATGAATAAGGTCAGGGCGCGTTTCGGAGTGCATGTAATCCCTATGAATGTGTCTATCAAAGAAATGATCAGGAGGAAAAATATTTTGAATACTACGGCTTTCCTGGCCGATCAAACACCATCCAATCCGAGAGACGCTTATTGGATGACTTTCTTAAACCAGGATACTCCCGTTTTGATAGGTACAGAAAAGATTGCAAAGAAATTTAATTACCCTGTCATCTTTGTGAGTGTTCGAAGAATTAAAAGAGGATATTACAAAACATACTTCACCAAAATTTGTGATGACGCAGCAAAAACTCCTGATGGTTTTATAACTGAAACCCATACAAGGATGTTAGAAGAAGATATCAGGAGACAACCTGAAACCTGGTTGTGGAGCCATCGCAGGTGGAAACATAAACGTGCCTAGTCACTTCGAGTGTTCTTACGACTTGTTGTAAGAACGTATCGAGAAGGGCTTATTCCCAATTGTTCTTGATGGGCTCATAAAGATGAATTTCAATCTTTACTGAACAATAAGAAAATATTTCCGGGGTCACACTTATTGATAAAATCAGAGACTTTCTGCATGGATTTTGGAACACTTAATCTCATTCCAGTATAAAATGTAATATTCCCGATCACATAATTCAGTTGCAGGTTTTTGGCGAGTGGAATAGAGTAGGCATCGGCCACCATCGAAATTCCTGAATAAAATCTTCTGTCTGCATAACCGATACCTGTTCTTGCCATAGCGCGGGGTATCAATACCCATCTTTCTATATTAACGTCATGTTCAGTTAAATAATCTTGGGATTGGAGCATAATGCCAACTGCGGGAGAAAAATTAAAATAGGCATGCTTAAACGCAACCAGGGTAAATGCATATCCCGGCATTAGGGAAACAGAATAAAAGGAACCATCCTTCAGCCTGGTTTCTTCCAATGCCTGCTTATCAATACGGGTAATCAGGATGCTTGAGTCTCCACGTATCTTGTAATAATTACCCGACAGACCCAGCGTGAAAGAACCCGAAGATTTTTTCTGCAGATCGTTGTTGGAAAAAGCAGCACGGTAAGAAAACCGTTTGTGATGAAAAATATAATATACATTAAAACCAATATTCGTGGTTTGAATATCTGAGCGCAAGGGGAAATGGCCATTGGAAACAGAACTATCCAGCACCGGAAAACTTTTGTAATTCTGAACATAAAATCCTTTGTAATCCTGGTAATAAATATCAAAACCTACTTTCTTGCCATACGAGTTTAGTACAACATTGGTAAAGGTAGTAGGTCCTTTTTTGTCATCCTGGAAGCTCTTCGGACTGTAGGAAAATCCCAATCCCAGCCACAAATGTTGCGCCTTGATGCCAATGTTAGCTCCATCGTTAGAAGAATAATCTATTCCCTGGTTTCCCTTAATTGTAAACGTGCTACGCGAGGTGAATAACATCGGTGTAATATTGATCATGGAAGAAAGATCTTCTACATACTTTGCCTGGTAAAATTCTTTTTGGTGAAGGCCAACAATGGCAAGCAGACTGTCTTGTCCCTTGAGTTGAAAGCAAGCAAAAATGAAAAATAAAAGACTGCTAAGAAAACGCATGACTGTGTGAAAAGTGACCAAAATTTCAGGACAAAATAAAAGTATTAGTTTTACAGCATGAAATTTCAACGAGCCATTTTAGTCACAATTATTATAAGCACTGTATTTTTTTCTTGCAGGCAAAAACAGCAGGTGGATATGCTGGTTACCAATGCGCATGTATATTGTGTTGATGATCATAATGACACCGCAACAGCATTTGCAGTAAGATCAGGAAAGATCGTTGCTGTTGGTAATACTAAAGAATTCCTTGAACAATACACCTCATTCAACACGATTGATTTAAAAGGACAATACGTTTATCCTGGATTCAATGATGCGCATGCACATTTTTATGGACTTGGGCAGTTTATGCAAATGGTTGATCTCACAGGAACAAAATCCTGGAATGAAGTTGTTGAACGTTGTAAAGAATATTATTCAAAACATAAAGCAGATTGTATTATAGGAAGAGGTTGGGATCAGAATGATTGGGAGGTAAAAGAATTTCCAACCAATGATGAACTGAATAACCTGTTCCCAGACATCCCGGTTTTTTTAAAGCGAATAGATGGACATGCAGCTGTTGTGAATGATAAATTATTGACATTGGCTAATATAAATGCGGGCACAAAAATCTTAGGAGGCGAAGTGGTGATCAATAAAAATAAACCGACAGGTGTATTGATCGATAATGCTGCAGATATGGCCCAAAGAATATTGCCCGAAGCATCCTTAGAAGAAAAAATAAAAGCTTTAAACCAGGCCGAAAAAATTTGTTTTGAAAATGGACTCACTTCTGTTTGTGATGCTGGATTGGATCGCAGTACAATTGAACTTATCGATTCGTTGCAAAAAGCGGGAGCATTATCCATCAGGGTGTACGCCATGATCAGTATGAAGGATACGAATGTTGATTATTACCTGGCACGTGTTCCATACAAAACAGAAAAACTGAATGTATGCAGTTTTAAAATGTATGCTGATGGAGCTTTAGGTTCACGGGGGGCTTGCCTTTTACAACCGTATAACGACAAGAAAGATCATTACGGTTTTTTACTCACCGAAAAGGAGAAGATGGAATCCTATATAAAGAGAATAGCTGGCAGTAAATATCAACTCAATACACATTGTATTGGTGATTCTGCAGACAAACTTGTATTGAATTTGTATGCAAAATATCTGAAAGGAAAAAACGACAGGCGTTGGAGAATTGAACACGCGCAGGTTGTGAATGAAAAGGATTTTGACTTATATGGTCAGTATAATATCATTCCTTCTGTTCAGCCAACACATGCCACAAGCGATATGTACTGGGCAGGTGATCGTATCGGAAAAGAGAGGTTGAAATATGCTTATGCCTACAAAAAATTGTTACAACAAAACGGGTGGCTTCCATTGGGAACAGATTTCCCCATTGAGTACGTGAATCCTTTTTATACTTTCTATTCAGCCGTTGCACGAAAAGACGGAAAGGGCTTTCCTCCTGGAGGATTTCAGATGGAAGATGCGCTCACAAGACAGGAGGCATTGCTGGGAATGACTGTATGGCCTGCTAAAGCAGCTTTTGAAGAAAATGAGAAGGGGAGTATCGAACCAGGGAAATTTGCCGATTTTATTGTGCTGGATGTTGACCTGGTGAAAGATGACTTGGTGAAGATCAGGAATGCAAAGGTGAAAGCCACTTTTGTTGGCGGACAAAAGGTATATTAGTTAGTTCGAGCTTGCCTGCTATGTCAGGCCAGGAAACGGCAAGCAGGCTTTCCTGCGCTGCCACCTGCGTTAAAAACTACCGTGACTAAAACGCTTCGGCAGACAAGTAGCTTTATAAGATCTTATTATTTGTAAAATTATGCGGAAACGTAGGTTGTGGAGGATGAGCTTGTCTTCCTTTTTGTTTTCGCTGTAATTCCAGTTTCAGACTTTGTTCACCTTTTTTCATGGCCCATTTGTGATTCCAGGCAAATAATGGTTTCATCACAAAGGATAAGTTTTTGAGCAAGCCTTTTTCCGCGCTTATTCTCCAATCGTAGGTAATGTTACAAAAGTTGCCATCCTGTTCAAATGTCCATATGCCCTTGCCTAAAAAATCACCTATCGCTTCAATCGAATACCCATGAGGAGCATTTGAGTCCGTTACCTTAAATTTCCATTTCAACGTATAAGGTAACCAACCCTTGGTGAATAATTCAACCACTTTTCCCACGCCTTTTGAATCTCCTTTATCGTGCATTTTTACATCTAAATATACCGAAGGCCACCAAACCGCAAGTGCTTCTGCATCATCTAAAATATCGCAAACTTCCTGGCAGGTAGCCTCTACTTTCCAATAGGTGATAAAATGATAATCGTTTGTTTTCATGGTCTGATATACGCAAATAAATTCAAGGAGGTTTTAGCAAATAACGGCAAGGATATTGAACGAAAGATAGGGAAAAAATGAAATGAGCAAGGAACGCTTGTAAATTTTAATTAATTAATAATCAATAGTTTATAAATTTAATGTATATACATTAATTGTATATACATATATTTGTATCCGAATTCAACCTATCACTAGTTATGGAACTTGAAAAAGAAATACAGCAGACCCGGTTTAAGAACCAAAAACATAAGGCAGTTCTGAATCTGTTTTTCACTTCAGGTTGGTTAAGCTGTCAGCAACAAAGGTTTTTTAAGGAGCATGATCTGTCACCGCAGCAGTATAATGTGTTACGCATCCTGAGAGGACAAAAAGGGAATCCCATTGCCCTGAATGCCATCCAGGAACGTATGCTCGACAGAAGTTCTAATGCATCACGACTCATTGATAAGCTTAAGGACAAAAAACTGGTTGAAAGATTGATATGTGAGAATGACAGGCGACAGGTTGATATCGTGATCACACAAAAGGGGTTGGAGGTGTTGAGTGCGATTGACGATAAAATGGATGAGATGGAAAGCAAATATGAAACAATAACGGAGGAAGAGGCGGCTGAATTAAGCAGGATACTCGACAAACTCAGAGGTTAAAAAAAGAACAAAAACAAACAAACTATAAACATGAAAAAAACAATGATGATTTTGGCATTTGCTGCAATAGGATTTTCAGCATTTGCGAGTGAACCTACAAAACATGCCGCAAGCACATCGGTAAAAGTGGATGTGGCCCAATCTACTTTTAAATGGCATGCGGAAAAAGTAACAGGTAAGCACGAAGGAACAATGAAGTTCCTGGGTGGGGAAGTGCAGGTTGAAAAGAACACACTTGTTGGCGGTACATTTAATGTAGACATGACTTCCATGGAATGTACAGATCTTTCCGGTGAGTGGCATGACAAGTTGTTGGGCCATCTTAAGTCGGATGATTTTTTTGCAGTTGACAAATTCAAAACAGCGGTGTTAACTATTCAATCAGCCGAGCCAATCAAAGGTGCAAAACCGGGTGAAAACAATTATACCATAAAAGCCGGCCTTACCATTAAAGGGATCACGAAGGAAGTTACTTTTCCTGCCATGGTGATCATTACCAAAGGCCAGGTTATTGCCAACGCTGACTTTATGATCGACAGGACGAAATATGATATCCGTTATGGCTCGAAAAGTTTTATTGATGGAATTGGTGATAAGGCTATCAATGACGAGTTTAATGTGAAAGTAAGAGTGGTTGCGGTACAACAAATGCAGTAAAATTTAAAGATGTGCGGCACCACCACGACATGTCGTGGTGGTGCCGCACACAAAAAACAAAAGGAAATACAATATGACAAATTCAGTAATTCATAAAGCAGGAACAAGAGGACATGCTAACCATGGTTGGCTTGATTCTCATCACTCATTCAGTTTCGCAGATTATTATAATCCCGAAAGAGTGCACTTTGGTGTATTACGGGTGTTGAATGATGATGTAGTTGCCGAAGGAATGGGCTTTGGCAAACATCCGCATGACAACATGGAAATTATTTCTATTCCGCTCTCAGGTGATCTTGAACACAAAGACAGCATGGGCAATACCACTGTGATCAAACAGGGAGATGTTCAGATCATGAGTGCCGGAACGGGAATTTTTCATTCTGAGTACAATAAGAATAAAGACAAGGAAGTGAATTTCCTGCAGATATGGATTTTTCCTAAGAAACGGGATATCACTCCCCGCTATGATCAAAAAACGTTTAGTGTGGAAGAGCGAATGAATAAATTCCAACTCATCGTATCACCGGAAGAAAATGGAGAAGGTGTGCAGATAAACCAGGATGCATGGTTCTCCATGATCAAAATGGGCAAAGGCTTTGAAACAACTTACAACATCAAAAGAGAAGGCAATGGCTTATATGCTTTTGTTCTCGAGGGTGATGTTACAATCAACGGGCAATCTTTAAACAAACGTGATGGAATTGGTATCACAGATATTCAGGATATAAGTATGAAAGCGGATACCGATGCAGAAGTGTTGCTAATGGATGTACCTGTTGTACTCTGATCAATTAACTAACAATTTAAACAAAACCAAAAATGTCAACAGCAGCTATATCAGCAAAAGGTGCATGGACAATCGATGCATCACACAGCGAGATCACTTTTAAAGTAAAGCATCTTGTTGTAACAACAGTGACAGGTAAATTTGACAAATTCGAGGGAAACCTTGAATCTCCAAGTGATGATTTTAATGATGCGAAAATAAGTTTTACAGCCTACGCAGACAGCATCAATACTTCAAACGAACAACGTGATACACATTTAAAATCGGATGACTTTTTTAATGCAGAGAAATTTCCGAAGATATCATTTGTTTCAACATCGTTTAAAAAAGTAAGTGGCAATACATATAAACTTATCGGTGATTTTACGATGCGTGACACCACAAAAAGCATTGAGCTCACTGCCGAATTCGGTGGTATTGTAGTTGATCCCTGGGGAAATACCAAAGCAGGTTTCGAGATCAATGGAACAGTGAACCGTAAAGAGTTCGGTTTGAAATGGGGTGCGTTAACTGAAGCCGGAGGAGCAGTGGTGAGTGATGAAGTGAAGCTTCATATGAATGTGGAATTACACAAACAATCTTAAAAAAGAAAGGAGAGCCTGCCTGTTGTTGTAAAGGCAACGGGCGGGTCTTTATGAAAACAAGAGGTATAAAAAATATCAGCTATGCCCATGAATTTCAAATGGGTGCTATGCGTGTGAAACAACCTTTACCTACTTATAGTATCGAACAGGTAAGTCCTTTTATCTTGCTTCATCATGCCGGTCCAGAACATTATGAGCCAGGCCAGTACAAGGAACGTTTGGGACCACATCCCCACAGAGGTTTTGAGCCCGTTACGTTTCTCTTCAGCGGCAAAATTCACCATCGCGATTCTTTGGGAAATGAAGGTTTCATACAATCGGGTGATGTACAATGGATGACTGCCGGAAAAGGAATTATTCACAGTGAAGGACCATCTGAAGAATTTGCAAAAGAAGGTGGGACACTTGAGTTAATACAGCTCTGGATCAACCTTCCGCGTGAACATAAAATGACTGAACCCAAATACCAGGATATTTCTTCAGATAAAATGCCAGTGATTGAAGAAGAAGAAGGGGTGAAATTAAAATTAGTATCAGGAGAATATAAAGGGCAAACAGGTCCGGCTTCTACGTTTACAAAAATCCTGAGCATGATGGTTGAATTTGACGAAGGTGCAGAGTTGCGTTTTACTGTTCCTGGTAATTTTAATAGCTTAGTCTACCTGCTTCAAGGAAAAGTGGAAACCGGAGACAAAGAAGTTGAAAAGCTTCACATGATCGAGTTTGATAATGATGGAGAGCAGATAGAGATGCATGCAACCGAAAAAGGCAAATTGTTATTGCTTGCCGGTGAACCTATCAATGAGCCAATGTCGACCTATGGCCCGTTTGTAATGAATTATCCGGGTGAGATAAAACAGGCCGTTCTCGATTATGAAACAGGTAAAATGGGAAGCCTCGATTTCTAAATAATAGCATTATCTTTACTTGGTATGAAAAATATAACCGTTAATGCAAAAGCCGGCCCTGTGTTGTATGAAACGATTATCACGAACAGTTTAAATACAATTGTTGCTGATGAAAGAATTGAAGATGGAGGAGGGAGTAAAGGAATGAACCCTTTTGAGCTATTGCTAGGCTCATTGGGCGCCTGTACCAATATTACATTACGTATGTATGCTCAGCGCAAGGGGTGGAAAATTGATGAGGTGAATGTTTGGTTGAAATTGGAAAGGGAAGAAACGTTGACAAGGATCATGCGTGATATTGAGGTAAAAGGTGATTTAACGGATGAGAATAGGAACAGGTTGCTGGAAATTGCAAAAGTGTGTCCGGTTGCAAAAATTTTAGAAGGACAGGTAAAAATAGAAAGTACATTGATCTGATAGAAATGAATATTGTAATTATTTCAGGAAGCCCGCGCAAGCAAAGTATTACGGTGAGATTAGCGCTTCATTTAAAAGAGCGTTTGAAAGATAAGCATACTATTGACCTGATTGACATGCGTGAATCGGCAATGCCCCCGATACAAACGGTTTTTTCAACCGAGGAGAAAACTCCACCAGAATATCTTGACATCAGGAAAAGAATGTTTGCGGCAGATGCTTTCATTTTTGTTTCTCCCGAATATAACGGTGGTTATTCTTCAGTGATGAAAAATTTCCTCGACCACTTTCCAAAAGCAACCTACATAAAAAAAGCAATTGGGATAGTTACAGGCTCCGATGGCTTATTTGGTGGAATGAGATCTGCTTTGCAACTGCAATTATTGATATGTGCTTTATTCGGAATCCCATGTCCGCAGATGCTGGTTACACCCCAGGTAGATAAAAAGTTTGACGAAACAGGAAAATTAACAGACGAAACTTTCACCCGCAATATCGAAACATTTCTTACCGAGTATTTGTGGTTGGCTGAAACCATACATCTTAATAAGCCAAAAGCTTTGTAACTTGCAGTAAAACTTTTGCAGTTATGGAAAACAAAATCATTAATCACGCAGCTATAGGAAAGCAGATCACTAAAAAATATAGCAATGGTGAAGTTACCGTTGTGTGGAAACCCCATGTATGCATCCATTCAGGAATATGTTTTACAGGTCTGCCAGGCGTTTTTAATCCCCGCGTCAGGCCATGGATAAATATTGAAGGCGCTACTACGCAACAAATAATTGACCAGGTAACCCAATGTCCTTCGGGAGCGCTTTCTTATTTTATGAATGAAGATTCAGAGCATAAAAGCTGAATATGAAACGTGGTGAATTTATAAAGTCCGCAGGAGCATTATTATTAACAGGTATGTTAGATTTAAAAACTTTCGGGAATACATTGCTCGAAAATGAGAATACAGAACGAATGCCGGTATTGTTTATCGGACATGGTTCACCAATGAATGGAATACAGGATAACCCTTTTACTCGATCCTTAAATAAACTTGGAAAAGAAATTCCAAAGCCCAAAGCCATTTTGGTGGTATCGGCCCATTGGCTCACGCGTGGGACATTTGTTTTAAATTCTCCATATCCAAAAACCATTTATGATTTCGGAGGATTTCCGGATGAGTTGTACAAAGTAAAGTATGAAGCTCCGGGAGCTCCTGATTTTGCTGTTCAAACTAAAGAAATAATTAAATCCACGACAGCACAACTCGATAGTGACTGGGGATTTGATCATGGCTCGTGGACAATTTTAAAACACTTGTATCCGGCTGCTGATATACCAACTTACCAGTTAAGTATTGATTATCATAAACCTGCTGCATACCATTACAACCTTGCTAAAGAATTAAGTGTGTTGCGCAACAAAGGTGTATTGATAGTAGGAAGCGGAAATATTGTACATAATCTCGGGAGACTGAGCTGGGATGATCCCAAAGCAAAATATGACTGGAGTATTGAGTTTGATGAGAATGTGAAAAAATATTTGAGTGGCCACCAGCATGATGAATTGATCAATTATGAGAAAATGGGAAAAGCAGCTATGCTTTCCGTTCCTACCAACGATCATTATTTACCTATGATCTACACGATCGGGCTACAGCAAAAAAGTGAAGAAGTGCAATACACTTACGAATCCATTGAAATGGGCTCTGTAAGCATGAGGTGCTTTAAAATATCGTAATCAAATTTTTTTCTTGCGTAGATGATTCCAAATAAAAAACCCTTGCCGTAGCAAGGGTTTATTTGTATAAGCATCGCCCTTTGTGAGCATACAAAGGATAAGCATGTATGCGATGGTCAGTTTCCGGTAATAAGCAATTTTCTTATAGCCATATCATTCCCAACATGTATTCTTACAAAATACACTCCGGCCGAAAAATTACTTACGTCAAAAGAAGTATGAAGATTATCGCCTGAACTTTCAGGATGCACAGAAGCAATATTTTTCATATTCACATCAAATAATTCAATGGTTGTTTTATCATGAGCAGGATTGAGCATATCAATTGAAACACGATCAACTGAAGGATTCGGGTAAACACTGATATGATATTTTGCAGTCTCAACATCATCAATACCAGCGTGTGCAGCATTAAGTGTAAGCGTTGACTTGTATATATGATCAGCGGCATCAGCACTTCCGTTTCCGTTGGCAGCATTTCCGCAAGCATAGAATGTAACAGGTCCTCCTAAAGTGGATGGAGCTTTCCATTTTACGGTCCATGAGTTATTGCTTCCTGCATATCTGTGTCCTACATATATTCGTCCCGATGACCCAGTAGTAGTAAATGAATTGGAGGAATTAATAATAGAAAAAGTTCCGATTGGGTTAAGGCTGCCGTTAAGCACAACAGATTCAAAACCGAAGCTGGTTCTTCCACTTTCATTCACGGTATAAGTAATTGTGTAAGTTGAATCTGTATAATATAAATTATTAACAGCTGAAGAAGTAATTGTAATGTTTCCGGGCCCAACATTTATTTGTCCCCCTCCATGGCAGCCTGATTCGGCACAAAGAGGTGCAGTGGTTGGAGATCCCGCATAGATCAATGGAGGTGAAGATGCGTTGGATTTGGAAGGAGTTTGATTAATGGTAAGTAACAACAGCACAATACAGCCCATAAAGGCAATTTTTGTAATTTGTTTTTTCATGAAATAGGGGTTAAATGCCAAACTTATTATTTTTATCGTTGATTGTCAATTATTTCCGGAAAATCTAAAGCAGAGGTGCAATTCATCGGGCTAACAATAAGATTCATAACCTGCAAAAAAGGTTGCAGGAATTTTACATTTAGCAACCTTTTGCACAATTTAGAGAGCCTGGTAAAATGTACTTAGCTTAATCCTGTAATTTCACCATTAACCACGTCAATTAACATGGCTTGCGGTTCTTTAGGCAAGCCTGGCATACGCATAATTTCACCGGCAACAGCAACAATAAATCCGGCTCCACTGTTTATTACCAGGTTTTCAATGTCGAGCGTAAAACCTTCTGCAACCCCAACTTTTGCGGCATCATCAGAAAACGAATACTGTGTTTTTGCAATGCACACAGGAAACTTATCTACACCCAGCTCATTTATTTTTTTCAACATGTTGCGTGCATGTTTGGTAAGAAAGACACCTTTGCCTTTATATACTTTCGTCACAATTTTATTTAGCTTTTCTTCAATGCTATCGCTCAGCTCATAAGTATGCTGAATAGGTTTTGATGGTTTCTTTTCAATGATCTCCAATACCTTTTTAGCAAGCTCAACAGCACCTTTTCCACCTTTTGCAAAGCCATCGTTAAGCGCAAAATCAGCACCGTTTTCTTTACACCAGTTTTCGATATACTTTAATTCATCTTCTGCATCAAACCCAAAACGGTTTAATCCTACAACCACACTTTGACCAAAATTCTGAAGGTTTTCAATATGCCTTTGTAAATTCTTTAAACCATTTTTTATTCCATCCATGCTTGGTTGTTTGATCAGTTTCTCATCAACTCCACCATGCATTTTTAATGATAAAGTGGTAACCACTAAAACAGTTGCTTTGGGTGCAATTCCTGCATGACGACATTTAATATTGAGGAATTTCTCTGCTCCAAGGTCGCTTCCAAAACCTGCTTCAGTAACAACGTAATCCCCATATTGCATTGCTGTTTTTGTAGCCATCACCGAATTACAGCCATGAGCAATATTGGCAAATGGTCCGCCATGGATAAATGCCGCTCCGCCTTCTGTAGTTTGAACGAGGTTTGGCTTAAAAGCGTCTTTCAATAATGTAAGCAAGGCCCCCGCTACTTTAAGATCTTTTACATAAAAAGGCTTGTTCTCAAAAGTAAAGCCAAGCAAAATGTTATCAATTCGCTCGCGCAGGTCATCAAAATTCTTTGCGAGACAAAATATCGCCATGATCTCGGAAGCCGGTGTAATATCAAATCCTGTTTCTGCAGGGATACCATTTGCAGAGCCATTTAATCCTGATAAAATATAACGCAGAGAGCGGTCATTCACATCAAGTACCCTCTTCCATAAGATCTGTTTCAGCGCTTTGATGGAACCTTTATTGAAATACTGGTAATTATCCAGCAATGCTGCAAGCATATTATTGGCGCAGGTAATAGCATGGAAATCTCCTGTAAAATGCAGGTTGATATCTTCCATAGGCAATACCTGGGAATATCCACCTCCTGTTGCTCCTCCTTTCATTCCAAAGCATGGGCCCAGTGAAGGTTCACGCAAAGCTACGATAGCTTTTTTCCCAAGTTTACACAGTCCAAGTCCTAGTGAAACAGAAGTTGTTGTTTTTCCCACACCGGCTTTATTTGGTGTAATGGCTGTAACCAAAATAAGATTGCTTTTGGCTATTTTGGCTTCATCCAGCTCCACGTCAACTTTAGCTTTATATTTTCCATAATAATGTAACTGGTCTTCATGCATACCAATTTTGGAAGCAATATTCTGGATCGGTTCAAGTTTGATGTCTCTGGCGATTTCAATGTCTGTTTTCATGTTTATGGGGTCTTAAGTTTTTTACAAAGTCGTTTATACATATAAATTCTGCCTCATTTTTCAGCAGGATAATTGTTTCTTCAAGGCGTTTAATCATTTGCTCTCCGCTATGTCTGCTAATATAAGCGGGCAATCCGAATCCCGAAATATCAGTAAACTCCCAGGGATGGAAATAAAGCGATAAAAAACCATCATTCCGCAATGTGCGCAACATTAAATTTTTTAGGAGCCACATTGGGAAGTTTTTAAAGCTGAGCCAAAATAAAGGAATACGGAATACGGGCGTTACTGAAGTTGGGATATTCCATACATTTCCAGTAAGAAAAGGTTTGCGCGGTTTATCCAGGTGATTATACCGGCCCGGTATCCAAGTAGGATTCATCGAAGAATTATAAGTGTAGCCTGCTTTTTCAATTTCATTATCATCAACAGGGGCAAGACGTGCCATACGATAACCGTAAATTGAACAGTCAAACAAGGCTTCCAAAGTTTCCCTGGACTTTTTCAGGTCTTCTGTTTTGAACATAGAATGAGAATACCCATGAGAGGCAATTTCGTGCGATTTGGCAATGATCTTCATTAGCTCAGGTTGCTCAAGTGCATAACGGGCTGTTGTAAAAAAAGTGCAGGGTATATGATGCTTTTCAATAAGTGTAAGAGCATTCTGCAGCCCTTTTGTAGATACTTCGATTTGTTTTTCAAAACTGATTTCCTGCTTATACTCTATTGGAATATCAAATTCCTCCACGTCAAATGTAAGCAGTACTTTATTATTCATGCTTTGATCCTGAATATGATGGAGTATATGGTAAAAAAATTTTTGAGCTCCTTTAAAAATGTTTTAAAGCTCATTTTTGACAGCACAATGTCATCACGGAGGGAGACTTCCAGTGGGACAATTTTTAATTTACCTGTTTTTGCTGCCAGTGCTAAAAATTCAGTATCGGCCAGGTACCTGTTAATGGTAGTACGCAAAAACATCATTTTCCCTTTGCGGTTAAAGCCTTTAATGCCGGATTGTGTATCGTTGAAAGGTAACTTCAGAAATATACGGTTCAGTACCTGCGACATTTTTGAAGCGAGCAATCGTTGGGGTGAAAGAGTTTGATAATAATTCTGCTTACGTATTCCTGATACAATATCAATAGCATTGTTAGTAAGCGCATCGTATATTTCTTTAATATGTATCAACTCAAAAGGGAAATCAATATCTGTATAGATCTGTAAGGTTCCTTTTGAGGATTCAATTCCTTTTCTTAAGGCATATCCCTTGCCCTGGTTAGGTGAATAGCTGATGAATTCAAAATTGGATATGCGTTCTTTCAAAAAATTAACTTGGTTGTCCGACACATTTTTTAATGAACCGTCATTTACAATGATAAGATTGAATGAAACTGCCGGCAATAATTTTTGTACTTCCTGGAAATGTTCCCAAACCGACTTTTCCCAGTCGGGTAAAGGATTGTAACAAGGCTGAATAATGTCCAGATCGATATGTTTTCGTGTATCACTCAAACTTTTAGCGCTCAATTTTACTAAATCTTTGCCAAAAGACGGCAATTATTGATTATTTCACAGAAAAGGGAACTCAATGCAGCCTTTCTTTTGCGATTTTGCAACCGTTTGAAGCATCCTGTGGTCTATCTTTTTTTATTTGATAAAAAAACTTTAGTATTACAGTTTATTTCAAAGCACTTTTATGAGAAAACAATACATTTTTAAGCACATTGTAATTGCCTTCATGTTAACTGCGATAGCCTCTTTTTCGGCTAAAGCCCAATACAGCTTTGGTGTTTCGTTAAATTATGCCATTGCTGCTGATGAACTTCGTCCGGCTGCAAATAATGGTTACGGGATTACACTTGAAGGGCGTAAAATTATAGATGAATACGTGAAAGTGGGTGTTAATGTGGGTTATGTAACTTTTGCCAATAAGAAAACTGATAGTAAGGTGTCTCCGCTTATTGATGGCGATAATTTAAATATTATACCTGTTACATTAACCAGCATGGTATATTTCAATGATACTAAGTTAAATCCATATATAAGCCTGGATTTGGGTTGGGCAACTGCAAATATGAAATTGGAAAGTGGGGCTAAGAACTTTATGATGTTAGCACCTGGAATAGGTCTAGATTATACAATTGCTGAACAATTAAGCGCCCAGTTCTTTGTTAAGGATAATATCATGATCTATAACAGGTACAAGGAAGGTAGCGATCTGTTAAATTTCATTACGATCAACCTGGGCGGAACGTATAAATTCTAACCGGACGCTAAATACTCATTTCGGGCTCTTCGAAATAAACATACTTTACATTTTCCGGGATAGCCGAGCTTTTGAGAAGCTCACGGATAAAGAAATTTTCCTTTAAGGGTTTGATGTATTCTTTAAGTGCTTCTATATCATTCCGTGGAACTTCAGAAGGGATATAGCCCATTCCATAAAACTTCCCTTTTTCTATCAATATGCAGCTGTACTGATTTTCTTCTAAGCCTTTATCAATTATGGCATAGGACTCTTTTTGAGAGAATGATTCCACGGCCAGGTTTACACGCATATTATACTCATAGGCATTTTCTTTTTCGCAACAGGCCCCTCTGCACTCACTTTTATGATAAGATTCGCATGCATCATTTGAAACCTGCAGCATACATAGTTTAGGGCACAGATCGTAAGTATCTGCGATTTCCTGCATTACGTGATAAGCTTCCGTTAATGTGGCAAAAGTATCCAGTGGCCTGATGTGTTTCCTTACCTTGTCTATGCAAAGCCGTATATATCCGTTCCTGTCTTCGTAATCATAAATGCCATAAGCAAGTTCGGGTTTCTTTAGAGCCCTGTTGAACTCAGGCCAATAGCGTTTTATTTCCATCGACTCGTGAATAAGCGCCATTAGCTCTGTAGCACATATGTAGTGGCTGATGCTATGTACATTCCTGAAAAAATCCTGTTTTTGCTTACGTGTGGAATTACCTCCGAAATGGGTTGATACACGTTTTTTAATATTTTTGGCTTTACCCACGTAAATAATCTTTCCGGCTTCATTATGAAAATAATACACACCTGGCTTTGTAGGTAAATCTTCATATTGTTTTTTAGGAAGGTTTGGTGGAAGCATTTGCTCTTTTGAGCCACGTTTCAGCGATTCATCAATGATACCCTCTTTATCTTCCTGCAGAATTTTTTCAAACAATGCAACAGTTGCAATGGCATCTCCCCCTGCACGGTGCCTGTTAATGATCTCAATTCCTTTATAGGCACAAATATTTCCGAGACTGTAAGAATGTAACCCGGGAAATAACTTCCTGCTCAGGCGAACAGTACATAACTTTTTGCTATTGTATTCAATACCCGCAGATTTAAGGTGGCTCTTGATAAAAGAATAATCGAATCCAACATTGTGAGCAACAAAAATATTTCCATCAAGTAATTTAAAAAGCTGTTCGGCAATTTCATCAAACACGGGTGCATCTTCCACCATTTCATTTGTGATGCCGGTATAAGCGCTTATATATGCCGGTATAAAACGGGCTGGTTTGATCAGTGTCTCAAAATGATCCACCACTTTTTTCCCATCATAAACAAATACAGCAATCTCGGTGATACCGTTAGATTCAGCATGTCCGCCTGTAGTTTCTATATCAACAATAGCATACATAATACGAGATCAGCTTTTCTTTGAAGCCATACGTTTATAAGAAGCGGCAATTAACTTTTCAAGTATTTTTATATCCACGTCTTTAAGCTTATTGATATACAAGCAGGCCTTGGATGTTTTATGTTTACCAAGTTTGTCAAACAGGTCTTTGTGTTCTATAGATCCTGGCATCATATAAATAGTAAGATTTGCTTTCCTTGGAGAAAACCCGATCATAAACATATCACCTTCACGTCCGCTTTCATATTTATAATGATAATGACCAAAACCAATCATGGTGCCACCCCAGAGTACAGGCTTTTCACCGCTTATTTTTTTCATAATATCAATAAGCACATAACAATCATCCCGCTTTTGCTGATCAATCTTCTTCAGAAAGTCGTCAATATTTTCCTTGCCGGGTTTGGTTTTATTTTCCGCCATACAATTTCTTTTTCAGTGCAAGATAATAAAGTGGAAGCTTAATTATTTTGAATTTTTTACTGCATCCATAAGCTGGCGGTAAATTATTTTTCCGTTGTTGAGCTTAAGATGATCTATCACGCAGATGGCTCGCCTGATACGGATATCAGAGTTTTTTGGAGTGCCGATAAAATGCAGCATGGTTCTTTGTTTTCCCGGGGTTAACGAATGAAATACTTCACGTCCTTCATCATCTATTTTCATAAGTTCAGCCAACTCTTCTGGCATCGGTAAACCGTATTCACTTTCATCTTTCTTTAACTCAGCATATACCTCGCTGCCTAATTTTAAGCCGAGTGCATCTCTCACCTTTTTATTCAGGTTGATAAAATAAGAATCGTTTCCTGCGGGCATTAATGCACATTGGAATTCCAGTTTGTCATTAAGCCTGCATATAACACGCCTGTCATTTCCTTTGATAAAATGAACAACCACTTTATCCGGCACCATAATATGAAAATGCCACAGGTTCGAATCAAACCGTTCAAGCTTGGCAGTAAAAGAATCTTTTGCGGTCGATGTTTTTTTAGATGACGATTTCATAAACATTTATGGTTATGCGGGGCCGGTGTTTCACCGGCCCCGCATAAATTATGCATTCATTAATTCTTCAATATGATCCGCTTCGATAGGAATGTGCTCCATCAGATCGAGGCATCCATCCTTTGTAATAAGAATTTCGTTTTCCAAACGGATACCAATTCCCTCTTCAGGAATATAGATACCGGGCTCACAACTGAATGTCATTCCAGCCTGCATAGGCTCATAACGCATACCTACATCATGCACATCAATTCCCAGGAAATGGGATGTTCCATGCATATAATACTTTTTAAATGCAGGCCATTCCGGATTTTGTTTTTTAATATCATTGAGTGTAAGCAACCCCAGGTCAATCAATTCCTTTTCCATGACCTTACATACCTCTTCATGATATTTCATCAGCAGAACTCCCGGTTTCAGTAATTTTTTTGCCTCACGCATCACACGAAGCACGGCATTATACACCTCTTTCTGGCGTTTGGTAAAACGTCCGTTTACAGGAAATGTACGGGTCATGTCACTCGCATAGTTAGCATAATCCGCTCCGGTGTCCAGCAGCAAAAGATCTCCATCATTACAAATACCTGCATTATCTATGTAATGCAATACGCAAGCATTTTTTCCACTGGCAACAATCGGGGTGAACGAATGCCCACTTGCTCCATTCCTGATAAACTCATGAATAACTTCCGCTTCAACTTCATATTCCTTCACACCGGGTTTCACAAATTTCAGCACACGCATCAGCATTTTTTCAGAAATACCCGCTGCTGCTTTCATCACATCAATTTCGATCGGAGACTTCACACTGCGTAACCTCTGTAGAATAGGAGCAGCACGCTCATATTTATGCAAAGGAAATTGCTGCATCATCTCATGTGCAAAGCGAAGATCTTTATAAGGAGCGGTATTGCTTGCCCTGTCATTTTCATTCAGGTTAAGGTAAATGTGCTCCGATAGAATGATCACTGTTCTCATCAACGAATCAAATTCATCCATCCAAAACACATGCTTAATACCCGAAGCCTTCATTGCTTCTTCTTTGGTATATTTATGACCATGCCAAACTGCAATCGTTTCATTTGTACGCTTAACGAACAAAGTCTCGCGGTACATTTCAATCGGGCAGTCGGGGAAAATGACCACAGCGCATTCCTCCTGGTCAATCCCGGTAAGCCAGTACATATCCGAATTTTGCTTGAAATCGTAATCTGCATCACCATTTCGTGGCATCATATCGTTGCTGTTAAATATAGCCAGCGATTTAGGCTTTAATTTTTCAGTAAAGCGTTTGCGGTTTTCTATAAATAATTTTTGATCTATTTCTTTATATCTTTTCATGATCTTGAATTTTAATGGTAATAAGAATGCCTCATCCTGATTACTTGAGGATGGTGCTACAACGTTATAAAATTTGGCCGGGAAAAAATAATAGAATGTCGAATGCTTATATGCCTAAGCATTCGGGTGCTGTAAAAGCAGAAAACTGGTATGTGAAATTTTGGATTTTCACTGCATCAAATATAAGCTTTTAACTGGGAAATCGAGCCTTAGAAATCAATTTTAAGAGTTGATATTTTGTAAGTAGGGCAAACGATATTTCGTTGGAAATATTCCGTGGATTTACTCCTCCGGATTATAATAGTGAAATTAAATGTCGCTTCTCCCATAAAACCAAACCCAATTTTTGTATAATCATCTTTTTGAATGGCACGCTTATCAGGAAAAGGAAAGCCGGGAATAGGTTCATAGTGAGGTAATGGAATGGAGTCCTGGATATTAAAAAAAGTATCGGCAGCGTTTTTTATAAGCACTCCTTTAACATCTTCCTGTTCGGTCATATTATTAAAATAAATGGTCAAAAATGAGAAAGGATTTATATAAAAATCTTTTTGCAGATCACCAACGGTATCAACAGTGAACATATATGCAGGTTCCTCTTTATATAATTGATAAGATTGTGATGATGAAAGCCATGAACCACCATTAGATGTCGAATTAGGATCACGCCATAAAGCGCTGTCAGACCAACACGCGAGTGAAAAGGATGTATAGTAATCGTGAGTGTACAGATTGAAAACAAATTTCCCCGATGCGTCTGTTGTCATGGAAGAGATAGGATCAGTAACTGGCCCCATTGGGAATGCGGGTTTTTCTTTCCCCAAATCTATATGCATTCCTCCTAACGGTTTTTTGGTATAATAATCATAAACAGTACCCGAAACGATTACGGTTTTGTAGGGATCTTCTTTTTCCTGGAAAATGGGGGTCACATCAACTTTAAAACATCCGTAATGCAGAAAGCAGTATGATACTAAAAACAGTATAACAGCCAGCGTTTCATAACCCAATGATACAGAAACTTTAACGGTAATTCAAGTTAAAATGAACTCCTGGTAGAGTGATCAGATTTCTTTTTCCCATTTTGCCACCACATATGTTGCGAGGCAATTTCCCAAAACATTTACAGATGTTCTGGCCATGTCCATAAGGACATCTATACCAAGAATGGCAAAAGCTTTATGAGGGTCGAGACCCAAAGAAGAAACGGTGCTCACAAGAATAATAAAGGATGCGCCACGTATCCCCGCAACACCTTTTGAAGTGAGCATGAGTATCACACACATTTGAATTTGTTGGGCGATACTAAGATCCATGCCGCAGGCCTGGGCAACAAAAACTGATGCCAGTGAGAGATACAATGTTGTTCCGTCAAGGTTGAAGCTGTAACCTGTTGGTAATACAAACGCCACCACTTTTCGCGGTATACCAATTTTTTCAAGATTTTCCATTGCTTTAGGCAAAGCAGCTTCTGAGCTGGCTGTTGCAAACGCAATAGAAACGGGTTCACTTACCGCTTCAATGAATTTTTTGAAAGGAAGCTTTACGATCATACCAATAGGAATGAATACAAGCAATACAAAAGCAACAAGAGCAACATACAAAGTGCCAAGCAGCATAAATAAATCTTTTAATACACCCATTCCCATTGACGCTACCGAATAGGCAATAGCTCCTCCAACTGCAAATGGTGCAAACTTCATTACTATATCTGTAAACCTGAACATCACTTCGCTCAGGCTTTCACAAAAATTAAGCATCGTTCTTTTCTTATCCTCTGCAACCAGGGCCAGTCCGATACCGAATAAAATACTGAATACCACAACCTGCAATACTTGGTTCTCAGCCATTGATTTTGCTATATTCTCAGGAAAAACATCGAGAATAAAGTTGTGCGTTTGTTTTTGTTCCAGCAGTTTGTTCGCTTTTTCAATTTGATTGGTTTGTGCTTCCAGTGATGAGCCCACACCTGCTTTAGAGATATTAATAGCAGCCAGGCCGATAAACAAAGCAATTGTTGTTACGATCTCAAAATAAACAATCGCCTTAATTCCCATTCTTCCAACTTGCTTCAAATTGGAATGCCCGGCAATTCCAACAACCAGCGTGGCAAAAAGGAGAGGAGCAATAATTGTTTTTATCAGGCGAAGAAATATATCACTCAATACCCTTAATTCAAGAGCAATGTCTTTAAAGTCATGTCCCACCTCGATGCCAATAAACATGGCAATCAGTATGCTTGTGCTTAACGAGCGTCTTTTAATGGCGTAAAAAACAAGAAAGAGAGCAAAGAGCATTCGCAGGCCTGATAAAAAATTGGTGTTCATTGGCATAATTGAATACCAATGCAATGCATGCAGCGAAGCAATTGCGGAAACAAGAATAATGGCAGGAATGAGTAATTTTTTTGAATCCATCTCTTCAATTTTAGAGAAAGTTACCAATGAAACAAAAACAAAAAAGTCCCCGACCATTTCAGGGACTTTTTTGCGTGAAATATCAAAGCATATTTACCAGCCCAATATCCATGCGAAAATGAGTGGGGCAACAATCGTTGCGTCACTCTCCACAATGAATTTTGGTGTATGAATATCTAATTTTCCCCAGGTGATTTTTTCATTTGGTACAGCACCGGAATACGAGCCATAAGATGTTGTTGAATCGGATATCTGACAGAAATAACTCCAGAATGGAACGTCATGCCACTCAAGATCCTGGTACATCATAGGCACTACACAAATAGGAAAATCACCTGCAATACCTCCACCTATCTGGAAAAATCCTACGCCCTTACCTGAAGAGTTTTTGCGATACCAATCGGCCAGCCATACCATGTATTCTATGCCGCTTTTCATAGTTGAAGCTTTTATTTCCTTTTTGATAACATAGGACGCAAAAATGTTTCCCATAGTAGAATCCTCCCATCCGGGAACCACGATGGGAATATTTTTTTCAGCAGCGGCCAGCATCCACGAATCTTTTGGGTCTATCTCGTAATACTGCTTTAGATCTCCTGAAAGAAGCATTTTGTACATGTATTCGTGAGGAAAATATCTTTCTCCTTTGTTATCAGCATCTTTCCACACTTTATGAATATGTTTTTGCAGTCTGCGGAAAGCCTCTTCCTCAGGAATGCAAGTATCGGTAACACGGTTGTAATGATTTTCCAGGAGATCCCATTCTTCCTGTGGGCTCAGGTCGCGGTAGTTAGGTACACGTTTGTAATGCGAATGAGCCACCAGGTTCATAATATCCTCTTCGAGGTTAGCACCTGTGCAGCTAATAATACCGACTTTATCCTGGCGGATCATTTCAGCCAGCGATTTTCCAAGTTCAGCTGTGCTCATCGCACCCGCTAAGGTTACCATCATTTTGCCACCTTCAGCAAGATGTTGTTCATAGCCTTTTGCCGCGTCAACTAAAGCAGCTGCATTAAAGTGTTTATAATGTTTCTCAACAAACTGTGAGATTGGTCCTCTGGTCATGTCCGTAAAATTTGGGCAAATATAAGCCAGGGCTATAAATAAAAAAGGAAGCCTTTTAGCTCCCTTTTCGCGCTTCTATCGCTTAGCGCATCGGCATCATTTTATCACGCCTGTTTTCCTTTAAACGTTGCAACAGTTGTTGCTTAAATTCCTGCTCAAGGGTCAACAGCAAAGCCACCTTTTTCTCAGGTAATACTTTTTTGAATTCACTTACGTATTTCTTTTGCAGATCAAGCTCTGCTTGCTTAAGCCCAAGCTGGTCTGAAATAAACTTGCTGGCATCCTGGTCACTTGGTGAGCTTTTAGCTTTAAAAGTCAATACATTCTCTTTCATTTTTGCTCTTATCTTTTTTTGTTCACCATTAAATTCATTAAATACAGGCCAGAAAACTTTAGCCTCATTTGAGCTAAGGTTTAGCTTCTCGGTAATAAAAGCAATTTTCAGGGCTTCCACCTTATCATTATGGCCATCCTCCTCCTGTGCTGTCACTTTGCCTGAAATAAAGCTTATAAAGGCTATTATCACTAGTAACTTCTTCATCATAATTCTTCAATAATTAATTGTTCTTCTGTATTGTTTATCAGGTAATCTTCAACTTGCTTTTGCATTTTGTCTTCCGGTTTAAAGGCTGTTTCAACAATATGAGCATCTTTTATATCCGAAACATCAACATAATTAAGGATATCTTCATCACTAAGCTCTTTCAGTTTAGTTTCGGAAAATTGGGGTGTTTGCACAGGCTCAGTTTTATTGATCAGCAAATATAAGCCCGATAACAAAATAAGGCTGGCAGCAATGCCGGTTATAATCCTTCTGCTCACTTTCAGTCTGATTATCTTTGGTTGCTTACCGGTTTTATTTAAAATATCCTGATGTAAAGATTCAAAATAGCCCTCGGGCACAATAAAACCATTACCTGTGGTTTTGCGAAGAACATCCTTTTCCAGGTTCTCAAAATAATTATCAGGAACAGTGAAACCACCTTCGGGTTTTCCTAATAATTCGTTGTCAATATGTTCTTTTTCAAAATTCATTCAATAGTTTGATAGTTCAATGTTTTATAGGTTTAACTGTTTTTCAGAAAATCCTCTATTTTTTTTACTGCATGATGGTAGGAAGCCTTAAGTGCACCAACCGAAGTGCCCAGTATTTCCTCAATTTCTTCATATTTCAGGGCTTCATAATATTTCATATTAAACACAAGCCTTTGCTTTTCCGGGAGTGTTAAAATGGCTGTTTGCAGCTTTAATTCAGCAGCATTTCCGTTAAAATAGCTTCCCGTCTGAAGAACTTCTGAAAGCTCGTAATCCACATCATCCATCGGAACATGGTATTTCGCACGTTTTTTATTCAAAAACAGCAAAGCTTCATTGGTCGCTACCCTGAAAAGCCATGTATAAAGCTTAGAGTCTTCCCTGAATTTATCTAGGTTCTCCCAAACTTTAATAAAAGTGTTTTGAACTACATCATCTGCGTCATCGTGATCAATTACAATTCTGCGCACATGCCAGTATATTTTTTTTTGATATTTCTTAAGCAAAAGCTCAAAGGCAGTACTTTTCGTACGCTCGTCACGAAATGATGCGATGATGGCCTTATCTTCAGACTGAACGTCTAACATGCTGGATTCGAAGGTAAGATTTGAAAATATCAAAAAGGTTTAAAAGAATATATTTTTTGCTTCCGGATCAATTCATAAAAAGCTTTAAAAATGTTTTGCCGATTGAAAAGGGTAGTATTAAATTCACCCCATGGATTTTGTTTTTCTTTTGGTAGGTATAGGTATTGGATTTGCGTTAGCGTGGTTTATTAAAGCATCAAAGCCGGCCCTTAACGCAGATAATTCTGAGGTGAACTCACTTCGCGATCGTTTGCAGCAAGCTACTAATGAAAGTAGTGGATTGAGGAGTAAAGGAGACTTATTACATACTGAAAACCTGAAATTAAATGAACAGGTTTCTGCTAAGCAAAATGAGATACTGAAGCTAAGTAATGAGCTTACCGCATCTGAAAGCAAGGTTAAAAGCATTGACGAAAAGCTGTCTGAACAAAAAGCAGAATTGCTCAATTTGAGAGAGCAGTTCACTAAGGAATTTGAAAATCTGGCCAACAAAATATTTGATGAAAAAAGCAAAAAATTTACCGATCAGAATAAAACCAATTTGGATGAGTTACTAAAACCGCTTGGTGAAAGAATAAAGGATTTTGAAAAGAAGGTGAATGATGTTTACGTGTCTGAAGGCAAAGAAAGAGCTTCCCTGAAAGAGCAGTTATCCATGCTGCATCAGCTCAATCAGCAAATGAGCAAAGAGGCCCAGAATCTTACCAAAGCACTGAAAGGTGAGACCAATAATAAATTCCAGGGCAATTGGGGTGAAATTATACTGGAGAGCATTTTGGAAAAATCTGGTCTCGTTAAAGACAGGGAATATTCGGTACAGCTGAATTTAACCACTGAGGAAGGAAAACGTTTCCAACCAGACATCGTGGTTAACCTGCCCGATGGGAAGCACCTTGTTATCGATTCAAAGGTTTCGCTCACGGCTTATGAAAGGTTTAGCTCCGCAGAATCAGACGAAGACAGGCAAATCGCATTGAAAGAGCACTTACTTTCAGTTAAAAAACACCTGAAGGATTTGGGGGAGAAAAATTATCAAACCCTATATCAATTAAAAACACTTGATTTTGTATTGTTGTTTATTCCGGTGGAACCTGCATTTGCATTGTCTGTCCAGGGAGATGCTTTCCAGCACATTGGGATCCTAAGCTTAGAATTCCACGTGGACAAGTTGTCGCG
>JADMIO010828223.1_pt1 | contig 50476 bp, 69 predicted proteins | sample 8958161 | NCBI WGS metagenome assembly JADMIO01 (sample SAMN16585339, study PRJNA669376) | soil metagenome | isolation source: Crop rotation soil | place: USA: Cullars Rotation, Alabama | collected 2011 | reverse complement strand
CGCGACAACTTGTCCACGTGGAATTCTAAGCTTAGGATCCCAATGTGCTGGAAAGCGATCCCGCAGATTCAGCGCGCATGGGATTGCAGCACATGTTAGGCGCGCCGATTAAACCACGTTCAGTCATACGCCAAGAGCTATTAGCTTCACATGATTCCAGAATCGATCGACTCAGAGAGCTACGCATGGGACGAGCGTAAGCATCTCGACCAGCTTGAAGACGAAAGACTTATCGCAGTCCCAGATCATGTCATGGTTTCTGAGATTCTGCAGCGTAAGTACCTCGCAGACTTAAGACTCAAAGACAAATGGAAGAAGCAAAACAACAGTCTCAAGCGGAAGCTCAGGTTCAAGCGGCCGAAGTAGCAGCATTACAGGCCAGAGTTGAGATGAACCGCGACGCTTATCTGGCTGGCGAGAAAGCTAAACGCAATGGTTGGTACAAGGTGAGCCCATTCTACGGGGATCACGTGAGCGATCAGTTCTTCGAGGCAGGATTTGACGGCATTCCATGGGAACGGGCGATAAGGGGTGAATTCCATGCAGCATGATTTTGAAACAGACGGCGCGGGAGTTATCGAGAGCGTAGTTGACTTGTGTACTCGCAAAGAATGGCTGCAAGTAAACAACCCGGAAATTCTATGTGAGGGTCAAAGATTGCGCGTTTATGCATACGATGGCGGATTGACACGCGGAGAATCGGTCATCATGGCTGTCTCACTTAAGCACAAGCGTGTTTACCTCAGTGCAATGCCAAGTGGAACGGCAATCGGAGATTTACTCGTTGCTGCTTGAGGTCTGCTTAGGTATTGCAGTTCTGGCCTTCTGTGGTTTCGGATGCTTGCTGATCTACCGCGTAAGTGAGTATGTCAGGCATCTGCCTACAGGCAAGCCTAGATACAAAGCCGTTGTGCCGCAAGGACCACAGTTAGTCCAAACACCTAAAATCTGCCCGCAGTGCCAAGCACCAACCTATGACGGCAAGAAGTGCACAACCTGCGATTTAGTAGTCCCGCCAAGTATCAGAAGCGCCAGAGTTTCATGGCCGAATAAAAAGAAAACATTGGAGACGATGCAATGAACGAACAGGAATTTATCGAAAGCCTGCACAAGAACACGCAGAACGCCCCAGCGCACGATGCAGTCCCAGCGCCTGCAGCACCAACCAATCAAGCGCATGTGGAATCGCTGAACGCCGACCGGAATACTCCACCAGATGCAAGACCGCACAGCGAACCAGAAACTTTGCCGAGCGCCGAGGACTTGGATGCCGTAGTTGCTGAACGGCAGATTGCAGAGGCCACCGATGCCAATTGATTCAGGCGGTTCCTATCGTATGACCCAAGGCGGAGCGGATATGCACTCTGCCGCGCTGGATAACGCCACGGACGGCGCACCACAGACCTATACGCTGACCAAACAGCCGGACGGCTCATGGCAGTGCTCTGACGGCATGGGTTCGGCGCCAAGCACTCATCCAAGTCTTGATGACGCTTTGGCTTATGTGAAGAACACAGCCGAAGGAACATCCGAGAATCCTGCACAGGATCAAGGTCAAGCACAAGATACGTCCGATTCAAGCACTGCGGACGATAGTTACTAGAGTTCTTCGGCGGCTTGCACTTTTAGGCCGTCGAATTCGGCGTTTTGTTTGATGCTGAGGGCGTCGGAATGCGGGTATTCGGGTTGCCAGTTATTTTCCCCTCGATAGGAAACATTGTGAAGTTTCATCCATTGATTTCCAGTGCGGGTAAAAGGTTCAACCAGAAACAAGGTGCCCTTAATGCGGATGGTTATGTCTGGCACATAGTTCATGAGCACGAATTTAGCACAAGTTTTTGGGCCTCCAGCCCTAAATAGGAGAAAACAATGAAAAGCATCACCAAACTGGTAGTTTCGTTTGCGGTGTTGGCTGGACTCTGTTTGGCCCAGCAAACCCCTGTTCCTCAACCTTCACCCGCGTCGTCTTATGACGGCGTTTACTACGCTCCGAACTTCGGCAAATGGCAGGTGCCTGTCGCATCGTCCATTACCGGTGGCGTGACGACAACCTTCAACGCTGCGTTTGCTGTGGCTACGACTGCAGATGGACTGAGCTTCTCGCCGTTCAATGCAAAACAGCGCATTACGATTGGTTTGGGATCGACTCAGGATACGGTCACGATCTCAAGCGTCTCAAGCTGTAACGCTGGCGCGAATGCTCTGCCGGGTCAGCCTGTAGTTTGCGCGATTACTCTGTCAGGCGCGCCGACCAATTCACACTCTGCTGGTGAGCCAATCTTCTCTGCTGATAACGGGATCATTGAAGCAATTTCCTACGCTTCAAATACCGGCGGCGGACAGGTTTACTTTGTGGCTGATTGCGGTGTGGTTACTCTGTCAACTGGCGGCGTAACTACGACCTCGACTTGCTTTGTTCCGAACCAGTTCTATAACCAGGGATCGGCTTCGCGTGTAACTACAACCATTACCACCTCAACCTCTTGGGCAATTGGGATTGTGAACAACACGTCTACCTTCTCAACTGCTCAGTCTACTCTGACCGCTGGCACTACTTCTTATGGTGTGCAGGGTACTCCAGCAGTAGCTTTGGTAACGGGCGCAACGGCTCCTGATTTGACCGCGGTCCTAATTACAGCAGGCGGCGGCGCGGCTGGTGCTGGTGCGGCTCACATCAAGGTTTGGGGATACACCTCAGCACCTCCAGCGTTCTAAGACTATTTCGCGGGAAGAACTGGCTTCGGGCTGGGCCAGCGTACTTCTTCCTAGAGCCGCCGAGCCGGAATCGGCGGGGAATGTTGAGAAGGTCAACGGTCCTTCTCTCTTGAGTCGGCACCGCGAAACCTGACAGCCCAACCTTTCAAATGGCCTCCACAGCTTTAGCAGCCCCAGATCAAACACAAGAAACCGCACCGCAAGAGCCGATTAACGACGGTTCGCAGTGCGAGTGTGAAGATTTCGGGGAAATCGACGTCTTAGCCGACGATACCGAACTGCAGAAAGCGGTCATGGATCTAGCCAAGCACTTTGCTGGGTTAGATAAATATGCGCGTCGGTCGGAAGTGATTGAAGCAAGACGTCAGAGGTTTTACCGCAGAGGCGATCAGTACATCAACTGGAGCCCTGCGCTGTTCAACTTCATTCCGTATCCAGATCCCGGAAATGCAACGAACGGCGCACCGGGAACGGATACTCCTCGATACACAGACGTCTACAACATTTACTGGCCGTACATGAGAGCGTTGATCTCAGTAGGCTGTCAGAACCTTCCCGGTGTGAACTTTGAGCCCGACAGGCCCACAGAAGGCAAGGACATTGCCGCAGCGCGTGCAGCAGAGACTTTCCGCCATTTCTTTGACCGCGTGAATCAACGAAAGAAGATTCAAGCGGACATCATGGAAAACTTCTGCACCGATGGCCGAACGGTCGGATATGTCCGCACGGTCAGAGATGCTCTAAAGCTTGGCTTAGACGAGCAGGGCCAGCCGAACTCGGCAGAGATGTGCGACATCAAAGGCGTCTTAGAAACCAAGGTCTGCCCAATCACAGAGGACGATCCATCCAAGTTTATTGCTTTCTTCATTTCTGACGAAATTGAAATCAACTTAGCCAAACAGACTTATCCGCGCTATGCCAAAAACATTCAGCAGGGCTCGTCTGCTGTCGGCGAATCGGCCTACGAACGCATGGCGCGGATAGGAGTTTTGCAAGGGACCAGAGTCTTACAGCAGGCTGGAGAGGCTTTCGCTCATCTGGCGACTCGGCACAGGTTCTGGTGCCGTCCTGCAGCGTTTAATCATGCGCCAGATTCTGTCAAACAGCAACTAAAGGACAAATTCCCGCATGGCATGAAGCTTGTGACCTGCGGCGAAGCCTACTGCGGATCATATGATCAAGCACTAGACGATCACATTGTGGTTTCATGGCCAGCGCCGGGTGATGGAGCTTGCAAGCCTTCAATGATGAAGGACATGGTTCCAGTACAAGACGCATACAACGACTACCGGAATCTAGAGAAAGAAATCTTTGACTTCACCATCCCAGAAACTTACGTAGATTCTGCCGCAATTGGCGATGTAGACGCATTCCGGGAGAGAACTGCGGAGCCTGGAAACGTTGTGCCAATGACGCGCGCTGATTCTACGCCGTTGTCTGATGCGTTTTTCGTTCCGCCTCCCCCAAATTCACCGCCGTCCCTCGTCGCAGCCTATCAAGACCTCATGGGAGCTTTTAGTCAGTTCGTTACCGGTGCCCAGCCTGCACTTTTCGGCGGTTCTGACGAGCATAACGAGACAAAAGGCGGAATTGCCATGCTCCGCGATCAGGCGATGGGCCAGTTTTCGATCTGCTGGGGAGCTTTGCAGGAATTGATGGCCGGAGTTTACAAAAGAGCCGCCATGTGCCGCGCAAATGCTATTCAAGGTGAGCAAAAGCTCTCAGTCAGCTTACAGGGTAAGCGCGGACGCTCGACAGTCGCAACAATCAACGTTGCCGACCTGCAAAAAGGGAACTTTCACGCCTATCCCGACACAGATTCATCATTCCCAGAGACGACAGGCTCAAAAAGACAGACAGTGACCGCATTAGTCAGTCAGGCCTTCGCCGATCCGACTGCGATTCAAGCTTGGGGCGTGCTCGAGCCTGCAAACATGGAGCTGCAGAGAGAACTTCTAGGCATAAACGACTGGGTTATCCCAGCAGCGAACGCTTCAGACAAGCAGATGCAGGAAATTGAAGTGCTTTTGAAGACTCGGCCGACGCCTAATGTCGCAGCTATTCAGCAACACGCTGCAGATGTCGCAATTAAGCAGGAAGTTGTAGCAAAAGGCGCTGAGGTTGGATTGCCTCCGCCAGATGAGCCTGATGTTCCAGACCCAAAACAGTTGTACACGTCGTCAGTCCCCGTAGATATTGAGTGGGACTTCCACGCATTTGAATTTCAGACGATTAAAGACTGGCTTTCTTCTCCTGATGGACTGCAGGAAGCCAAAACGAACCCTTGGGGAATACTGAACGTAAAACTTCACGGCAAAGAGCATGAAGCGGCGCTAGCATTACAGGCTCCCGCACCTCAGCCGATCCCCATAATTCCACCTAAACCGATGATGCCCGGCCAGCCGGGTGCAATGAACGGCCCAGCGCCGACAGGACTTCAATGACCTTCTACATGACTCGGCGCGAGTATATCGCGAAGACAGGCCTAACGCCGCACGATGACGTAATTGGAGTAACGGTGCTGGCTCCTGATTGCAAGACCATCGTTGATGAATACATTTTCACCGATGAGGAGCCGCGCATTCCTATGTCATCGATGCAGGTAGAGGAACTCGAGAGGATGTTCAAGATATGATGCGCTTATTTTTTCACTGGTTCATGCTTTTAGCTTTGCCGATGTTTGCCGCAGCGCCAGTTGTGGTAGACGCGCCAGCAGATGGAGGAAATGATGCCGCAGCAGACTCTACGCCAAGTGTTGAGGATGGCGCGCAAGATAGCCAAGCAGGAGCGGCCGGATCTGACAACCAAGCAGATAGCGCAGATAGTAAACAAAGCCTACCTGCAAATGTGGATGCCAAGCCTAGTACCGAAGTCAAAGTAGACGGACGTCAACTTCCCCAATCAGTCCGCAACATGATGCAGGAACTCCAAAAGGCCGATCCCAAGGCCCATGGATTCCTGAAAGACGTTCTGCACCGTGACCGCGCATGGACTACAGAATTTCCGGGTGGACTAACCGAAGCGACTAAGCTCAAATCCGACATGGCAGCCATTACTCAGGAATTCCCTGATATGGCCGAACTGCGCACTAACGTAGCCGAGTGGAAGGGCTCAGACGACGCCTACAACCGTGCTGACCCAAAAGTCGTTGACACTTGGGCGCAAATGAATCCGGCATCCTTCGCCAAGCTGATGCCGACGGCAATCAACAAGTTCGCAGCTACAAACCCCGAAGGCTATCAGTCCTACATGGCTGGGGTCATCGAGCGGACGATGCAGAACGCAGGGATAACCCAAACGCTCGGGTTTATCTCAAGGCTTCTGGCCAAAGGCGACACAGAAGGTGCTAACGCAGAACTTCAGGGTGTCAGCGAATGGTTGAAAGGCTTAGGCGAACTGTCGAAAAAGAAGGTTGAGCCTGCACAACCGCAAGTCGATCAGCGTGGAACAGAATTAGATCAGCGCGAAGCGAAACTCTTTGAGTCCGAAGTCGCGGGAGAATTGAACCCTGCGCGTCAAGCGATGATCCGCAAAGAAGCTAAAAACTTACTTCCCAAGGGCGTAGAGCTTGACGACGAGACCTTTGAAGCAATAGACGCTCAAGTTCAGAGAAACGCCGACAAGATCATCATGGCCGATCCGAACTTCATCAAGAAATTCGGCGCTTACATGGAGGCCAAAGACAAGGCTGGATTAGTAGCCTTCATGAAGCAGAGGTTGAATGACGTCTTGCCTTCGGCCAATGGAAAACAAGGGGCAGTAGAGAAAGCCGTCAAATTATTCTTCCGTGGCGCGCCCACACCTAGGCCCACGCCAAAACCTGCGGCGACTCCAGGCAAACCAGCCGCTCAACCTCAGGGTTGGGTAAAACTCGCCGCAGGTCCAGCCCCACACGACATAGATCACGTTAAAAGCTCCTTTGAGATGAAGATGCAGAAGCAAGCAATCCTCAAAGACGGGCGAAAAGTTTTCTGGGGAGACAGAATCCCCGCATAGGTTTCGATGAAAGCGTTCACAGGATTCGGACACCTGCATAAACCGGGAACGCCTCAATCGACGTTGTACAGCCGCACAGCTACCCACACTGCATAGCGCAAGCAGACCCCGCCGGGGTGAAAGCGCAGCCGCGAGTCCAAACAAAGAGACATCACTATGGGAATTGCAAGCGTTACACAAACGCTAGCGCTTCAACGTGAACAAGTCCGTTCGGAACTGCCTCGTCTGTTCCCGATGGATGACACACTTTGGAGCCAAATCAAGCCCCGCGGCGATGTCGAAACAGTTTCATACCGTCCTACCCGCGTACCGCTCTACTTACTGAGCGGCGGTAAGCATCGGTTTGGAACCTTCGACGGCGCGGATTTAGGACAAGGTTCGTCCTTCACCACAGACTTTTACACATTGGTTCCGGTCTACCCGTTTGCTGCATGGCAGTACACGAAACTGACCGAAATCACCACCAACAACGACACCAAAGCCATCGAGAACTACGGAACTCGCACCATGAAGGAAGCGATGTCCGAGTTTGGCGTCCTGATGGAAGCCCTGCTCAATACAGACGGGTCAAACACTCTGGACACGATTGTTTCTGGTGGCGGCACTGCACAGTTGACCGTATTAAACGCTCAGATGTTCCGCGACAACAACGACTATGACGTTTGGTCGGCGCTGTCCGGGACTTTCCGCGGCACGATCACGGTTCAGTCGGTCGATACCATCAACAACCAGTTGAACCTCGTGTCAGCCGTAGTTTCAAACGGCCCGACGCAGAACAACGATCTTCTGTTGGTCAATGGTTCCTCTGGCGTTGCCGGTACTGGTTTCTTGGGACTGAAGTACTACCACGTTGCCTCGAACACTGGATCTATCGGTGGACTGGGCCGCGCGGCATACCCCGGAAAACTGAATACCCCAACCGTCAACTTTAACAACCAGTCGCTGACTCCTGCGAAAGCTCGTTTGATGCTGGCGCAGTTGCAGGCCGCAATGGGAATTGCCGCCGCAGACGACACCGATCTTGTCTGGAACATGAATACCGACATGGTAGCGGCTTGGGAAAACACAGGCCTCATCGTGACCTCGGTCATTCAGAACCAGTTGAGCGGATCGAACTCGATTGACATGCTGAAGAAGTCTCCTCCGAAGACACTCGCGGGACGCCCGATTGTCGGAAACGGAAAAGGCTCTTTACATGCCACCCCAAGCCGTATCGACGGCGTGCCATTGAAGTACCTTTTCCGTGTTGAAAACCAGCCCATCGACTTCTACGAAGTTGCTGGACAGACTTCCTTCCCGGCATACGGCGCTTCTGGTGGTTTGGCGTCCAGCACGATGTTCTACATCTGGACTGGCGTCAACCTGGGCGATGAAAACCCGCATGGCGGCGTGTTCGGAAGCTCGATCGCGCGTCCTAGCGGCTACTACGGCGCTTAATGTCTAACCTCGTAATCCCATTTGCCAGACGAGTCCCAACGCGGGGAACCGCGCCAAAGCTCGTCTGGTATCCGGGCGAAAACTCATGGGGCAAGAATCCGCAGGGCAAGCCTCTGTATCGAGTCGTTTGGTCCGAGTCTCGCACTTGGATCGTCGGCGCGTGCTGGGGAGATAACCGTGAAATTGAATACCGTCACGTTCCGTACTACGGAGTTCGCAAGGAGTGGGTTCTAGAGAAGTGGCTGAGTGCTCTGGAATACGGCGGCACAGAAGAACAGTGGAACGCAGACAGCATAGAACCCTCTTTAGCAGAGCAGGGAATTGTGGTTTACCAGATGGGGCCGTATCCCAAACAAGGTTGGTACGAACATGTGTTTAGTTTCCCTTCTGATGGCGTTCCAAACATTGCAGAACTCGCACCCATCTTCGAGCAGGGCAAAAATCTTACCTTTCAGCAGATCAAAGACGGCATCAGGCTGCGCCACGAAATGGCGCGGAAGGACTGGGAGCGGAAGGTTGAGGACGGCCTTAACGACGCCCTGCCTGCATTTGGTAACAAAGCAACCAACTTAGGAAATACACGTCCGACGATGGACAAAGTTTACAGCAGCCCGAGAGAAATCAGAGAGGCTGTCGCCCATTACAAAGGCCAGACCGTGGAAGAAACACCAGAGTTCGCGAATCTTCCCCAGCGTGGCACCTCAATGGGTCAACGCAAAGGAGCATAAATGGCAACAACTACCGCAGATGTACAAGCGGAACTCGCAACAAAGAATGCAATCGACCTTCCTCCAGTTCCAGACGAACTTATTTCGTGGGCGCAGGAAAATCCGATCTACATCTACAACGTCGGACCAGAACGGCATGAGATCGAGCACCCATTAGTCGGGAGAGTCGTAATCAATCCCTGCCCAGCAGGAGAGGCTTACTCGCAGCCGACAGTCATCCCTGGATTACTCCCTTACGGCGTACGTACAGACATGAATACCGGAGAAATTAAACACGAATCCGGCCGGCAGTTCGTCGTGGACATCTTGGGAGTCGGGCAGTTCAAGAACCAGCGGTACTCACTGATCCGCCGCGGAGTGTTCATTGCTTCGAACGACACGTTTGACGCGGAAAAATCCACGACCTTCAAAATCGGCAAAGGCCGCATCACTCTGCCGGAGTGGGTCAACCTGAAAAAAGGCGAATGCTCCGACAAACCTACTAAGAAAGAAATCGCTCAAGCAAACAAGATGCTCGAGAAACTAGACTTTGAAACCATCGCAGAAGCAAATGCCCTTTGGGATAAAGGTCCGGGAAAAGAAGGGCAAGAGTCGATCACCGAACAACATCGTTATGCCTTGCGTCGGAGAAACAAGACTGCCGATTGGGACAAACCGCAAGAGACGTTGGTTGATTGTGACGGATGCGGCGACAAGATTCGGCCCAATGTCGTAAAGCACAGTTGCGGTGCAGTGCGCGATGCGGAAAAAGCATTGGCCCTAAACATGATTACTAAGGCGGAATACGACGCCATGAAGCAATCCAAAAAAGAAAAGGTAGCGTAATATTCCTGGCCTCGGCTCGACTCCCTACGATTCTTGTTCGTACGTCCTACAGATTGCGCGTTCTCTCGGGAACGATGCCATCCAGTCGCTTGCCGGAAATCTGCTCTCAGATAACCAGCCGTATGTCGTGATGTACCTCAATTCCGGGTACAGGTACTTACAAAGAAAACTAGCCAATGCAGGGTACTCAACATTCAAGAAAACCGGATACCTGCTCAATGTCCCGGTTATCGGTGCAGTTGATCCCGGCTTGCAGATGCAGATTGGGTACAACGGGACATTTGATGGAGTGCAGAACCAAGAAACCCCAACACTTCCTGCCGATATGTGCTGGCCGCTCAAACTTCAAGAGCGTCAATCAAACACCACTCAAATCTGGCAGCCAATGTACGAGTCCGCAGACGGATTGTTTTCCCGGCCGCAGACTTTATGGCTCAGAGATTGGTATTGGCAAAGTGAGCAGATTTATCTCTGCGGGGCGACACAAGTCAACGACATACAAATTCTCTACGTCCCGTTTCTTCCAGAACTTCAGCTCGTAGATGAAAACGGCCTGTCCGCCCCAAGCGATGTCTTAATTCTTCGATCAGAGAATGCGTTAGCAGCTTACACCTTGTGGGCTTTTGCCTTTGCGCGAGGATCAGCTTTAGCAAGTGAGTTGATGGCGATGGGAGATCTGTTCGTAAAGGAAATGATTAGTTCCGATTCAACGATGAAGCAGAGAAGGAATGTCAGGCGTCGTCCGTACTCAAGACGCACACATACCGGATGGGGATTTTACTAAGGAGACAACATGGCAATAGCACTGACAATCACCAAGATTACCGCAGATGGGCAGGATTGCTCAGTCTACGGCAATGCGACTATCACGGGCAGCTACACAACCAGCGGCGACACGGCGAACATTTCCACGGCAACGCAAGACGCGAACTTCCAAGGGCCAGCGGTTCAGATTCCGAGTTCGCTTCCTCCGCTCCAGTTCGACTTCTGGGATGTGGGCGGAAATATTGCGAACGGAGTGTTCCCTGTGCTCGGAACCACGCAGGCTAACTGCAAAGTTATCTTTACTTCGGCGTTTAACACTCAGCTTTCGGCTGGTGCTTATCCCGGAGCTATAACTGGCTCTAAGTACAACTGGCGTGCAGTTTTCCATAAGTCTATCTAAGTTAATAACTTAGTGTAAGATAGAGAGATGAAAAAACTCTCAGTTATCGCCGTAATCGTATATCTATGCGCTTCTCTTTCGGCGCTAGATCACCTTCCACGCGGCCCGGTAGTCGTTGCGGATGTAGCGCTGACTGCTCAAACCTCAACGTTTAGTCCCGCTACAGTCTACACACCAACAGAGGATGGAAATTATCGCGTATCCGTGTATACGGATTTCGCGTCAGCCTCCGGTTCTCCTAACGTGCAGACATGGATTGAGTGGACTGACGACACGAAGGCTCATGGTAGTGGGGCTGGAATTTTTGTCTCCGCTAATTCCGGCAATGACTACTACGGAGCGGCAAGTTCTATTGTCCATGCCATTTCCGGTCAGCCTATTCAGGTTGAGTGCACGTTCGCTTCTCTGCCCGGCGGCAACACCTACAACACCTATGTTGTAGTCGAAAAACTCTAACTCCTTTTAAATGCCCGGAGATTACCAAGGAGTCACCATCCCGCTTGGCACGCTCGGCGGGATGGTCACTGATTACTCTCCTCCTGAAACTCCAGAAGGAGTGTCCCCCGACTGCCAAGACGTAGCCTTCCTTCCGGGACAGGTGTTTCAACGCCCCTGCCTGTCCCGGCTCTTTAGCACGCCATTCACTGATAGCCCACGCGTGCTCTATCAGAAGACCTACGTCCAGCCGAATGAAGAAGCCCTGAATCTGTTCATTGATGCAGCCAACAACCTGTGGAAGGAAGACGTTTTCAACACTCCTGGCGTAGCCAATCTTGTTACCCAGTTGAGATGTGGGGCAATCGGCACAGCACAATCCTGCACAGCTTTTGGCCGCGAGTACATCATGTGCTCCGATGGAAGACATGGAGTTCAGGTTCCTCTGCAGTATGACGGCACGCATTTAGATCGTGTCACGCAGGATGGACCCGGAGCGGGAGTTACTGCTACAGAAGAAAACATATCCTTCACGGTCGCGGCGAGTGGCGTTCCGGGATTGAGCATTACGACTCAAACGCAGTCCATCGTTTCCATTTCTGAATCTGGAACCTTGGTCACGGTGACGGTGGGGTCTGCTTATACGCTTCCTGTGCAGTTGGGCGACAACTTTACTATTGCTAGCGTTTCAGTCGGAGGTTACAACGGCAATTTTGCGCTCGTGAATATCTCTGCAGACGGTAAGACGCTACAATTCATCAATCCGAAAACGGGGCTGGCAAGTTCTGCTAGCGGCACAATTGCGATCAGCTTTGTGAACATCACGACCACCGCAGCCACCACTTTCAAAGTTGGAGACATGGCGACTGTGGCTGGAGCAGGAGTTTCCGGATACAACACGACCTATACGCTACGCTTCGTTGATCCAACCAAAACTTTGATGTCAACTGCGGCCACGGCGGCGCAGGTAAGCTTAGGTAGTTCGGGCGGCGGTACGATTACGCCAGCGGGACAAATCTCTGTAGGCGCTCATCAAGTTGTCGTAATGTTCCTTACTCGGCAGGGATACATTACCAAGCCTTCACCCAAGTTCACCTTTCAGGCATCAGGGAATAAGCGTGTCGTTATTGCTTCCATCCCTCTTGGCCCGCCGAACGTCGTCGCGCGCATCTTGGCGTTTACTGGTGCAGGTGGTGGGAGCTTCTTTTACATCCCTGTGACCTTCACTCTGCCGGGAACCACTAGCACGGTACAGAGCACAGTCATTAACGACAATACAACGACTACGTTTACAGTTGATTTCTCAGACAACGCGCTATTCGCAGCGACGTCGATTGATGTGGTCGGAAGGAATTATTTCGCGCAGACCGTCTTAGGTGACTGCATTGGATCTTTTACCTATGCTTCGCGCATGTTTTTCTGGGGTGAGCGCAGCCGAATCTTGAATCTTCTAAATACGACTCTTACTGGAGGCGCTTCTGGAGAGCCAGGAGTGGGACCATTTGTTCCTTTGGGATGGACCGCGGATTCGACCTCAGGCGGACTCATCGGCGGCGGAGGCCCATACCTCGAGGCGCTGATGTGGCGCATGGATGGAGATGGAACCACGAATCCAAAAGGGATGCTAACGCAGCCCGCTTATCAGGACGAAAACAATGTCCCGATTCTTGTACCGAACACACCATATTTCTTCCGGGCGTGGGCTCTCGGATCAGACCTAAACCTGACGGGTAATTTGAAACTTGAGTTCTACTCTGCAACCGGCGGTGGAGTTCTTTCTGCAGCGGCAATCGATTGCAGCCAGTTTTCTAACGCCAGCGGAGCATTCTTTCAGGACCAAGCACACAGAGCGACCGCAACTCTTTTCGCTCCTGCAGTAATTCCGTCAGATACCGTCATTCGCATTTACGCTAGTGGTCTAGCGGCTGGAACATACGTTCGTGCTACAGAATTCCAGATTATCTATGCCGAACGGCCTTATCGGGACAATCTCTTCCGCGTGAGCTATGTAAACGCCCCCGAACAATTGGACGGAGTGACCGGGGTTTTAGGATCTACAAACGATTTCACGCCAATTAGAAACTGCTTTCAGCTTCGCGGCACCGCCTACTACAACACGGAAATCGGAAAAGAAGCCTTTACCGACAACGGAACCGGAGAGCCTGCGACTTGGATTGTTAACGCGGTGAGCAAGTCGGTTGGATGTGTGTCTTTGCATGGCAGTGATCCTGGACGAATTGGAGATGGAGAATCAGGGGAGCAGTGGCAGTTCACCTACTCGGATGGTGGACTCTACATCTTCGCTGGCGGCGAAGATATGCGAATCTCTCAAGAGATTTGGGAGAAAACCGAAAACGGATTCCCTGGACTGTCTTCGATCAACAAGGCTGGCATACAGAATCTCTGGATAAAGAACGACATCATCAATCGCAGAGTCTTGATCGGCGCGCCTGTATTTGAAACCACGATACCGAACATCCTCTTTGTTCTTGATTATCGCAATCTCGACAATGCAGCAGAAATCGTCAACGCCTCTCCAGTGAAATCTTACGGTGGGCGCGAGGTTGTATCAGATACCGCAAGAAAATGGTCGCGCTGGAACTTAAGTTTGAAATGCGGGGAAATACTTGCACGCGCGGAGAATGATTACCAGCTTGCGGTCGGCGGTTCGTTCGGAAATTCCTATACCTTCAGTTCCGCATTGCTCACCGACGATGATTACGGTGGGATAGTCCCTTATTACGTAACGCACTTCTTCCCATCAGCAGAAAAGGCCATGGAATTGGGCCTTGATGTTCACAGGCATCTCGCAACTTATCTGAGCATGTTCATCGAGGGAACCGGGAAGACTTCCATCATTCCTTTCGTGAACACTTTAACGAACGCATTTCCCGCGCTGGCTTCATATCCGCTGAACAACGACCCGACATTTGATTACGAGTGGGGAATGAACGTTACCGGAGAAAGAATTGCTTTGAAGATCGGCTCTGTGCCGAACGGCGGAACTGACACCGGATTTATCCTGCAGCATTTGGACATCACGCTGAAGAAGGAGCCGATCGCTCCACTGAGAGGTTCGATCTACTAATGCCAAACTTTCAGCTTAAAAACCTCGACCACATTACCAAGAACGTAGACGTCCGTTTAGGGGAAACACTGCAACAGCTTCAGGCGGCGATCAATGCAATTTCGCAGCAAACCGCATCAGTCCCGGAAGGACAGCAGAATGTTCCCGCGGCTCCGTCGTCTCTAACGGTTACCGCGGCCGGCGGAATTTTCCACATCGTGATTCAGGACAACAATCCCAGCCAGGTTGGGTTAGCGGTTGATTATTTCGTGGAGTATTCAACGACTTCAGGGTTTCAAAATCCGCATCCGATTCATTTAGGGCCATCTCGGGACACGCGGCAGAATCTCGGCAATCAAACGCTGTACTGGCGCTGCTACGCGCAATATTCGAGAGCTTCTCAAGTTTCCGCTTACACCTATTACGGCAGCCCTTCGGCTGTTGTTGGCGGCGGAGCAGTTTCTGGCCCAAGCATTCCTCAACCTGCAGGGTCAGGAACTTCACCGAGCTCAGGATTTAACGCTGGATACGGCTGGGGCAAGCTTTCAACGCGATGAACGTCAGAGTAGCAGACACCTTGGATACTCCTAGACTCCAGAGGATTCTGGGTATGCAGGGATTTGATTATGCATTGCCAGATGTACGAAAAATGATGTCCGCACATGTATTGATTGCCGATGGTCAGGTAGTGCAAGCATTGCTAGCAAAGCCGACAGTGGAAATGTATTTCCTCTCCGATCCCGAATGGAGAAATCCGGCATGGAGGCTTCAAGGACTGACAAAACTCCATGAAGTCGTGCGTTTGGATCTGAACGGGAAAGGTATTGAACAAGTTCATGCCTGGTTGCCACCGCAGATCGCAGACAGTTTCGGACAGAGATTAGTTAGAGATTTCGGATGGGAAAAATCTCCTTGGCCCTGCTATGAGAGGCCAACGAAAGCAATCCTATGAGCCGCGCAGCCAAGAACCAAGCCAAAAAAACCTTCAACGAAACGCAAGGCGTTTACAACGATCAGAACGCCATGGCGAAGTCTGCTTATAACCAGATTTTTCCCGCACTCACCAAAGAGGCCACGAATCCCACGGGATTTGATCCAGCAGATTTGGCTGCAATGAATACGGCCAGTCAGCAATCTCTTGGCGGTGCGACAGCAGGCGCAGTGGGTGAAGGGGATTTGATGGGAGCGAGAACCAGAAATGCAGGTTCATTTGCTCCGGCATTAGATGAAGCTGTTAGGTCGGGCGAACGCCAGCTTTCTCAAAATGCCGTCGATACGCAGAGCAAGAACGCAATTCTCAAGGAATCAAAGCGGCAATCTGGATTATCTGGATTGTCTGACCTGTTCAAAACAAATACAAACTCCATGCTTTCGGCGCTCGGTTTGGGAAATAACGCAACGAACGCACTAACGAATGCAGGTCAAAGCGGCTGGTTCCAAAATTTCCTTGGACTTACCAATGCACTTAAACCCGGGTACAGCAATGGACAGGTGAGCTTTGGATGAGTTTCTCTACGCCAGCAGAGTTTGACGACACCCCGCAAGGGCAAATCAGGCGGATGGTGCAGATGTACAGCCGTCCGAAACCGCAGCCTGCGCCTGAAGCGCCTCCGGCAGTCGGAGCGTCAATTGCAACCCCTGACGCGCCCCCGCCTGTGGTTGTGCCGAAAGCGCCGAGTGCTCCGCAACAAAGAATTGATGCGGCCAATGCTGAGTTAAATGGACCATTGTCGAGGGGATCGGGTGTGGACCAATATGCTCACAAGCATCCGATTCTCGGCACAATCGCCAAGATCGGAGATGCAGTGGGTTCTGCACTTTTCCCCACAATCGCTATGCAGGTTCCCGGCACGCAGTTGCACCATAACCAACTGGTAAACCGAGAGCAAAACACCATCAGGCAGGCGCAAGGAGAAGAGCAAAATGCGGCGCTACTCGATAGATCGGCGGCCGATGTGGCACACACAAACGCCGAGACCAGCGCGCTTCTTCACCCACAACCAAAGCCGAAAGAGGAAAATTGGGCCGAGTTCGCGGGATATACGGACATTGATGGGACGCCTCTGATTCGTGAACAAAATTCAGGACAAGTTGTCAGGGCAAGCGATAAGCAACACCCCGGAGGATTCAAGGTTGCAGAGCCAGCCAAAGCACCAGATGAATTTGAGAAGGATTATCGGCAGTATTTGATGGACAACCACTTTCCCGATACGGCCCTCAATCGTCTACATTATCGCTCTGAATGGGAAATGTCGAAAAACGCAGTACAGGTGCGCGGACAGAACATGACCGACGCGCGCTCACGTGAGCAGAATCAGATCGCGCGCGACACAAAAGAGCAACAGCGCAATGCACAAGCCGAGAATACATTGGCAGGATTCAATTCCAATATGGATCGGCTAGCTACAGCCGCAAACGATTTGCTCAATCATCCGGGGCTGGAAGGCATCACCGGACTTCGCGGGAAAATACCGAACATTCCTGGGACTGATGCCGCAAATGCCGCAGCGAAATTAAACACGCTCAAATCACAAGCCGCATTCGGCGTTTTACAGGATTTGCGTAATCAGTCGAAGACGGGCGGTGCCTTGGGCCAGGTTAGCGATAAAGAAGAGCAGATGTTGACCTCGAATCTCGCCGCACTTGATACCGCGCAATCTACAGACGAATTTAAGAAGTCGCTGCAAAACATTATCAACTTTACCGATGGCGCAAAGCAGCGTGCGCGGGAAGCGACGGGAAGAACCACAGGACAAGCGGTTGCTCCATCAGCGGCACCTAGGGATTTCGGCGTAGCTCCCGCGGGAAAGAATGAAGGCGACACCGGAACGCTTCCTGATGGAACAAAGATTGTTGTTAAAGGCGGAAGGATCGTAGCGCAGTGAGCACTCCGCAAATCACATGGGACGCGCCAAAGGCGCAAGCCACCCCACAAATCAAGTGGGATGAGAAGCCGCAGCCTAAGAAAGAAGGATTTCTCGGTGCTATCGGTTCGGATTTAAAGGGTGTCATTGCGTCGGCCTTTTCCCCGCAACACATTTTGGAAAATGCCGCTACTGGCGGGATTCCAATAATGAGTTCCATTCGCTCTCTAGCGTCGATTCCAGAGAATGATAAAGCGAGGAAAGAACAAGGCCGTAGTGCGACTTATCGAATCGCCGCACCAATCGCAGAAATGGCGACAGGGGTTAACGCGCGCGGAATGGAAGACGCCGCAAATAAAGGAGATTCTGCCGGAGTTTTAGGACATGCGGCAACACCGTTGGCACTTCTCGCAGCTTCTGAAGCGATTGGCCGCGGAGTTCCGGCGGCAAGAAACGTGGAAGTCCCTCCGGTTGTGGGAAAGGTCGCAAAAACTGGATTGGAAGTAGGCAAAGCCGGAGCAAAGTTAGCCGACGTAGCTACTTTTGATCGCCTTGGAAAGGGTTATAACGCAATTAAAAATATGGCTGGAAACGTCGGAGAAATATGGGCAAAACCGCCCGTTTATCCCGGCGCGCCATTGCCCGAAGCACCTCCCGTTGATGTCGGCGCGCATCTTCCCGCCACTCCGGCGCCCGAACAGCTGAACCCCTCTCTAGTCAGCCCTGCGCGCACGTTGCCGGGTATGCATTCGCCAGAAGTTATATCCGTGGCAAAACCGCAAGTTGCGGCTCCAATTCCTGCGCGCCAAGGATTGGCTCTACCTCCAGCGCGTATAGCAGGACCAGAAGTAGAAACGGCATTAAACGATAGCTTGGGCGGCAGGCCGATACAGCCGAGCGTCTCCTTGAAAGAACAAGGGCTAGGCGTACCGAAGGACTTCACTCCAGTTAAGTCGTCAGCCCTGAAGGGTTACAAGTATGACGCGCAAGCGCAAGAATTCCATGCCATGTCCAAAGACGGAACCGTTCACATCTATGGAGACGTTAGCCCCGAACAAGCGCAAGCCTTCGCGGAAAATCCTTCCTCAGGAAAAGCGTGGCAGGAAATTAGAAATTCATCGAGCCCGAAAGTTGGGAAAGTCGTGAACGGTCAGAGGGTGGCTAATATCCCGCCGAAAAATCTGCGGTCGGCAAGCCCAGACACTCCAACTCCAGAGCCTAAAATTGCTGACCCGAATGATTTGACGAGTGTTCTTACTAGGTCGGTAGTGGAAGCTAAGAAGAAGAGGGCGACGAATGCGAAGTAAAAATTGATTTCGCGATTACCCAAAAAGCGGTTAACGACCCAGTGACGATGCCTATGGCAAAACCGATCACTGCAAGCGCGATGAATACCTCAACGATCAGATAGACAAAAGAAAACACCCCATAATCCTAGTTTTCCACAGACAGTAAATCTATAGCACCTTAGCCCTACGAACAAAATGCGAAAGTCGTTGAAAACAATGTCCTTATTATTACTGTTCTGCTTCCCGACTTGGGCTGGTAGGGGTTTCACCAACTCCACGGGTGACGTAATCGTGATGAATGGAACCGGCACGGCTCTGGATATTTCTACAGGGCCGATGACGATCTCTTTCTGGATGTACCCGACTTCGATCTCTCCGCAGAACGTTTTAGGTCGATTTGGGTCCACAGGAAGCAATCAGGAATATCTGTTCTGCATTGGAAACACGACCTTCGCCCCCGCACAGAGTACGTGCTATCTGATTGGGACGTTCAGCTTCATCGCGGGAATTTATGGCGGCTGCGGAACACTCACAGCAAACCATTGGTACAACGTCACATTTCGAGTCGATCCTGCAGGAGTAATCATCGGCACGCCGGCAGTTTGGAATAACGTCAGCGGATTTACAGCCTGCAACGGCTTCCAGGCATTCACTGAAAGACGCACCGCGGGAACAGCCAATTTCCGCATTAACTGCGCCGATCAATCCGCGCCGACATTTTGCTTTGCGGGATCGGTTGCAGAAGTTGCAGTTTGGAATTCCGTTCTTTCGAACAACGAAGTAGCCACTCTTGCAACTGTCTGCCCAGATTCGGTACATCGCTCAAGTCTAGTGGCTTACTACCCGCTCTATGGGATGTCATCTCCAGAGCCAGATTTAAGCGGTGCAGCGAACAACGGAACGGTGACTGGAACGACCTTAGCGAATCACGCCCCTTGCAGTAGACCTCGATAACTCAAAGACAAAACTCATGAAGTTCAAACTGCTAGTAGTAGCTTTTGCGCTGCTGTCCGCGCAAGCCTTTGCTCAGGGCTTTGGTGTAACCATTCCCACTGTTGTTAATGGAGTGGGGCAACCGGTTGCCGGTGCTTCCGTTGCAGTATCGAGCACCAACCCCTGCGGAACATCTCCGTCCTACACAAACTGCGGCGGTCATGCGCAAGGTGCTTACACAGGCGCCACTCCGCCTTCTGGGCTCGTCACGCTCTACACCGATTCGACTGTCGTCACTACAACCACAAACCCAATTAAGACAGATGGATTTGGAAACGCTTCGATCTACGTAGCAACTGCAGGGACTTACTGGGTCACGATTTATGGTCAGAGACTGAAACCGCAGGTAACCGTTATCAGCATTGGCGGAGGTGGGGGAAGTGGAGGGATTGGCGGAACGATGACCGTCAACACTCTGCCAAAGGCTGTAGGAGTGACCACGGTAGGAGATTCGTCCGTAACCGATGATGGAGTGAACGTCTTTACCACGGAGCCTTTCACTGCTGCAGGATTAACTGCGCAGAATTTAGGCGGATCAGGCGTGAAATGTTTGCATACCGATAACACTGGGCAAATCTCAGTAGCCTCGGCAGATTGCGGAACGGGTTCAGGCGGGTCGGGATCAAGCTACTATCCCTTAGAAAACTGCGCTCCAGATCAGACCGGGAATTCCTTCTACAACGTCACCGCTTTAACCAACTGGTTCGACGGACACTGGGAATATGTAAAAAACACTTCAGCCTACATCACTTGCATGGTGCGCGTCCCGGCAACGATTGCTTCGACTCCAAACGCGCAAATCGTGATTGAAGTTGCGGCGAACGATTCAACAGCAGGACATACCGCAAACTTCCAGACTTGCGACAGCCGCGTGCCTTCAGGATCTAGTCTTAACGTTGGAGCTTTAAGCTGCGCCACCAATCAGACCTACACGACTACAGCGACCGCTTATCAGAGAAGCACGATCACATACAACGTTCAAAGTTCTGTAGTTGCTAACGATATTTTAGCCATCAAGATCGCTGCATCAACTACAGGCACAGCGCCAGTCAACAATATGCAACTCTGGCCCTACCTGAAAATTGATACGAACGGCGGTGGTGGTGGGGGCGGTGGCGGAAGTGGGAATGTTTCCAATTTCGGATCGCCCACGACAAATCAAATCGCACAATGGGTTGATGCAACTCACATTCAAGGAATCACTTCGGTCTCGGTCGCAAATGGCGGAACGGGCTTAACTGGCGGAACTTCTGGCGGAATCAATTACTACAACTCTGCAAGTACTCTGGCGTCGTCTGGGGTTTTGACGCTGAACCTTCCCGTCATCGGCGGCGGTGCAGGTGGATCTCCTTCCAGCGGAACGGTCTCAGGTAATACGACGCTGTTCATGACAGGCGTTGGCCCGTTCACCAACGGCCATTGTCTGGCAATAGATGCAAATGGAAACGTAGTTGATAGCGGTTCAGCCTCTTGCGGTGGTGGTGGAACGGGAATCACGTCGTTAGGCGGTCAGACAGGAGCGACACAAACATTCTCTACCGTCAACGACCCCAACATCACCATTTCGGAAACAAGCACCTCTAATAACCATCAATTCACGATGGGATTCACCGGAACGATGCCGCCGAATAGGTTGAACGCCTTGGTAGTCCAAGCGGTTGCAAACGATACAAATATTTGTGGTTCCATCGCTGCTCAAACGCTGACATTCTCGTGGTGTCCTGCAAGCACGTTGGCTGCCGTGCGCCTAAACCAAAACGTCGTCCAGTCATTCGTCAATGACACCAACATTCAGGCAACGATCCTGAATCAGGTAGCGACGATTGCATGGTTGGGGCAGTTGGGAGTCACGCGCGGCGGATTGAATCTCTCTGCCATCGCGGCCCATCAGGTTCCAGTTGGAACTGCCTCGAACGTCTACACAGCTAAAACAATTCCAGACTGCCACGGTTCTACTGACACTCTGCAGTTCACCCAGTCGGGAGACACCTTCGGCTGTAACACGCTGTCGGTTCTCGTGAATCCCATGACCACGCTGGGAGACATCATTACCGGCGGCGGATCTGGCGTCCCGGCGAGACTTGCAGGACCAACAACTCCCAATAGCGTTCCGCAAGTTCTAGTCTCCACGCCTTCCGGGAGTGCTGCAACTGCTCCAGTCTGGGCACTCCAAGGTGTAGCTGGCCGCTCTGTCGCCGGAACCTCAGATTCGGTGGTGGCTACGGATCGTTCAGGATGGATCACTTATACGGGTTCCAGCTCGGTAAATATTGCACTTCCGTCAGCGGCTAGCTTCGGTTCGAACTTTCCATTCGGCACATCTGTTACAGGAACCGCTGGAGGCACCGGCGCGACGCTTACTGCGACAACTTCTCATTTCCAGCCAGAGAACACCTCCACTTTTGTAGTTTACCAAGGGGACAACTGCACCTTTACAAGTTATGACAACGTCGATTATTCCCATCGTTGTTCGCCAGGGCAGATATTTGCGGGGACAAATATCACCCTTTCCCGTTCATCTCTGGGTGTAACGATCAACGGAGATTCCAACGCCATAAGCTCCGTAACCACAATGACCGCGAACCGACTGGTTCTCGGTAACGGATCAAAATCGGTTACGGTGCTTGGATCGCTCGGAACCACGACAACAGTGCTTCACGGGAATGCTGGAGGCGCTCCGACATTCGGCGCGGTTGATTTAACTGCGGATGTGACCGGAAATCTTCCAGTCACGAACCTCAACAGTGGAACCAGCGCATCAAGCTCTACCTTCTGGCGCGGTGATGGAACATGGGCGACTCCTGCTGGTGGTGGTAGTTTCAGCGGACCCGGATCGGCAGTGGGTGACAACCTGATTTCCTTCAATGGAACCTCGGGCAGTGTCGGTAAAGACTCTGGCATTGCTTCGGCCAATGTCGTTACCGCGGCATCGAACTTTGTCAGCGGCAACTTAGTTCAAGGAGCAGGCGCGAACAAAACTAGCTCCGACTCTGGTATTGCTACCGCAAACGTAGCGACCATGGCGGCGAACGGAACTTCAGGAAACCTGATTCAGTCAGCAGGAAATAACAAGACTCAATCCGATGCTGGCATTGTGGCGGCTAACGTTGTTACTGCCTCTTCAACTTTAACGTCCAACCTTCCTCTATTCGGCGGTGGGTCAAAGACGACTGCGGTCGGAACGCGCACAGGAAACACAACTCAGGTCGTCACCGGATCGGGCTCTTACACCAATGGAAATGCCCTGAAAGTGGATGCTAGCGGCAACGCGATTGATGCCGGATTTGCGGCGGCAGGAATTTGCGTACCGGGTTCTTATGCCGCACAGACAGACGGCGCAACAGTGACTTGGGCCATTGGCTCTGCAATCTGCGCCAACGGTTCTTTAACGTTCACGACTCACGGCGGTTCACGAACACTGAACGTGACCGGATTAGTGAACGGTGGAACTTACATCCTCAAAGTTGTTCAGGACGGTACGGGCGGCGAAGGTCTGACGCTCGGAACAGGCTGCACCTGGAAAGTGTCTGGCGGAGGATCGGGCGCAATCACCCCTTCGACCGGAGCTAATGCAATAGACCTCCTCGCCTTCACATACGACGGCACCAACTGCCTTGCGAACTTTAATAAAAACTTTAACTAGCATTCTGGTTTTAAGCACCTGCGTTTTTGCACAGCGTTTGGTGTTTGTCAACTCGAATGCGTCTGCTGCGGCTCCTGGTGCTAATCCTACGGCTACGTTCGCAATCTCTACCACGAGCACGAGCAACGCAAGCAGCTATGCCACGGGCTCATTCTCTCCTGCCAGCGGAGACCTGCTTGTAGTCACAGTGGTTGCTACGGGGACTGTAGCGGCGGGAACGGTCACAGATTCGACTTCTGAGGAAACTTTCAGCAAAGTCACGAGCACACTGAAAAATAGCGGCGCGGACACGATCTATTTATTTGTCGGCAACGCCAAGACCTCAAGCACCACCAGCCGGACTATCACCTTCGACTGTACGGGAGATGCCGCGACTGGTGCGGTAGTCACGGTCACCCGTGTAGCCAACATGAATAGTGTTGGCGTGGGTGCAGTTGCTCAGTTTGCAGTTGAAACAAATCAAGCGGCCGGAACTCCTGCACCTGTATTTGGAACTTCTGTCAATACAAATGACGCGGTTATCGGAGTGGTTGGAAACGCCACTAACCCTGCCACGCTAACAGCTCCGGCAGGATTCACAGAAGACTCTGACAACGGCTACGCGACTCCAACGACCGGGCAAGAGTCGGTTCATATCAACGGTGGATTTACTGGAACAACCGTCACGTGGGGAAGTTCGTCAGCATCAGCATTTGGCGACATCGTTGCGGCCATGACGCACGATACGGTTGTGGCTTGTGGAAACACAGGACCGCAGACCGGAACCTTAGGTCTAGATCCGAATTCAGTAGTTGGTCCTAGCGCCTGTGTACCAGCAGCAAATTCAACGGTAAGAAGCTGCGTCACAATTACCGGATTCGACTCTGGCAGTCTGCATATTTCCTGCGGCGTCTATGCAACTTCGGCCGGACTTCCGACTGGCAGCCCTCTTTGCAATTCGGGATCTGTGGCCGCTCCGACTGCAGGAACCTATGTAATCCCTCTAACAGGCTGCGGAACGCTTAGTTCTGGTAGCACCTACGCGATCATTATTGGAAACGATGTCGGCGGTGACTTGGCCGTACAAGCCTCTAGCTCTGCGGTTCACGGAGCTTTCCAGCTTTCTATTACCTTCCCAACTTTTCCAACTGGCGGAACTTGGTCCACAGAAGACGGCGCGGGGAGCGCGCAATTCGCCGTTGCTTATCTGAATATCGCTCAGTAAAAAAACATGCGTAAGTCAATTTTCCTGCTCGCAGTCTTATTTCTGCCCGTCCTTGAAGCGCAGACCTTCAACCCGTTTGCGAATAATACCTCTGCGTGCTCGGCCTCCGGAACTCCAACAGGGTGCACCTCGGGCTATACCGCGATTACGACTAACCCTGCCAATACAGGGGCGATCACCGTAACGACCGATCCTGTACCGGTAAACACAAACTTCTCAGACCTGCATTCGCTGATGTACGCCAGCTCGACCACTCCGATTTACTTCCATTACCAAGACTGGTGGGGATGTTCTGGACATATCTCTATCGGCAAAGTAGGGAATAATTCCAATGCCATCGCAAACGAAGCAGCGCAAATGGCGGCTCTCGGAGGTACGGGATTAATCATTGATTGGGCCGGAAATAGGGATTCTTCCAAGGCTTGCAGGCTCGCAAATACGAACGCATGGGCTTCTTATCTAACCGCCAATCCCGGACTAAAGATGGGCATAATGGTAGATCAGTCGGGATTCCAAAACACCTGTCCGACAGGGGCGACGGATCAAACCACTTGTATCACTACCGAACTGAACGCAGAGCTTGATTACGTCAACACGAATTACGCTTCGCAGTCCTGGTATTTCAAGGACGGGGGAAATCCCGTAGTTGGATTCTTTATAGATGAAGCTTCTTGGTCAGGCACGAACTGGAATACGGTCTGGTCAAACGTTAAAGCGCATACGAACCTTTATTCGAGCCCATTCAAATACATCTTCGAGAACACGCAGACTCACACGCAGGGCAACGGCGGATTCGCATGGATGGGAAATCCGGTTGCGTACACAGTAACCGCGCAAACCTTCTGGGGCGATTCGGCCTCAACTACGCCAACGTCCTATAACAACTTCTATGCTTCATGTCTCAGCCATCCGTCAAACCTTTGCTTTGGAATGGGCAAGAAGGGGTTTGATGATGGCATCGGCTTTGGCGGAGGCTTCACAGGTAACAACCGCGTTCAATCCCAGCGTTGCGGTCAGACTTGGTTAGATACATTCAACCTGCCCGGCCTTGATGGGTTTTCGTCTTCTACTCAACTTGGTTATTTGCAGGTTGGACCGTGGAACGACTACGAAGAAGGCACCGCAATTGAGATGGGCATCGGAAACTGCTTTACGGCGGCAGTCACTCAAGCTGGCTCGAGTCTTAATTGGACGCTGACGAAAACCGATTCTACTTACTCCACACTGAACACGATTCAGAAGCTCCAAGTTCTCTCCGGCAGCAGTTCGACAGCAATGTCGGTGGCGATCGACAACATAACTCCGGCCTTGACGGGATCGGTGAATATCTCAGCGATTCCCGCAGGGCAAACGGTGATTCTGCGCGCGCTTGGTAAGCCGGGAATCGTTAACACCAATTCCAACATTGTTACGGCTGGATCAACCGCGGCTTACTCTCTGCCCAACGATGACACGGGATGTCCGACGAACTGTCGGCAAATTCCATGGAAGGCCGGCTCTGATCTTTGGAATGGCGGAACGCTGCCGAACTATACGAGTGTTACATGTACCGGACTGACGGCGAACGGAACCATCGGAGCGACCACAGGAACGAATAATGGCCCAGCTATTCAGGCTTGTATTAGCGCTTTAAGCAATCAGCAGTGCGCGTTCATTCCAGCAGGAACATACTTTGTAAATTCACTCATCACCATTCCGAGTAACAAGTGCTTGCGCGGCGCTCAAGGTATCGGACCACCATTCCTGCCTGCGGTTAATTCACAATCCACAACCATCGTTTGGGGAACTGCTGGCGGTATCAACGCGACTACGGGGCACTCTGTCGGCGCACAGAGAACCATCGCCTCTGGCTATACCAAGGGATCAAATACGCTTGTCATGAACGCTGGCCACGGCTTCGTGGTTGGAAATTGGATCACGATCAGCGAAAAGCCCGACACTGGACTGGGAGTCACGGCGAATGGCACTGGAACTAACGTGTGTCTCTGGTGCGGCCAAGATGATTCTAATGGATCAACTGCCACCTATCTAATGAACCAAATGGTTCAGGTGACGGGGGTTTCAGGAAATACGATCACTCTCAGCCGACCCCTCTATTACACATTCCAATCTACATTTGCCCCCGTCGCTCGTACCTTGGGGGTAGGCACTACGAAAGGCGGAGTTGAAAACATCCGCTTTGATGGCAGTGCAGCGGATCGCGGACGCCCATTCATTGACTATGAAAATACCTCATTCATGTGGGTCAAAGGCGTTGAAACCTACATGGCAGGCAGCGCGGCGAAGTGCGGCCATCTCACGATGGTATGGAATTATGGAACCGAAGTCCGCGACAATTATTTCCACCACGGCAGAAGCCCGGCCAGTGACAGGAACTATGGAATTTATTCGTTCTTAGTAAATTCGGATCACAAAATTGAAAACAATATTGTAAGACTATCGCGCCACCCGGTTGTGCAGGAAGGTGGCGGATCTGGCATTGTCTACCTCTACAACTACACCGACGATGCGCAAGAAGATGACCCGACTTTCATGGCGGCGGCCTCAGCCAACCACGGCGCGCACCCCTACATGAACTTGTACGAGGGGAATATTTTCTCGCACATCATCGCGGATAATACCTGGGGTTCTTCTTCCCACGATGCTTTTCTCCGCAATTCCATGTGGGGCGATGAAACGCAAACACCCGATATTAGTCCCAAACCCACTATCGGTTATTGGCCTCTCGAGTTGTGGCGCAACCAGAACTACTATTCCTTCGTAGGAAACGTGCTTGGCATCACAGGCAAATGGGGTAACCCGAACTGGGCCTCTTACACGCTCATCAATAGCAGTTGCGCTACCCAAAACAACATGTATGAGTTGGGTTGCGACGTTTTTAACAATGCCTACAGTGCAGTCCCCAATTCAACGCGGATTTTGCATGGCAACTATGACATGAAGACTCACGGGGTCGCCTTTTGGGATGGCGGTTCAAACCATACGCTGGCGACTTCGCTGTATTACGGAACGCAACCGCTAGCATGGTGGAAAGTCGGAACGTACACCGCGCCGTGGCCGGGAATCGGGCCCGATATTACGGGCGGAAATCTTTCTGGCACAGACGGAACAGTAAACCAGAATCCAGCCTACGCCTGTTTTACTGGGTCTACCAACCCTTGCTATTCGGCGGCATCTGGAGGTGGCACGACAGTAGCTACCCCGAGTTTCTCTCCGACGCCGGGAACTTACACATCAGTTCAATCGGTAAGCCTCGGCACTGCTACACCGGGAGCGACGATCTGCTACACCGTGAATGGAACCGCGCCGACAACTAATGGCGGAGGAACGTGCACCGGAAGTACCTTGACGTACAGTGCGGCGATTACCGTATCAGTCACGACAACGATCAACGCTATCGGGACGTTGAGTGGTGCGACTGACAGTGGCGTGGCATCGGGAACTTACACCATCAGCCTTTCCCCTGTTGCTTCGATCAGCCCGACATCAAGGAACTTCGGCAATCAGCAAGTGGGAGGATCGAGCACGTCGCTAGCTTTCACGTTGTCAAATACCGGATCCGCGACGATGACAATTTCGTCAATCTCGGTCTCAGGGGATTATTCGCAGAGCAATAACTGTACAGGTTCACTCGCGCCGTCAACCTCCTGCACAATCAACGTATCATTTACTCCAACCGCTACTGGTACACGAACCGGAACTCTATCGGTTGTAGACAATGCGTCTGGATCACCCCATACCGCAGGCGTTACAGGTGTAGGAGTACAAGGTCTAGCCGTATTCGCGCCAACATCACTAAATTTTGGCAATCAGACCATCAACGTAACGAGCAGCCAGCAGAGCTTCACAATAACTAATAACGGGACTGGAGCGCTGACGTTTAGCTCGATTGTTGCCTCTGGGGACTACGCCCAGAGCAATAACTGCCCGGTATCACCGTCTAGCTTGGCTGTCAGTAGTTCTTGCACGGTTCAAGTGACCTTCACTCCTACAGCGCTGGGATCACGCTCTGGAAATGTAACCATAACTTCGAACGGCATCGGCTCTCCGCAGACAGTTCCGTTGTCTGGCATTGGACAGCCTCTTGCTAAGGCTGCGCCAGCCACGGCACTTTTCGCACAAATTTCACTACTTCGCACGGAGGAACAACAATGAAGTTCAGGCTCGTCGCAATTCCTACTTTACTCATGCTCATCTGCTTTGCCTGTCCCGCACAGGGAAATCACAATGCGGTGCTGACATTTACCGCTTCCACTACTTCAGGAGCGCAGTACAAGATTCGCCGCGGCAACACGCCGGGCGGAGCTAAGACGGTAGTCGCTTCTGGGCTGACTTCCACAACTTTCACGGATTCGCCGCTGTCCGCGAACACTCAATATTGCTATGACGTAGTTGCGTTTGATCCTACGGGCAAGTTGAGTGACGCTGATCCAACTTCGGAAGTCTGCGGAACCACAGGTAAAGACAAGGCTGTAAGTGCTTCAGGTCTTGGCGTCGTATTCAACTAAAGGAGCTTCAATGAACACGAAATCATGGCTTCATAGCTTGGTCGCTGCGGCAGTTTCAGCAGCCGCTTCGGGCGTCAGTTTGGTGATTGTGGCACCGGGAGACTTCAACTTTACGAAGGCAGGGCTTTTCAAGCTGGCTACGGTCTGCGGCGTCAATGCGCTGATTTCCGTGGCCGCGTTTCTAAAGCAATCTCCTCTGCCCGGCGAAGATCCTAAGGCCTGACATGTCCGACTTCGAGCAGCACGTCGCGGAATCTCTCGGCCGAATCGAAGCCAAGGTTGATGGACTAGCTGGCGAAAATGGCCGCATCACGAAGATTGAAGAGGAACTCAATCGGAACTGGTGGTATACGGCGGCCGTCGTCCCGGCCACGGCACTTCTAAATGTCGTCATCCGCAAAATCGGCGGCGGTGGCCACTAGACTCTGCAAATACTGCAATAAACGTCCGTGCCAACTAGCGCGCGCCAAGCAGTACTTCTACACCTGCGCTAGATGCTATGAAGCTACACCCTCCCGCAAAAAGATCACGGCCAAGTATAGAAAGAGCGCAAAGCGCAAAGCCACACATGCGCGCTACGCAGCGTCAGCAAAAGGTAGAGCCACTCAAAAGCGATACCACTCCAAACCAGAAGTCAGAGAGCACTATAAATGGGGAGCAAACAGTCGCAATCGCTTCAAAAGACTACAGGCAATCCAGTTCTAGCGCAGACGTGGGAATGGGCCAGCCAGTTGTGGGCTTCGCAGAAGGATTACGACAAGGGAGTAAGGCCACCCTCGACGTCGATGCATTACGGCGAACAAGCCAAATACGTCACGTGGACGTTTCCGGAGTCTTTGGGACATTTAGAACTTATTCACATTACAGACGTGCAATTCGGACACGTCATGTGCAGAGAAGATCGGCTTGATGAATACCTCGCGTGGATATTGGACTCACCGCATCGTTACATTCTCCTCGGTGGCGACCTCCCCGATGCATGGGCGCTCTGGAGCCCCGGAAGCCCGTTTGAGCAAAACGCCAACCCACAAAGCCAGTGTTATCGCTTGGCCGAAAAGTTCGGAAAGGTCCGGCACAGGATTCTGGGTTCGGTTGGTGGTAACCACGAGCGAAGGGCTATTCCGGCTTTCGGTGATCTTGGCACGCTTATCGCTTCGTTTCTACGAATACCGTATTCGTCTGGAAGGCAAGCAATTGATATCCAGTTCGGGAAACACAAGCCATTCAAAGTAGACCTATGGCATGGCCGCGGAGCATCGAGAACCAAAGGGGCAAAGATGAACATGCTCGTGGAATTTATGACCAACTCCGACGCGCAGCTTTGCTTAGTCGGTCACTTACACGACCCGTTAATGACAATTCGCTGGCTGATGAGACGAGATGGTAATGGGAAAGTAAAGCTCGTCAAACAGTATGGGGCGATGAGCAGTTCCTTCCTAGAGTTTTGGGGTTCCTACGGAGAAGTCATGGGATTCACCCCAATTGACGTGATGATGGCGCGCACCGTGGTGTATGCGAACGGCTCTTATGAAATGACGTGGAAATAGTTTCATTGCGTCATATAAAAGGCATCCTGACTATAAATCTCCACTTTGACCAGCATATTAGTCATGGAACACAACATCGTTACCCCAGTTTTGTTCCCACCGGACTACGAATTTTGCGAGGAATATGGAACTTGTTTGCGATCACTGCGGAGAGAAAATCGGAGAATTGCGGATCGGGGCGGACTTCTATGGATATATCCATCACCCGGAGCGCGGGGAAAACGCATACATCTGGTGCACTCCAGACCTTAAGACCTCAGCCAGCGCCAAGAAGCTAGAAAACCAGCACATGCTTAACAAAATGGATCTATGAAATCTTCACAGACCTTTGCCCAACTCGGCCCAAAAGCCAAGCTCTCAGCAATCTACCACCTACTCCGAAAGATAGAGAAACAACTTGGGCGTCGTAAGAGTTAAGCCTGGTGCGCTGTTCACCATGATAGCTCCCGGCGGATTCCGAATCCTCTCGGCTATCGATCGCACAGCGCAGGAAATCAACTGTGATTTGTGCATTACATCGGCCGGCGATGGGATGCACTCCGGCCCGAACGATCCGCACCATCGCGGCGAAGCCTATGACGTCCGCTCTCATGACTTTACTCCGCAACAGAAGGACACAATCCTGTCTTGTCTGCGGAAGTATCTCGGCCCGAAGTTCTACGCATTTCTAGAGGCCGAAAACACCGACAACGAGCACTTCCACATTCAAGTTTGCAAAGGTCAGACATACCCATAAAGGAGCAATATGACGTTTCTCAAGAAGCTAGGACAACTGTTGTTAAAAGGCGCTTCCATCGCGGCCGGAATCTATCCAATCGTCCAACCCCTGCTGGGCTCAAAGGCTCAAGCGGTTGGCGGAACTATCGTAAACGACCTTACCCTTGTGGCGAATCAGGTCGTCACTGTTGAGACCGCGCTCGAAGGCAAGACGGGAGCGGATAAATTTGCCGCGTTGCTGCCCTTGGTCGCGGGAATCATTCGCACCTCGGAACTCGTTTCCGGCAAGGAAATCGCCGACGAAGCCAAATTCCAGCTTGGCGTCCAAGAAGTAGCCCAGGGCGTCGTGGACGTCCTGAACAGCATTCATGAAAAAGAAGCCAAGACCGCCTAATCGACTGTCACAGCCCCTGCGCCACTGCCCCAGCCTAACGGTTGGGGCTTTTTTATTTGGGCTTACGCACAAACGCGACGATCTCCCCGCCTAACCCCAGATGCCTACTAATCTGCTTTGCGACCCACTGTACTGGACGGCTAAAGGCCCAAGATCCTAACAGCCAAGTATCCATTCGGCAGACGAAGTAGACTTCTCCGCCATAAGGCCTGAAGTGCTCCGAGAATTCCTCTGGAGTCTTGTTCCGCCATCCACTGCCTACCGTGGCCGGTGCGGAGGACCAGGGCTTGCCTAAATGGGTGTTGTAGTCAACGATCAGCCAGCCTCCAGGCTTAACGTGGTCTAGCAAGGCCTCTGTGGCTAGAGAAGCATCTTCTAAGTGCGGCCGATTGTATTCAGTCAGGCTTCTGGTGAAAACGCAGTCAAACTGGGCTAGCGGGTCAATGAAGATATCCCGCTCCATGAACCTAGCTTCAGTTCCATAGTCTGCCATAGCCGAATCCACTGCCGTCTTACTGATTTCTACCCCTAAAACCTCAAGGTCATTGATTGCGAATAGGTGAGGAAAGAACCCCTGCCCGCATCCTACGTCCATTAGAGACGATTTCGGCCTAAGTTTGGCCTTGGTGACTATCGCGTCAATAAATGGCCTGTAAAGCCATTCTCTCTGCCTGTAGGCGTTCTTAGTCAGATACAAGTCATCGTAGTGCTCTCGAATATCAAGGGCTGTGCCTTTCATTGGGTCGTTCCTTAGTTGAGTTAGGGGGATCGGACAGGGGCCTAGAAGCGAGAGCGATGTTAGAGCGGAAATTCTAAGCAGACAATGGCTAATTAGTGGGTGAAAATATTTACATCGTGTGCCGATATATCGGCACTAAGCGGCCCGGAGTCTACTTTCGCGGTTCAGTCGGGCAAGGGAAGTGAGGCATCTAGAACATAGGTTCTTGCTCCGGGGGTCGCGCTTTCTCGGACAGCGGGTACACAATCCGGCATCTCTCTGGCGGTCTTCATAGGCTACCCGACGGCTCCACATCCTCATGGCGGGAGCAACTTATCATGGACTTTTGCACAGGGAGTGCCTTAGTGGTAATCATGTACCCGGAAGTCGTTGAACCTTTAGGGAGAAATTAATTTTATTATTTTGTTGACACTCTCACGGTGCGAGCATATTATTCGCCCATGGCTGAAAACTCATACGGCATCCGGTTCGCTTCCGCGACGCAAATCGAGCGGATTAAGCAGGCTGCCAACGTTCGCAAGTGGAGCTTTAATCAATTCGTTATTGAGGCTGCAGACGAAGTGGCTAAAGACGTAATCATTAAATCCAGAATTGAAAAAGAACAGGCAGCACCAGTTCAGCAATAAAGCGATGGCTACGATTCTCCCATTCCGTAAGGCGATCCCCCAAGTCCTCGTGTCCGAATTCTCAGCACAAGGCGACCCTAACATGGCAAGGCGCAAGACCCGTTTTTCGCAGCAAATCAATTTTACAGAATACTTGGAACCTGAAGTTATCGGACACTGCAAGGTGTCTGACGATAATAAAACTTATCACGAAACCCAACTAGAAAATAAGAATCTTTACAAACTTCCCGTTTTCGTAAATTCGTTAAATACCGTCAGTCAGACCTACAACTTAGGTCGTATACCGACAGCACTAAATTTACCCTCCCCTGACCGCTCGGACGCAAATACCGAACAAGCGGCGTCGCTAACGGTTCTCTGGCCGAAAAATCCGCTGCGGCTTATCACCGCTCGGGCTCCGCAGTATGTCGAGTCAAATGTGACCGGCACGCTGTCACTACACGCCTACCTAGAGACCCTTGAATGCGGTCATCAAGTCTGGGTTACCCCTCAATACGACGATGAGGTCAGGGACCGCTACGTAGACATAACGGCTCGGGCCAAGCGTCGGCGCTGCCCAGAGTGCAAGGCGGTAAAAAAGGCGTCGGCACCTGAAAAATCGGCCAAGAGGCGGGGTGTGGCATGAGCACCAGCCTCATCCCCGCAAGACCGCTGGATCAATGCGCCCTTGATTTCGACGGCAAGACCTACGAGCCGTCCTTAGACAAACCAAGACTCAATCGCCAACTGCAGAGTGTTTTTGACGTCGTGAAGTCGGGTCAATGGCTATCGCTTGAAGAAATCTCCACGCGGACGCGCTTCCCCCAAGCAAGCGTTTCGGCCCGACTTCGGGATTTGCGGAAGGAAAGATTTGGAGCTTACACGGTACAGCGTCGCAGGGTTAGCGGCGGACTTTTTGAGTACAGATTGGCAACTTTAAAGGAGATAAATCAATGAATCCTTCTGACATTACCGAACCAGCAAAAGTGTGGTGCATTTGGCGAGTAGGAAGCGGCGGCCCATCTATTTGGCAACCGAACAAAGAATCAGCCGAATCCGAGGCAGCAAGAATCGCAGCTAAGACGGGCGGCCCAGTTCTAGTTTTCGAGGCGGTCAGCGTTGTAGAGCCTCAAATATTCCCGACGAAAGTACGTGCATTGTGATCGGCACACACAGAGTAGTCAACACAGGCGAGTGCTACGACATGGACGTTTTCATTGATCGGCGTCGGCCAAAAGTAGAGGCAGAGCCTTACATGAGATGGCGGGGGATTATTTGGGGATTTGTTTTCTCTACGCCGATTTGGGCTCTGATTTTCTTGATTCTCAGGATTTGGGGATGAGTGGTGTGTGTGGCGGCGGACGGTTTCACCGACAACCAGCCCTGCGTGCATATCCCACGTAGGGAAGCTTAGCGAAAACTGGGTAGGCCCGGTGACCGCCGATAAGAGCGTGGAATATTTCGCCGTCACACAGAGCACTTAGTTACTTCATTGCGGAGTGGAGAAGATGAGCAAATTAACAGGAACGACATTCGAAGATTTGACCGCACTGGTGGAGAAAGTCGCTCCGCTATGCCGTCATTGCAACAGGCCAATCGAGAAATTCACCGACCCATGGGGAAAGTTCATTGAATGGGTGCATGTCGGTGAGGCCGATTACTCATGGGAAGGCGAAGAGGAGGGTTGGGTCGGAACTAATGGCCGAGGATGCCCAGACGAAAGCGACAATGTTGCCGATCCTGTTCACAACCACCGCTGCTTTCTCTGCTCGGCCAAGCTTGAGTGCGAACCAGATGACTGCGTAATCACGAATGAGCAGCTAATTTGCCCTTCGTGTGATTGGAGGAGCAGATGATTGGGGACAGTCCAAACAACGACTTGATAGCGGAGCTAGCCGTTCGCATTTTCTCCGAAACTGGGCTAGACGAGGAAGATTCAGTGAGCGCGGCTAATGAGATTTGGCACCGTGCCAATGGTTCATATTTTGAGCCAGCACTACAACCTGAACCAGAGAAGCCTATTCCAGCTTGGCAGTGGGTCGCTCCGCTGATGGCTGCCGCGATGATTTTGAGCTGGTTCTTTTACCAAGTTCTTCACTAGGGAGATTTCATGAGCACCAAGCCCTTCATCGTCAAAGGACCGGCGCTGCGGCTGCGGGAGCTTCAGCCGTCTAACTTGGAAGTCTTGCATCAGGCCTACATCTTGATGAAAAACCAGCGGCAGAGAGACTTCATCGACCAGTACTTGATCGGGGCGTTGAGTGATTACATCGCGCCAGACGTTTGGATAGCCAAGTTAAAGGATGCGGTTGAAGCGGCTCAGGTCGTGTGCCGATGATCGTACCTGAAAGTTTCTCGTGCGATGTGTGTAAGAAGATGCGCGGTGATGATTACAACCATTGGCATCTGGTTTTTACTGCATCGCCAGCGATAACCATCATGCCGTGGAGTGAGGCTGATCCCGGACAAATCAAAAGGGCCAGATACCACCTCTGCGGACTAGCTCACTTACTGCAGATCATCAACCAACTTTGTGAAGCACCCAAGCCCGACCCCGGCCCCGCAGAAAGAGGAGAACTATGTCAACCCAGCTAGCAATACCAGGATCGTCGGATTTTGAGAAGCCGCAGCCGTTCAATGCAGGAAACATGCTGCAAATTGCCCTGCAGAACAATGCCGCGATCGACGTGATCGAGCGTCTTGTAGCGTTGCAGGAAAAGGCCGAGATGCGTCAGGCCGAAGCCGAATTCAATCTTGCAATGAACGCTTGCCAGTCAGAGATCAAGGCCGTCGTTCCTGATGCCGCGGGGAAGCACAACAAGAAGTATTCAACGTACAAGGCGTTAGATGCAGAGATTCGGCCTGTCTACCTGCGGCATGGCTTAAGCCTGAGCTTTGATGGGGCCGATTGTCCGAATGTAGAGAAGGTGCGCGTCGTGTGCATCGTTTCTCGCGGCATCTACAACCGCCGCTATCAAATCGACATTACGCCGGATGGATCTGGGCCGAAGGGAAATTCGGTTCTCACCAAGACCGACGCTGATCTAGCCGCTAACTCCATCGGAAAACGTCGTTTACTTCGCAACATCTTCAACATCGTTGACAACGAGGACGAGAACCTCACCAACGGATGGCTGATGGAGCAGATCGACTGGATCAAGAACTGCCGCCATGCCGAAGAGCTCAAGACTGTTTTCAATGCTGCATTCAAGCAAGCCAAAGCCCAAAAAGCCGCTAACGCAATGATGGCTCTGGTTGAGGCGCGCGACCAAAAGGCAAAGGAATTCTGATGGCAACGATAACTCCATTTGAGCAACGCATTCTGGACTGTGAGCAGGGTTCGCCTGAATGGTTCCTTGCGCGCTCTGGCTGCGTGACCTCTTCCCGCATCGCTGACGTTGTAGCCAAGCGCAAGCGGGTTAAGGCTGGAGAAATCGGGGAAGAGATGGCCTGCCGCCGTGACATGCGCTACGAGCTCATGGTGGAGTTGCTCACCGGAAACGCAACGCAGCACTACGTCTCAAAGTGGATGGAGCAAGGCCGAGAACGCGAGCCGATTGCGCGAGTCGAATATGAGATCGCCACAGATGCATCGGTTAAGACAGTCGGCTTTGTCTACCACCCATTCATTAAGCGTGCTGGGGCTTCGCCTGATGGGCTCGTTGGGGATGACGGCCTTTTAGAAATTAAATGCCCCGCAGTTCATACGCACGTCGATTACATCCTCAAGGGAGAAGTTCCAGAAGAGTACAAGCCGCAGATGCTATGGCAGATGGCTTGTTGCGAACGGGCATGGTGTGACTTCGTAAGTTATTCGCCTGAGGTTCCGGAAAAGTACCAGCTATTTATCAAGCGCTTTCACTGCTCAAAGGAAGATGCCGCCCTGATTCGCGGCTATGAGCTTGAGGTCGAGCACTTCAACACCCAGGTATCCGAGATGTTGGCTGATCTGAAAACTAAGTTTGAGGTTGGCGAATGATCCGCTCACACGCCGTTCTCGTAAACGAGCCGATTCAGGAAGGCGGTAGCGCTGTGGCTGCGTGCGGCAAGCCCATCGTGAAAACGAAGCTGTTGGAGTGCTTCGAGAATGTTGGCGAGAAAACAGAGTCCATTCCCAAGCAAATCACCTGCACCAAATGCTTATTGATTCTCTGGGAAACGCGCTATGTATTCGCTGCGATCGAATCTGACGACTACAGCGCCTACTTAGATAAACGAGGCATAGACGATGCAGCGGCCTAACACCTTAGCTTTCATGTTCTGGGTGAATGTAGCTGTAATTGTTTTGTTGTGGTTGCACTTTAGGAAGTAACTGTCCAAGTTTTTAAAAGAAGTTTAGCGTCGGTCGTTTTGGGAGTTGAAGCTCTACCCACTGTCCACGAGGAGTGATCCTCGCCGCCGTGAAAACACGGCTGCACTCGCGCAACGTCGCCGGGTGAAGTAGTGCAGGACCAGGTTACGACCTCACGTCTAAGCGAACATAGTTTTGAGGAAAAAAGCTAATGGTGTCGCTTGAAGAGTCTGAAATTCAAAACCTCTATGAGATGTATCCGAGAAAAATCGGAAAGCGTAGTGCTCTTAGAGCTATTGAAAAAGCAGTTACACGGTTGGGGAAAGAAAAGCCCGAACTTAGGGATGCGGATAAAAAATTGCGCATTGAATGGCTTTCAGAAAAATTGCGCGCATTCGCAGAATCCAAGATGGGCAATGCAGGGGAGTTTACCCCATACCCGGCGACTTGGTTCAACCAGTCTCGATACCTGGATGATCCGAAGGAATGGGGAGTCGAGAAAAAAGGAAAATGCGCGCGCCATCCGTTCTCTGGGCTAACTGTCTGGGGATCGTGCTGGGATTGCTACATGGAGAGATTTTCGCAGGACAGTGCATGAGAGTTATTTGGTCGCTGGCGAAGTGGCGCAAGGCTGAAACGGGTGCATTGAATTTAGAACTGGAGAGCGAAGATGCGGACGCCAAGAATTCAAAAAAACATCCCCATTCCTCCCGCGGGGTCAGGCCTAAAAAACCATGTGTATCCGTGGAAAGACATGCAGGTAGGAGACAGTTTCCTGGTGCGAAGGCCAGACGCAGAAGTTAAGCGCGCTCTTGACAGCTTATCGAGCTGCCGGACGAACTGGCAGAGAAGTGCGCCAGGAACGAAGTTTGAAATTCGGCGCGTAGCTGGTGGGTTACGGATTTGGCGTACTAAATGACATCCCGGCAACTCTCTAGCGATAGAGGCCGGAGTACTGGGGGCGGCGAGAGTGCTTTGCTTAGTGAGCATTTGGTCGTGGCCCCCGGCTAGGTTCTCGGGGAGCAGTTAGCCAAAGATAGATCGCTTGTGCTGGTTGGACGCTGACATTGGCGGTTTAGGGCAACAAGCTCCCCGGGGAAAGGTTTGAGAGAAATCATGATCCGCAAAAAAAATCCTAAAAAAGAAAAGACAAGCACACTTAAGAACAAGCTGGATAAACAGTTCAAGGCAATGATTCGAGGCCGCGACGAAATTGGGCCATGCATCTCGTGCTTAGAAAGAATGGTTACTGAGGCCGGTCACTTCATCAGTTGCCGATTTCTATCAACTCGCTGGCATCCCGAGAATGTGAATGGACAATGCAATTACTGCAATTGCTTTCTGTCTGGCAATCAGTATGCATACGGCCTAAATCTTGATCGAAAATTTGGTTCAGGCACGGCCGACAAGATGCGCCAACTCTCCCGAATTTCTTGGAAACCAGATAGAGAGGCCCTGGAAAACCTTTTAGAAGCTGCGAAAGTCGGCCCAGAGCAATATCTGGAAACGTGGGAATTTTACGGAGCAAAACTTTAGATTCAGGAGTTGCACACGGAAACATTCGGCGGGGGAGAAAGTTGAAGCCTTATTACGAACATGCGGGGGTGCAGATTTTCAATGCCGATGCGCGTGAGTGCGTTAGGCAATTCTCGGCCGATGCGGTTATCACCGATCCGATCTGGCCGAACTCCGCGAAAGTATTCCCTGGCGCAGAGCCTAAAAGGCTGCTCGGTGCGGTCCTAGATGTGGTGAATCCTGCGATTGAGCGAGTTGTGATCCATCTCGGCTGTGACTCCGATCCTAGATTTTTAGCTGCTGTTCCGGAGCGCTTTCCCTTTATTCGTGTGTGTGACTTGGATTATGCGCGGCCAACTTATAAAGGGCGAATCGTCCAGGGCGGTGATATTGCCTATGCCTTCGGGAAGCTGCCAAAGCTCGGCCGGAAACTTCTGCCGGGACGATGCATCAGTACAAAATCCGACAAGTTATTCAGGCGGTCCACGTGGCTGGGCAAAGATAAGCATTTCACGCGGCGGAAGGATATTGCAGCTGCACATGATGCGGGAGCGTTGCCACACCCATGCGCCAGAAGATTGCAGCACGTCCGCTGGCTAGTTAAATGGTACGGCGGCGACCTGGTGTTAGATCCATTTGTCGGAAGCGGCACAACCCTGGTCGCGGCTAAATCGCTAGGAATCCCGGCCATCGGCATAGAGATAGAAGAAAAGTACTGCGAAATTGCAGCTAAAAGGTTGTCGCAAGAAGTATTTCAGTTTTGACATTCGGCGGGTAGGAGCGCATATGGGAAGCAAGCGGGTTCTCTACGCAGTGGAAGAAAGTAAAGACGGGAAAGGTCCTTGGGAATTATTACCAAACACGATTTTTACTCACAAACAGCACGCGGTATTCGATATGACAAATTTAAGAAAAGTTTGGCCAAATGATAAATATCGAATCGTGAAATATGTGCCGGAGTCCCGCTAGGAGGAAAGAAGAAATGGACGATCAGGAACTTTTGCTGATTATTGAGCGTATAGCTGGCGATGATTTTTTCGCCGATCTGGAATTTAGAATGGCGGCGAAACCTTCAAAAGAATCTGACGACATGCATATTGTCGCAGAGAAAGTTAGCTTGATCTATCGACTCGCCCATTCCGCCGTGAAGAAACATAGCTGCTATCACGTGCATGAAGATTGGAGAAAATTAGCCGAGCGCGAGGCCACCCATGCCGACTAAGCCAACTAGAAATAATCCAATTGAATGCGCAGTTTTCGCGGCGATAACAATACCTACGGCGATTGGGCTGGGACGACATTTTCACGGCGTGTCCATTCCATTCGCGTGGCTAATTTCGACGGCCTACCTATGGGAAATTTGGTGCGCTCTGCGAGATTTAAAGTGCCGGGAGCGTGCCTGATGCCGACTAAGTCCGAAGAGTATGACATTTTCGATGATGAGCCTGAGTGCTGCGGAGAATGCGGCGGAGAAGGCTACGTTGTCGCTGACTGCTTCGAGGATACCTGTTGCTGTGCCGAGCCTGAACTTGAGCATGGATTGATTCGGTGTCCAACTTGCGGAGGAAATGGGTGAGCGCGATGCCGACTAAGCCATCCGGGGAGCGCCGGAAGTTAAACGGAGCAGCGGGAACACTCTGGGTAGGAGAATCGTTTCAGGCTGGACGCTGGTACACGCTTTGGACAACTTGCCGACTCTATAAATCCGAAGCCAAGCAAGCATTGGAAGATCACGCAACTTATTCGGAATCGACGCAATCCCGAGTAATTAAATTTAGGCGTACCCGATGACCATTTGTTAGACAAAGATCACTGGATTAATTGCAAAATCTGTGACAGAAGGTGTTTTGAATCATGTTCAACCTGCGAAACTTGCTTAGAACATTGTTCGGAAGAAAGCGATGCCCAAAACACGGAATAGAACTGACCTATCGCTTTCATTCCTATGGGCCGCACTATGACGGACAAGAAGAAGTCGTTTGTTATGAATACGAGAAAGGCGTATCTAATGTCCAGCCACCCACGATTGACTAAGAAACGGATTAAGGCTCTGGAGGTAGAGTTGTCTTTTGATGATTTGCTCTATGAGAAATTCCGGCGTCTGAGTCAAGATTTAGCGAAACGAGAAGCAGCGTTTGCTCGGAGAAAACAAGTCTGCGAAGTTGTGCATAAATTGCCGTCAGGAATACACAAAGTATTGCAGATCATTGACGTAGAGAAGTCTTACTTAGGAACTCGTGTAATTGTCCGTTGACTGGCGGGGCGTCCTGAGACTGGGGAGGAACATGAAAAATTATCTAGTTGTGGTTGAATGCGAAGATTACGTCAACATTGACGCCGAGACGGAAGAAGAAGCCATCGAGCAGGCGATTGAGCAAGCTCGGGCGACGGGGCTTCATGAATGGACTGCATCTGTTGTGCATCGTGAAGAAGTCAAAGACGATTGCGATATTCCGTATTAATTGGCGGGGCCGCTAACGGGGAACTCTAGTCGGCAAATTATGAACGATTTATCAGAGGATGTTTTCATCTGCTATCTGTGCAAGGCTGAGGATCACAAGAATTGTGTCGGCGTTCCCTGCGCATGCGATTGTCCTGATCCTAGAAGTCTCGGTTATGAGAGGTGCTGCTTTTCGGGCTGCGATCACCGAGGGAAAGTACCTCAAGGTGCGGATGTTTATGCGTGTCCAGAGTGCCTTAAAAAGGTCGAGAATTTTCTGAACGCAAGTATGTAGTAATTCGGGGAACTCTAGTGGGAGGAATATGTTCTGCAAAAAGTGTAAGCGGCATGAAAAGTTGCACATTCCGGACTGCGGAAAACTGGCGTGCCCGGTTCAATCGATGGATGAGCGTGTTCCGATTCAGTATTTCGAGGCGGCTGATTCCCAGGAGGCCCATGGCAAATGAAAAATGAACAGCGACAAGCGGCATATTCAAGCGATTGCGAGAAGCATAAACACAGTATCGTTCATCCAACAGAATTTGCATTGGGTTGGAGTTGTGGCTACGAAGCCGCACTCGCCGCCAACTCTCAGGTTAAATGCGTGCATGAGCCATTCGAGGAGCGGTGCGTTCATTGTGGCATTCATTTTAAGGACGGTATTCCCGTCGCCGCCAACTCTGCTCCGGGGCAGGAGCCTTTGGTTTCAGTCAACGAGCGCCGCTTCAAATGTGAGTTGTGCGGATTGCCCGGCGCGACCCCAAAGGAGAAATGAAGTCATGAGTGAGAACGTTAAATGTCCGATGTGTAATTGGCGCGGCAAGCGGGTGTTCAGAAGTTGCGATGCTTGCTACGACCCATGTTCACATAGTGGATATGGGCATTGTCCTCACTGCGGCTGGAAAGTTGATGAGCCGTCATATTTCCGCGAACTTAAGCGAATGGAGAAGATTGCAAATGAGCAACCAACAAACTCCCTTTGAATCTATTGCTTTCCGAGCAATCCGAAAATTGCAGGACAATCATTACTGTGAACAGATTGAATCTGGTAAGCGTTGTTCTGTCTGCGAATTCGCCGCCGATCTTGAGAGAGAAGCAGCCGAGCCCAACTCCCCATCCCCGGCAGGAGCGACAACTGATGAATGTCCTCAGTGTGGCTCTCGTCAACGGAATACATATTGGCAGCTTTGCACTGAGGATACCGCGCCTCATATTTGGCATAAGCAGCAGCCTTTGAAACGACGCACAGATAAAGAAATGTGTGAGCTTATTTTCCACGGAAATCTACAGTCTGATTGTGACAATTGTGGTAAGCATCCTAATGAGCATTACTGTTATTTCGGCTCAAAAGATAATTGGACTTATGCGAAGGCCGAGGCTCCCGCCGCATCCGAGAAGCCGAAATGGAATCGTCAAGAGTCGTGCTCTGAGTGCGACGGTGATGGGTGCGGTAAGTGCGATCCTGAGAAGGCTGCCTATTATGAGGCAATGACCGACGAAGTTCTGACGAATGGCGAAACTCGCGCATACGATGCTGGGTGGGAATCCGCCAAGAAGTATTTCACGGGCCGCGCCTCTGAGGGTGTAACAGAGGACGGAAATGTCATGCTAGCCGAATTTGGGAAGATTCTCGCGGCTGAACTTGAAGGCGAATGGGGCACGTACGAGCTTGATGGCTGCGACTGCGAAGAGATCCTGATGCGCGTCGGACTGATTGAGCAAGTGACCATGAAGGAAGCGTGCGGAGAAGATTGTGCTTGCGCCGGCTTGGGAGATTTCCCGATGCAATGCAATCGCACAACAGAACTGGGCAAGAAAGCGCTGAAACTCGCTGAGGGCAAATGAATGGAAGGGGGAGTCTGATGAACGACAAAGTTAATTACCATACCTGTGACAAAGCCGTGGTTTCTGAATATCGACGTGCAGGCAAGTGTGCTCAATGCATTGTCGAGGCCGCACCCACTCCCACGCCCGCAGTTCAAGAATCGGCGAAATCGTTAACTCACGGTATACAAAATCGTGGAAACATAAACCCTGAGGCGACAGACTTGGAAAATTTGCGTAAATACGTAGAGTACTTTGCCGGGATTCACGACGAAGATTGTCCCGCAGATGATACCTGTAATTGCTCTGGGTGCGAAATCAACGCATCAGTAAATAGGATTTGCAATATGGCGGCTCCCACGCCAGAGCCGACGAATGCGGATAATTATGCGCCAAAGTTTACTTGCGATCACGGCATATTGCACGGGCCGGGATTACCTCCATGCCCAAGATGCTGCTCAATTTATCACCAAGCGGCGGCCCCCACACCGGAGGTAGGGCCGCGCATCGACGATGCTTTTGTGGAAGCTGTCGAGGCGGAAGTTGGTCATGGATCGGGCGCGTGGGATTTGCGTGACCCCAAAGAGATTTGTCGGGCTGTTTTGAAAGTCGCATGTACTCACCCTCCGGCTTCATGCGAAGGCGGAAATGACTATATGCATTGCTCTGCATGTGGAGAATTCTTTGATCCCAGACAACGGCGTCATCTAGTTCACGCAGAAAACGCATGCAAGTTCGGCGTTAAAGAGGGTGCATACCATGCGAAATGCTGCCCACTTCATTAAAAGGAGAGTACATGAAACCAATGAGTAAGCGTTCGTATCGAGCAGCCTATATCAAGGAAATGATGGAGCAGGCAAAATTGTCTGAGGCCGAAGCTACTGAATGCTACGAGGCAATCACCGAAGACGATCTGAGAATTTTTCAAGCCGCTGGCGAACCTGCGTATGACGTTAGCGAAGAAATTAGTTATTGGGAGGCGTGATGGAACGGGACATGAACGCCGAATTGGACATGACATATTGTCGCTGTCAGAAGGAGGTCTGTGCAATTCACGGAACTTATCCCGAGGCATCGGCTCAACGAGACTGTGCGCGGGAAGCGTTTGAGAAATGGCTTGAGAATGCGGGGTATATATGCAATGAGGAACCACCGACCTTATCCCGCTATAGTTTTTGGCCACACGAATACAAGAACTCAGACATCCAGGATAAGTGGGAAGGTTGGATCGCGTCATCCCTGCAATCCTCCGAGAGGGAACGGGAATTAAAAGAAGAACTCGATGCGGTTTTGGCCGACTGGAATTCACTCGTAAAAGCCTCCGGTTCGCGCACAAATGGTGGAGCGGTTGGGCATGTCGCAGAGATGAAGCGGAATCTTGCGGCTTCCTCATCTCGTGAAGCAGAACTGAGGGACGCGCTTCGGGAAATTTTGGACACGCTAAAACTAGTTGGCGGCGGCGTTACGGGGCGCGGAGACTCGCACGTACATTATGCATGTTCTGTGGCTGAATCCGCTCTCTCTGCTAGTAAGGAGAAGAAATCGTGAACTTATATAGAATTTCGCAGAATGTAAACGAGGGCTATGACACTTACGATTCCGCGGTTGTTGCGGCGGAAAGTTCTGATATCGCCAAACTTATTCACCCTGACGGGCATTATCAGTGGATTGATCGGGCATGGAAGGCTCAACGGGCCGATTTGAGTTGGTATGAGGAAGGTGCGAGGTACGGATCATGGACGCTTCCTGAAAACGTACAAGTCGAGCATATCGGGTCCGCGAAAGAAGGAACCGTTGAAGGCGTAATCGTAGCCAGCTTTAATGCAGGTTGATTTCGGGATCATAGAAGGAGCGTGCAAGAGTGAAATGCCCAGTTTGTGAAAAGGAAGGAAGGACCAGCAGATTACATGTCGGCCCGTCGATGAGTCATTGCATGACAACTAGCGCATATTACGATGAGACTGGAAACTACCACTTCCACGACCCGAACTCTCATTGGACAAACTATAACTGTTCAAATGGGCACTCTTTTTCAGTCACGGCTGCCTCCAAATGTAATGCCGAAGGCTGCAATTTCGGATCGGCAGGAAAGATAAATATTCATTCGGCCCCACAGAAGGAGAACGGGAGTCATGAGTAAGATTATGCAAGTTCTGATCGGTGCTGTGATCTTGTGCGGAGTTTTTGCTGGTTTTGGGGCATGGGCAGTTGTCGGATTCCAAACGATGATTTCTGGAACTGTCGCAGGCTTTGGAAATCCGACAGTCGGTGAGCATCTTTTGGGATTCTTCACAATGGTATTTTTCGGCGGGATAGCTACGGCGGCGGCAGTTACTTACGTGTCCTATGTCCGCGATTTGTTTAAAAGGAAATCTCTATGACTAAGTATTTATTGGCGCTGGCTGTGCTGGGAATGGGCGTGGGTTTAAGCGCGGATTGTCCACAAACTAAGCCGCTTTGGACGGTGGTAGTAGAGAATAGTCCGCCGTTTCAGAAGCGCGTCGGAGAGTGCGCTTATCTTGGGGTGTGGGATGGAAGCGGCCATTATAACTGCAAATGTCGAGAGCGCAAGCCGCGTGAAGCCACGTGCTATGTGATGCTTTCGTATCCGCTTAAGGGATATTTCAATTGTCTCCGCGCAAATCTTTACATCCCAGAGGAACTTCAATGAAGACTTTATTATTCATGGCTCTGTCGGCTCTGATTGTCTCGAACTGTTGGTGGTATCAGAATAGTCAGAAAGTAGTCGTCAGGATATTCGCGCCTGAAGCGCCATATCCATACATTCATCAGCCAGAGTCATGGAAAGAACTGCTCGGCAAGGGATGGACTGGAGAATGTCTTTTCTACGAACACGAAACTCATGTATTGCGGCCAAATTATGACAACGAACACTGCCAAGAAGAATTTATGTCGCATGTGCCGAGAAAGGAGAAGTAAGATGAACTTCACGATTTATTCAAGAGTAGCTGGAATATTCTTTCTTCTTATGGCGGTCGGATTAATGATCGCTCTTCCGCGCGAAGGAGGAGCCATTACTATGGCTTTGGGGTTAGGGGGAATTTTTACGCTGCGAGGGATTAGAGGAGAAGAGAATTGACGCTCAAAGAAGCAGCAGATCAAGCACAGATGGATCTTGTAAAGAAAGTTCTGCGGGAAAAGGGAAATATAGAAGCCGCGGCTAAGTCAGTCGGCGTTTCGGCCCCAACTCTGTACCGCAAGTTGAAAGACTGGAATCTCTATCAAGGTAATCGGCTAAAAATCGGCACATTAATTTTCAAACTTGAGAATAACTTTCCGCGTGAAACATAATTCTCACAAATTTAAACTTTATTCGCGTCCTACCCTATCTTCTCTAAGACTTTTCCTGTAAATAGATAGCTGTACTCCTTTCAGCGTTGCGCACACGCTCAAGTGCCGCCTACCGCAAAACCCCCTATGAGAATTCCTGTCTTCGCTAGACATGCGAACCCGCGCGTTGATACGCCCATTTTGCGTAAATCCATCACTTACATTCAAGAGCAGATAGACAAAGGCCGAGCGCATTGGGTTGATGTCGGAAATCCGCGCAAAGGTATTGTCTGCCGCGAGATGCTGAACTTCGGCGGACGGCCAAAGGATGAGCCGGAAAGCGAATCGACGCATATCTTTGCAGAGCTTCCGGGGATCAAAGTCATTCCCGCCAAGATGCAGCAGAACCCCACATTACCCCGACTTCATATTGACCCGCTGAGAATCGCTGCTACCCGCTGGGATTGGGCAACAGGAGCTATTTAATGGCAACAAACATCGACCTCACACCTGGAACTATCGCGATTCTATCGCCCACGCTGGCTGCTTCTTCAACGGGCGCAAGCTCCGTAGTGTTTGCAGTACAGGATCGCGCTGACGGCGCAGATAGAAACATCGCATTGTTAGCTGTGCCGACTGGATCCACAACGGTAACTGTTGACGTAGAAGTCTCAGACGATGGTGGTACGACTTGGGCCAAAAAAGACACTTCAGTTGCCTTAGTCGCAACGTCAACCTCGACAATGAAAATCCTAAACAACTTCCAGCCTGGATGGGTGTATCGCTTGAATGTAACCACAAACACTGGTGGCACGAGTGTAGTGATTAAAGGAACCAGCTCCTAAGTGGCACGCAAACGTAAATACATTGACCGTAACTTGCTGAAATCATTGTGTCATTGCCAATTGACCGATGAAGAGATAGCGACCGCACTAAGAGTGGACCGCTCTACCCTGTTTCGTCGTTATGCAACAGCAATAAAAGCTTGGAAGGCAGAAGGCGTGTCATCCATGCGGCGACGTCTGTATACCACCGCGATGGAAGATGTGCCGATCACCAATAAAGAAGGCAACGTGATTGGATACCAGCCTAAGTCTGGCGCCACAACTGCAATGATCTTCTTCCTCAAGAACTTCGCTGGTATGAAGGACAACCAAGACGAGAAGCCTCCGCTCAACACAGGCGACTTAGCCGTACCGAATGAATTTAGAAAAACTGATAAGTCCGACGACCAGACAGCGCGAGTTCATTAGCGCGGTAGCTGAGCATGATTTTGTCTTGTATGGAGGAGCAGCAGGCGGAGGCAAGTCTTACATCCTCAGATGGTGGCTCGTCTATTACCTATACTGTCTGTACAAGTACGCTGGGCTTAGGAACGTCATGGTCGCCCTCCTATGTGAAGACTACCCAAGCCTCTATGATCGCCAGATTTCTAAGATCAAGTATGAATTTCCTCCGGAGCTTGGAGAACTTAAAGAAGGCACAGTCAAAAACTTCCAACTCCGCAAAGAATATGGCGGTGGAATCATAGCCTTGAGAAATCTGGACGATCCGAGCAAATACCAGTCGGCAGAGTTTGCCGCGATCGCAGTGGATGAACTTACCAAGAGCCCCAAAGACACATTCGATTTCCTGCGCTTCCGTCTGCGCTGGCCGGGCGTCGTGCATCCTAAGTTTGTTGGCGCAACGAATCCAGGCGGAAAAGGGCACGCTTGGGTCAAGAAGCTGTGGATTGAAAGAGACTTCCCAGCAGAACTCGATTCCGTTAAAGATCAATTTGCGTTCGTCCAAGCTAAAGCGTCAGACAACCCTCACTTAAACGAGTCCTATTACAACAGCTTAAAGACCTTACCGCCTGATATGGCGCGCAAGTTCGCTGAAGGTGATTGGGATGTTTACACAGGCCAATATTTTCCACAGTTCGGCAAGCGTCATGTGATGCCGAAAGCAGATGCTTTAGCGCTGATTCAGCCTTGGCATACAAGATGGATCTCGGGTGACTGGGGATATGAACACCCGCACTGCTTTCACTGGCACGCGATGGATGAACACAAGCGAGTCATTACCTACCGTGAGCAGTGGGGTCGGCATGTCAATGAGACAGACTTGGGCAAGCTGATCACCAAGCGGACAGGCCAAGAGAAGATGTCAGCGTTTCCATTCTCGTGGGACGCATTCGGGCGTTTATCCAAGGGAACAAAGAAGGCGATCACAACCGTTATAGGTGAGAACCTTCCGCAGGGGATGCCGCGACCTCACCCCGCCGATGCAGCGCCAGGTACTCGCGTATCTGGCTGGAGACTGATGGCCCAGATGCTAGACGCCGGCCAATGGCTCATTTCAGACGACTGCCCACAGCTTATTAAATGCCTTCCGACGTTGATCCGCGATGAGGACAATGAAGAAGATGTTCTCAAGGTTGACTTTGCAGAGAACGAGATCGGTGACGATCCCGCAGATTCAGCGCGCATGGGATTGCAGCACATGTTAGGCGCGCCGATTAAACCACGTTCAGTCATACGCCAAGAGCTATTAGCTTCACATGATTCCAGAATCGATCGACTCAGAGAGCTACGCATGGGACGAGCGTAAGCATCTCGACCAGCTTGAAGACGAAAGACTTATCGCAGTCCCAGATCATGTCATGGTTTCTGAGATTCTGCAGCGTAAGTACCTCGCAGACTTAAGACTCAAAGACAAATGGAAGAAGCAAAACAACAGTCTCAAGCGGAAGCTCAGGTTCAAGCGGCCGAAGTAGCAGCATTACAGGCCAGAGTTGAGATGAACCGCGACGCTTATCTGGCTGGCGAGAAAGCTAAACGCAATGGTTGGTACAAGGTGAGCCCATTCTACGGGGATCACGTGAGCGATCAGTTCTTCGAGGCAGGATTTGACGGCATTCCATGGGAACGGGCGATAAGGGGTGAATTCCATGCAGCATGATTTTGAAACAGACGGCGCGGGAGTTATCGAGAGCGTAGTTGACTTGTGTACTCGCAAAGAATGGCTGCAAGTAAACAACCCGGAAATTCTATGTGAGGGTCAAAGATTGCGCGTTTATGCATACGATGGCGGATTGACACGCGGAGAATCGGTCATCATGGCTGTCTCACTTAAGCACAAGCGTGTTTACCTCAGTGCAATGCCAAGTGGAACGGCAATCGGAGATTTACTCGTTGCTGCTTGAGGTCTGCTTAGGTATTGCAGTTCTGGCCTTCTGTGGTTTCGGATGCTTGCTGATCTACCGCGTAAGTGAGTATGTCAGGCATCTGCCTACAGGCAAGCCTAGATACAAAGCCGTTGTGCCGCAAGGACCACAGTTAGTCCAAACACCTAAAATCTGCCCGCAGTGCCAAGCACCAACCTATGACGGCAAGAAGTGCACAACCTGCGATTTAGTAGTCCCGCCAAGTATCAGAAGCGCCAGAGTTTCATGGCCGAATAAAAAGAAAACATTGGAGACGATGCAATGAACGAACAGGAATTTATCGAAAGCCTGCACAAGAACACGCAGAACGCCCCAGCGCACGATGCAGTCCCAGCGCCTGCAGCACCAACCAATCAAGCGCATGTGGAATCGCTGAACGCCGACCGGAATACTCCACCAGATGCAAGACCGCACAGCGAACCAGAAACTTTGCCGAGCGCCGAGGACTTGGATGCCGTAGTTGCTGAACGGCAGATTGCAGAGGCCACCGATGCCAATTGATTCAGGCGGTTCCTATCGTATGACCCAAGGCGGAGCGGATATGCACTCTGCCGCGCTGGATAACGCCACGGACGGCGCACCACAGACCTATACGCTGACCAAACAGCCGGACGGCTCATGGCAGTGCTCTGACGGCATGGGTTCGGCGCCAAGCACTCATCCAAGTCTTGATGACGCTTTGGCTTATGTGAAGAACACAGCCGAAGGAACATCCGAGAATCCTGCACAGGATCAAGGTCAAGCACAAGATACGTCCGATTCAAGCACTGCGGACGATAGTTACTAGAGTTCTTCGGCGGCTTGCACTTTTAGGCCGTCGAATTCGGCGTTTTGTTTGATGCTGAGGGCGTCGGAATGCGGGTATTCGGGTTGCCAGTTATTTTCCCCTCGATAGGAAACATTGTGAAGTTTCATCCATTGATTTCCAGTGCGGGTAAAAGGTTCAACCAGAAACAAGGTGCCCTTAATGCGGATGGTTACTTTCCAGCACAGTGGGATCCGAAGCTTGGAATTCACGTGACTTGAAGTCGCGGCC
>JADMIO011319530.1_pt1 | contig 50477 bp, 49 predicted proteins | sample 8958161 | NCBI WGS metagenome assembly JADMIO01 (sample SAMN16585339, study PRJNA669376) | soil metagenome | isolation source: Crop rotation soil | place: USA: Cullars Rotation, Alabama | collected 2011 | reverse complement strand
CCCCCCCCTTCGCTCGTTCGTTAGTTCACATCCACGCAGTTATATCTTCCTCTTCATCATTCAACAAGAAGCGAAACACCTCCTCATCGTCCGCCTCATGGATACCGCCGCCATCATGATGGCCCCCTCCTGCTGTGGGTGGCAGAAGATGAGCAGGTAGGTGAAGGAGCTCACAGTCATCCACTACCATAGCACCACCACGTCCACTCGTTAACGTGTTGAATGCTTGTGAGATGTCGGGGGACGTGCGCGTCTCCAGGATGGGTGATGGGGAGCGGCAGCAGGCTACCTGTGGACGCAATGCCGCTACAGGGAGGACGACACTATCCTCAGCGCTACTATTGCTAGTGATCATCACCTCCTTGGTGGTGGCAGCGGAGGTGAAGAAAGGTGATCGTTGTGCGAACTTTTCTAGAAACTGCTCCTGGATTGCCTGCCCTCTTCGGTGGAAGGAGCCATTGGAGTCCTCCGATGCAGACACCACTGCAAAGGATCTGCTCATCATCACCGCCGCCGCCTCCAGTTGCAATCCTCCCTTTTTATCTGCTGGTGAGTTGGGTACACTCACACTGTGACAGCCAATGTGCAGCAGGGATGCCATATCGGAACAGCTGGTCTTAGGTGTGTTCGAGGCAGAGACGATCGTCTCACAGGGGAGGGCCGCCTCCGCAAGAGAACGAAGGGAAGAACGCTGCTGCCGTCCCACCATTGCGTCATCGTTCAATGCGAGTCGATCAATCACAGAAAAGACGCTCTCATAGGAGAAGGCTGCATGACCTTCCGCAACCATACCGCCGCGTCTACTGGTATACTCAGCAGCAAATTGAGCTATCATCTGCTCACCTCCACCGCCTCCACCACCACCTACTCCCTCACTATCGCTATTCTCATACTGGCTATCCAGGTCAGAGGCGGACTCACTCATTGTACTACAGGCAGAGGTACAGGACCTATGTTGGTGGTAATGGCCACCGCTACCGCTATTGTTGGTGCAGTACTTGTGGGTCAATCCATAGTGGCTGCTGTCCGCATGGCGATGATGATGAGAATTAGGATCCGGAAAGCTCGCATTGGCCGACCTTGCGCGCTTCAACAATGGCAACTCCTGTGGCACAAGGTCTGTCGTCTCGGACCAGCCATAGCTCTGCTCTGAATCGGAGCTTTGCTGATGTTGAATGATGGCAAACCGTTTGTTCCCTGCTGCAGGTGCACTGCCATCACTACAATTGTTTGCCTTCCTCAACAGTGTCCGCGTCTTCTTGATCTTCTCCTTATTGCTCTGGTTGTAGCGACACAGCAGGTCCCTGCGATCCCCATTCGTGTTAGACTCCAGGTGGGAGTTACTGGTCGGCAGAAGCACAATCTCCTCCTCCACCACATGACCACCGCGGGCACCACCAAACCCTGCTGTTGGACGTCCATTGCTGGAAAGAAGCTGTTCACGGAAAGAAGTGATTCCAGACTCAAAGGAGGTTGAGCGACTAAACAGCGGCTGTGCCATAGATGGTTGTTGCTGCTGGTCCGAGGGGAAGGCAGGACGCCCAACAATACCTCCTCCTCTTGAGGAGGTAGTGGTGCGTGGGTTGCCTACTAGCTGGAGTCTCTTGCTGGGTGATTCCACAGGAGACACAATGAATGGGCCGTTAGCAGTGGAGTTAACGGGTGAGCAGGACTTGGGGCGTAGCAGCAGCTCACACTTATGAGGTCGAATCTTCGGCATACCACATTGGCCGCACTTGTACACTCCACGTGGCTTTGAACCACCTTTTTGGCTGGCAATCATCTTCAGTTCTTTCAATGCTGCCAGATCCTCCGAGTACTCCCGCATTGTCGACCTACTGGCGATTCTAAAACAAGCTGTGAGAGAGAAGATGATCGAAAAATTGCACTGTCACTCACCTCAATTCTGTGCATCTGGTGACACCGCACACCTTCAGGCAGCATTGCTGTGAATGTGCAACCAACAAGTTGTTCACATCCTTGCAAATATCACATACAGCTATGGAACACTTGCTGATGTGCTTAATCATCTGTTTCATTTGCGCGCACTCAGGCATTTGGCAATCACAACCTTCACATGCAGACGCATGCTCCAGCACTTTCACTAGCACAATTTTCGACATGGTTCGCAATTTGCGCAACTGTGATAAACTGATAAACTATTTGGCGATAAATGCCAATGGAGATTTGGATCATCATGGCACCAAAGGCCACAAAAGATCTGCACATCGCGACACCAACGACAATTTTCATACAGCAGGCAGAGGTCCACTGCAACTTTCCGTTCGCAGGAAGCGAAAACGGACCTTTTGGCAGCTCTCTCGAGTTAAAAGCAAGGATCAATCATCGTCATCGTCATCATCACCTCCACGCCGCATCCCTTCATTCCCTCTACTTCGTGCTTTTCTGCTTCTAAACCCCATGTCTTCATCATCTTCTTCTTCGTCTGCCGCGGCCGCTTGTGCGTGCTCCCCTGCCATCGCCATCGCCACCGCCGCACTGGTTGAGGAGGAGCGTCTTGTGATATTATCGCCCACATTACCATTGTTACTTTTGGCACGACGGACCCTCTCCTCCTGGATCAGGCGCTGCTCCTCCTCTTGTTGAAGGTCAGGGAAAGCCCCAAAAACTACCTCATCACTATTCTCCCAGGGTCCCTTCACATAGGGTGTTTGGACAGCTGCTGCTTGGGCAGGGTTGCTTAAACCACCCATACTGGCAGCGGCACCGGCATCGGTTTCACTAACTTTCCTCTTCTTATTGTTCCCTTCCAGCAGGTCATTAGCCTCCTCCTCTTCCTCCTCCTCATAAATGCTTTCCACAAACTTGGCCTTCCTTCCTTGTCGACGTTCCACCTCCTTATTATTATTGTTGTTGCTATTTTGTCGCTGCTGTCGTTGTTGGATAGGCGGCGCCAGAATCTCCCCACAGTGCCGTATCATGACAGCGGTAGGACCAGTGAGATAGCCTTGTGCCTTCCAGGCGGAGATCTGCTGGGCGGTGAAGGGTCCATGGATGGCCCCATCACCCTGCAGCCCCATATATTCCCATAACCGCGTACTATTCAAAATAGCCTCATACGTCATGTCATAAATGCCAGTCAGAGCACCACCTGCAGAGGACATAAGTTCATCCGCAATTTCCGTGATAGCATGTATTTGAGCCTTGTTCCGTTCGCTTCTTGCCTTTGCTGCCTCCTCTGCTGTTGCTGACACCACTGCTACGTGACCGCCATCCTCACCTGCATGGGAGGAGGAAGAGGTATCCATGCGTGAGGCGGCAACCTTTCGTTGAAATGCAGTGAGCTTCTTGGAGTCTGCATGATGAGGACGCACAACAGAAAATGAGTCAGTTAGCAAAAGAGTACGCAAATAGTAATATTGCCAACCTTCCTTTGTGCCAAGTCTACGCATGGCTTTAGCCAGTGTTTCACCAGGTAGAAGCATCTTCAATAGTTCCTTTCTCAACTCCAAGGAAGATTTGTGCACTCGCAAAGCTTCATTCTCCTCCTCCTGTTCCTCCTTGGCTAATTTTCTTTTCATTGCCTGTGCCGCCTCTCCAATTGCCTTCTCCATAGAAACCTCATCCATATCAGCAACCCATGCATCAATTTCCCCTCTTTCTTTCTTGAAAACGTAATTCATGTTCTCATCGAAATGGCCTCCATCTTCCCGTTCATTTCGCAGGTTGAACGGTTCAATGGCATCGCCCATTTCATTGAACTACATCGAAGAAAAGTTTAATACTTGCAATATTACACTAATAAAGTGCTTACTTTCTCTGAGCTATCCTCTTCTTCGCCTTCCACAGCACGTTGCAATGGTGCAACTTCCTCTTCCTCATCGTCCTCGTCAATTTCATTCGCCAAGGATGCTCTTTTCGACGTAGCCACGTCTTTAAACGTGTGGATGTTCATATTATGCAAGGCAATCCGCACAATAATACAGACACCAAGACAAAGTGAGAATGAGCTTATTCATCGCTCGGGCAACGATATTCTCAAACGGTCTGTATCGGGGAGTGATGAAATTATCCCATAAACTTTGGGGAAGAACCATTTTCTGGTTCTCGAATCCCCAAATAGTTGTTTTGAACAGTAGGTATCTGTTATCATTCCATTCTTTGCATGAAAAAGAGGAAACGAGGTGGAAAAGTGTCATGTCATACTGGCTAACTAGAGTGGTGTTCTTGCGTTGCTTGGCAGCAATGTATACCGTTGCATTTTTGGTCGCGCTGCTTCAAAACGAATATCTGCTTGGAGAGGAGGGTCTTACTCCCGCGACAATATATATACAGCAGCGTAGAGGTGGCAGAAGCAATTACGAACTTGTGTTGTCGCATCCAACCGTCTTCTGGGTCATATCGCCTTCAACTGCCAACATCAATTTGGTGGCGGTTTTGGGTCTTTGTCTTTCAGTTTTTGTAGCCATTGAAGGCTGCGCAAACATGCCAATAATTTTAGCTATGTGGGCCTTGTACTTCTCCATAGTATCGATCGGACAAACGTGGTATTCCTTTGGGTGGGAGTCTCAGCTACTGGAAACAGGCTTCCTCACCGCCTTCATGGTTCCGCTCCTATCGTTGGCTCGCTTTCCGCGCCATACTCCCACTCCATGGGTTTGTATCTGGGGCCTCCGGTGGCTCCTTTTTCGTATCATGATAGGGGCAGGGATGATAAAGATACGGGGGGATGAATGTTGGCGAGACCTTACCTGTATGAACTACCACTATCAGACTCAACCCGTGCCCAACCCACTGAGTGTCTACTTTCACAACACCCCAGGTGAGTATAAATGTGCTAAACAGGTGTGTGCACTGCTACTACACCATATATGTTGCAATGCGTGTGCGTGTCAGTGTCCACAATGCCGTTGCGGCACTATTGGGTAATACATCTGTGTCCTCCACTGCCTGCAGAGATGGTTCATCGTCTGGAGACGCTTGGCAATCACTTCGTGGAGCTGCTCTGTCCTTGGCTCCTACTGCTGCCCTGGCGGACGCCCCAACTACTTGGGGGTGCAGTGCAAATTCTATTTCAGGTAAAGTACTCTGACGCCGTTTGTGTTGCCGCCTAACCACTAGATTCCCTGTGTGTGTGACGCATGACACATTGCACTTTATATCCTCACATACTGCACACGCACGTACAACCGCACACAGGCTGTATTGATTGCTTCTGGTAACTTGGCCTTCCTTAACTGGCTTACAGCGATACCAGCGGTAATGTGTTTTGAAGATGCCGCCTTGTGCCTCTTCTTTGCCAAGGAGGATATTCGGTGTGCGAGGGAAGCAGAGGAAGTGTACAGCGCGTCCGTGGAGCGCATCGTCACGAAGAGTCGGTACTACAACTCAAACACCACAGCAGCTATTGACAAAAAGGATAACACTACCGAAAGCAACGTTGGGATTACATGGTCGTCACAGTTCAAGAACATGCTATTGCGTCATACAACGTTTGAAGTATCATGGTTCTGTTGGACGATCTCTGTGCGACGTCTAACAGGTCTCCTTCTAACCCTTTGGTTGGGCGTCCTAAGCTATCCTGTCGTTCAGAATATCCTTTCCCCACATCAGGTGAGTGTTGGAAATGAATTCCCCCATCTATTCTCGTGTCGATGTTTGATGCATCAACACCGCTCCTTTTCCCCCCTCACACATACACGTAGCACATGAATGTTAGCTTTGATCCTTTTCGTATGGTTAATTCCTATGGGGCCTTTGGTAGTGTCACGAAGACACGTCATGAGGTGAGTGAGTGGGGTGTGTGGAGCATGTTGCGGTGGGCGTGCGGGATGCACATAGTAATGTTGTTGTTCTTGCTGTACGTTATCATGCTGAGACACCGAATTACTGGTATTTTGACTGTTGCATACACTCGCACACACATCATATTTGTACAACAGGTAATATTACAGGGGACAAGTGACCCCGTGTATGCTTCCCCCACTGCCGTTTGGCGGGATTTTGACTTTGCCTGTAAACCGGGTAACATTGACCGACCGCCCTGTCTCATCTCCCCCTACCATATTCGGATGGATTGGCTCATGTGGTTTGCTGCCTTCCAAAGCTATCAGGTAGTGTGGGTGAATGTTGGTGTTAAGTTGGTGAATTGTGCATGGCGCTGATGAACTTACTTCCCCTGCACATATCATTTCCTCCTTCACACAGCATTGTCCATGGATTGTCCATCTATGTGACAAACTACTCAGTGGGACGAACAAGCATAGTGATATCAATCGCCTACTAGCACCAAATGGAAATCCCTTTGCAAGTGAATCAACAGAGGGAACGCTAAAATTTATGCGAGCTGAGCTTTATGAGGTATGATAAATTAGTTTCCAATTGCACTGCTCTGGTTATTGTGACGTTAAAATGTGAAGCCAATTCGTTCTCTTCGGTTATACATTGCATGCTCATCCACAGTATCAATACTCTAGACTCTCTGCAGAGCAGCGGGCCAAGGATGCCGCTGCCGGGTGGGAGGTTGGAAGGTGGTGGAAGCGAAAGCATGTTCAAAGCTACATGCCGATAATTGATGGAAATAATACAGCCGTTCGAGAGTTTCTCAGAGCACATCGGTTGATTGTATGATGCGAAACAGAAAATTTATGGATGCCATCATGTCTGCGCAGATGAGAAGCTGTTTGTACTCTTGTCAGTAGTAATGCAACCAAGTGAAAAATAAAGCCTCTTCTTATCAAAACCAATCAATATACTCATGACACATATCAACACACGACGTCCTCCTCCCAAACTCATACTCCCCTCTACTATGTACTTCTAGTTATTGCGAAAACTAGATAGGCCACCCCCTGTACGAACCATGGGAATAGCTTGTCCCTTTGGTCCACCACCACTCAGTGGCTCATGGTAACTTACGCGTTCCGCAAAGTCAGTGCGTGTCAGGTCCAGTGATGGAATAGCACCACCACCACAACTTTTTCCTCCAGCGGTAGTACTACTGCGTGGTGGTGGCACCAATTCATTTATACGTCCACTCACGGGTGCAATATACCCATTATTATTAGTAGAAGCGGTTGTGCTGGGATGTGCATTGTTAATGCGTGGAATGCTATCGACTGAGCTACTACTGACACCAGGTCGTGGATTACGTGCAGAACGTGTCTCATTTCTTGCACTAAATTGGTTATTTAATGCAATGTCAGGCAGTTCCGTTGCTGTGGCAAGGAAGGACTCATACTTCTCCATTCGACCACTCAGTGATTGGGGAGCCGTCTTAGCGCCACCTCCACGACCATAGCCCTGGTGACGCTGGCTGTGGTTGTTGTTACTTGTACTGATGCTAAGAGAAAGAGGAGCTCCTCCACCTACAATATCCCTACCAGAAGGTAGCCCACCTGCCAAATTACGCGTACGCCCAGTAGGCACCAACTCCTTTTCCATCTGAGCGCGCGCTGCATCTACCATCATGTTGCCAGTGGAAGCACGCACAGCACCATCTGCTGCTGGTGGCGGATAAGGCCCTCCTTGAGCAGCTGCTGGTGCTGTATTGAGACGGCTCCACATACTTGGTGGTCGAGTGGGTAATGGAGTGGGACGATCCTCCCCCTCTGTCACCGTATTATTTATAAAGTCATAGCCACGATCCAACTGCTCCTCCCAGCGTTTGTAAGAAATACGGTTCATTCTCTTCTCTTCCGCTGTTTCGTACTGCACGACCCCCTGTTGACGGAGACGTGTCTCCACGGCCAACCGTTTGATCCGATTTAGGGATCTATCTTCCATCACCCTGGTAGCCTTCAAGCGCTGATCATCATATACGCTATGATTCAAGATATTATAGGAATTGCCATCAGAGCAAGATTCACTGGGTGGTAGCTTGGCTAGTTTGTTTGCTCCATGCACCGTACTCAACAGGCTCCTCTGCACCTGATACTGTTCCTCCTTCATCGCATCATAGTACTGTGCCTTGACGGGGTCATAGTTATGTGTGTCCCAGTACCGTCGTGCGAGTGCTTCCTTCTGGGCTTCCTCCTCCCTTGCCTTCCGATTCACCGGATCCTCATAGTAATCATTCGAAATCATATTAAAATCCCTCATTTTAGCATGTGATGTCCCTGCCCTCACAATGGGTGCACTCCGCAGTGCTTTAATCTTTTCAATGTTGTATTCCTCATCATACAATAGAGGCGTTGCACCATGATCTTTCCATCCCATGTTAGTCATAAAATTGAAATCACGTATTGCCCTATTCCGTGGTGGCTGAACGATCCCATCCACTCTACGAGGCGGACCTTCATGGTTTATGATATTGAAGTGCTTTCTCAGTCTTTCCAATGATGTATTAAGGGTTTTATTCAATTGTTCCGCCTTCATAGTTTGCAATAGAGACTCTTTTTGCACATCACGATATTTCATCACAACTGGGTCGAATTCTCGTTCTTGTTTTTTGCGCTGCAAAATAATACATTAGTAACACAACGTAGTCAATTGGCATACATCATACCTCAAAGGTTCCAACTCTTTTGACTGGAGTAACATCTTGTGGATTCCAAGGCAAGTGTTTTCGGTCGTAGTCAACTGACTGAATCGTTTCTTTCCAGCTCGACGGCATATCAATAGTTTTCATCTTGCTGGACCTGCTTTGACAAGGCAAAAACGCTTCAAGAAGCTGACAGATCGCTAGATTTTGTTCGTCGGAAAATGGCCAAAAAAAGAATTACCGGACAGAGAGAGAAAGCGTAACGGTTGCCTGCTGTACGCGTCACTTTGTTCACACATACACAATTTCAACTGATGGATATTCTTCTTTCGATCTCTGCAAGGAGGACAGAATTTGGCACAGCGGCACTGCTATTGGTGCCCAACAGCGCACGTACAGTGGCCAAGAAATTACGCATTTCCTCTGTGAAGAGATAGACCTGATTCATTCGGGGGAGGACACCTTCCAGAGATTTAATCTCAAATAGGTATTGGACATGCCCTACAATGCGGTTCACAATGACCGCCGGTTGGTCACGTACAAATTCCGCTGCATGAAGGAGGCTAGCCTTATTATGCATAACCTCCTGTTCAAAGTCAACCAAATCACGGATAATTTGGACCGCTCCCACAGGGTCCCGTTGGGCCCACTGCAACCGACCCACGCTTGCCCAGTGCTCTGCCACCTCCGCCTCCGTGCCTCTGCGCTTATTCGGGAGGCCAAGCTGTGAGACCATAAGTTCCCGACGGTGGAGTTCCTGTAGGATGCGTGTGTTGAAGCCTGCCAAGTCAAAGCTACGCAGGACCGCCGCCCACCACCTGTGTGTGTACAGTATGAGTGGTGAGAAGGATAAGCAAAAAACAATATTTGTCGTCATCATGCAAGTTAGAAGGATGTAAAAGCGAAGGGGATAATGAAATCGAACCTTTTGAGCATGGGGAAGACATCTTCCATGGTAGAACCAGTGGTTTTGCCTCTAACCGTATCTCCACCACCATCCAATTGTTGAGCATGTTGCACAAGGGTAGGATCCCTCTCAAAGACGAAGGCGCACACCTGAGAGATGAAGCGTTCCATACGGGGCACTGTCTTCACGACTGCCTTCAACTTAATAATGCACTCACGTATATCTGAAATATCGGTAATATCAAGTTCCCGGCAGATACTTTGTAACACCTCCTTCATCACTGTTTTGGGTAGAGAGTCTAGGAGCCATAGACCAAGCTCATGGTTCCGTTTATCCACCTTAATTCTATCTGCGGTGGAAAGATGTTTCCGCCATGCAGCAATCTCTGCACTGTCACCACGCATAACGGTTAGATCAGCCAACTTATCTTCCAGATCCTTTATCTCCCGTTGTGCCGCCGTCCATTGCTTCACATTTGGGCGAGACTCTACCTCCAGCTGGAGGTTCTCCACCTCCTCTCGTAGGGCAGCACACTTGGCTCGCCAATGGGCAATATCACCCGCAGCCTCGTCCAGACGTTCCCGGCTAAGCTCTACCATACGTTGGAGCTTCTCCAACTGGTTCTTCTGTTCAATGATCTTGTCATACATTTGACGTGCCACAGGTGTCAACTCCTTATCGTCATCATCACCATCATCGTCATCAGCGTCATCCTCGTCCTCACTACTCCGCCCACCACCAGCAGCGCCGTATCGCTTGTTGTTGGTTCCACCACAACCGGTTCGGTAGTTACGTACACTACCTCCGCTCTGTCTACTCTTCCTGTCATAGACCGCCGTCGCCGCCACCTTGCCGGACTTCTTGTTCTGCGCATCTTTCAACGCGGTCGTCAAATCGCGCACCTGTAGGACAAGCTCCCGATTCCGCAGGGCCAACTCGACCCGCTGCTCCTCGAGAGCCTCCACCACACCACTTGCACTGACGGCCTGGGGTGGAGATGTGCCGCTAGAAGCAGCTGCACTGCGCGGGGTTGGTGTTGCGCGTGGAGATGGATTCACAGAAGACTTGGTAGGCGTAGTGAACTTACTGGCAGGTGTGCTGCGATTGCTGCTGCTACTACTTGCTGAGTTATCAATGACACTAATATCACCCTGTTTGAATTGTGTAAAGATCTTCAAGTTCTTCGCTGCAGTCTCTTTCTCCTTCTCCGCCACGATGAGAAGTTTCTCCCGTAGCTTGTCAACCTCCTTCTCCCTTAACCGTCCACGTCGTTCACTTTCCGCAAGCTGTTGTTCCAAATTTTTCACAAGTTTCTTGTTCGTTGAATCATCCGAGGTAGAAGAAGCTGATCTGGATTGCTGTGTTTGCTCTAACACCATAATCTTCGCCTCCAGTGCTTTCTCGCGTCTCTCAGTGTCCTGTAGCTTTCCTTGTAATTCTTTCACTTTACTGTGCAATGTGTCCTTGCTAACTTCACCCATTCTTTTCTGCATTGCAGCATCCTTGGCAGCATTCTTTTGGCTGTTCAGTCTTTCGCTCAATTCCATCAAGGAAGATAACACAGTTTCGGCCCAAGATTCAAGAACAAACACTGAAATGGTGCTGAAAAAATAATCAAGTCAGCACACAGCAACAACAATTGAAAACGATCACTCACTTGGATTCAGAATCCACATCAGTAGGAATAAATTGAACAGTTGAATATCCCAATCCACCCAAGACTGTGGAAATTTTGTTGCACAAAGGGGTTGGATCTTGATTTTGGAATGGGTAGTGTGCAGCAAAGGAACTATTGAAAGAGCTGTTCACTGACTCTTTCACCTCGCCAGTGGCATAATTCATTGAGGTTTGACTCTTGTCAGCTGCCATTGTGCAGAGATATAGAGATAATGCAGAGTGGATGGGTTGATTTGTTTTGTGTTCTCCCACCACAAAATTCAAAAAAGGGGCGTATGGTAATAATTTCGATTTGGGTATAAACAGCATCATCACTCCCGCAGTTGTGCAGCAGCGCTTGTTTGCATTGCCCAGCTAGATTTTTGCACACACTCCACTCTATCTATAAAGGGCACAATCTTAAGATCAGGGTCCAGTTTTGAGCGCACCTCTGGGGTAGAGGCAAGTCCCACCAGTTGCAGATGTTCAGTAAAAGAAGGAGACCTCAAGCTGCCTGTCAAGCAAAGTCGAAGCGCTCTGAGCAGTGGACCAGCCACCTCAACACCCAACTCAGTTGCAAGACGTTTTACATAGACGTTCCACATCTCCTCCGTGTTGCCCTCCACGCCAGTGGGGAAGACCTTGCTCCCAAGAAGGAGATCTCGCTTCAGTGCGACAGCCACGCGCAGGCAAAGGCCATCCAACAACACCTCCTCCGCCTGAGGATCGGCCTCCAGCGTCCCTTCCAGATCCATGCCTAGGCATTGTGCTATGAGGAGGTTGCCTTCTGACAGCATCTTCACCCGAACATGGGACATATTGGTGGCTAGGTCCACAAATGCTTGCAACGCTTGAGGCTGAGAGGCAAGGTCCTCCTGCGTCACACTATCTTGCAATATTCTGGGATAATGCGTCGTTTCATTCGTCTTGCTGTTAATGACGCTAGCCTCTCGGCCTAGTTGACGTAGGACATATGGTTGAAGCTCGACTAGGCTCATTGCGCGAATATACTTTCCATTGAGCCAACGTAACTTGGCTCGATCAAACATACTTGCACCATGCTTGACCTGGCTTAGATCAAAGGCCGCAATAAGGACTTCAGTGGTGTATATATTCTTCTGGGGTTTCTCATTCCAACCCAGGGTGGCAAGGTAATTAACGATCGCCTTAGGGAGGAAGCCCTGATCACAAAATTGGGAGACAGAGGTTGCCCCATGTCTTTTGGACAACTTGGACCGATCTGCGCCCAAGATGAGGGAACAGTGCGCATAAATTGGCGGCTTATGCTCCATCGCCTCCATGATTAGAAGCTGTCGCAGCGTATTGGGCAAGTGCTCTTCTGCTCGTATCACATGACTAATGCGCATATCCATATCATCCACTGAAACACAGAAGTTATACACTGGCATTCCATTGGAGCGAAGAAGGATGAAGTCACTTAGGCATTTGTCAGCGTCCCAAATGACACGACCTCGAATAAGATCTTTAAGGATGACAACCTTTCCTTTTGGAACCTTGAAACGAACCGTGTAGGGTACACCCTCTTTTAACTTCTTCTGTACCTCGATAGGATCTGCATTTCGCCAAGTCTTATCATATGCACCATCAACACCAGCTATTTCAGCGGCGGAACGTTTCTGATCCAACTCTTCCTTCGTGCAAAAGCAGTAATATGCATGCCCTTTTTCTATTAACTTTTGAGCAATCTTGTGGTATATGGGCTTCCTCTCAGACTGTCTATATGGCCCATGAGGTCCTCCAGTAATGGGTCCTTCGTCCCAATCCATATTGAGCCACTTCAAATCTGACAGAATTGCATTTTCCGAAGCGCGAGTCGATCTAGCTTCATCAGTGTCCTCGACACGAACAATAAAGCTCCCATTTGTTTTCTTCGCCACCAGCCAATTAAAGAGTGCAGTTCGGGCTCCTCCGACGTGCAATGAACCAGTCGGAGAAGGGGCAAATCGGACTCTAACTGGTGTACGTTTTGGTGTTGACATACACAATCTGCTAGGACTTCTCTGAAACACATTTTTATGCACTTTAAACAAAGACACATTCTCCAAAATACATATAGTTAACAGAACAAGTAGAAATAGCCCCATTTATTGGATACTTGAGCCGATTCTGGGATTATATGTTACGAAACTGAAACCAACAAAAGCCAACCGGTGGCGATGAAAATATCCCTATAACTTTGGGAGGAAAGTCAATTACAGAAATCAGACATTTTGGCACGATACAGTATACGATCGCGTGTCTCTCCGTGGATGTTGACATTTTGCTTTAATGACGCGAAGGCGTCTTCGAGAAGTGAATTCACCAGCACCAACCAAACAATGCATACTACAGCAAGGAGCTGTAAGAGGTATCTAATACCACTGGCACAACAAACAATTACGAATCTACTGTACAGCGTCGTTAGCGATGTGCCCGAACTTACAAGTATCTCCTCTTGTGCAATTCCCTTTCAAAAATGCAAAACAAACATCACGGTCAGCTTTAGATTTTGTTCTTTTTGCTTGAATTCGTTCCACCAAACTGCTCCAGTTACTGCAACCACCAGCATCCAAGGTGGGAATCTCTGTGTCGGGATATACTATTGCAACAAAACCAGTACTATTGTGGTGCGTATTTAATAGGGTAGGATTGGCCAAGAGTGCTTCGTTCATTTCAAGCAGTTTCCCACCCACGAGTGTCTTCAATTGGACGACATCACCACCATCAATGACGACACTACATATTGTACACCCTGCTTTTATAGTTTGTGCCCCTTTTTTCAGCTTGCCCGAGACATTTTCAGTACACATATTGTCCGCAAAGGACACTTTCAGTGCATTCAAAGGAGTTTTGCTCATAAGAACGCAAATATTATTATGCAATACCATTGCATCCATGATATTGCTATCACTGGTAACTGTCAATCTGTGCTTGTAGAGCTTCTCCAGAGAACAATGCTTGCGGGACTCACAAGAAACCGCTTGTGTATGCTCCGATACGTTCGGTAGTTTCTGAGAATCGGACATAACTTGGACTCTGTCCACATATGCCATTTTTCGCTTCTTGTTATTGGACATGGTGCAGCAAAGCTCCAGAACTCTTGTTGGTTGTGCGTTTTTTCTCTTCGCTCGGCAGTATTCGTCGAGAACGGCAAGCTTTGTGACCCGCGATACGGGGCATGGGCCAATTGAGAGGGGCAAACACTCACAAAACACGCCTCTATGCTGTCCTTAGGTAAGTGCTTAGGTACCAAAAGTTGCATTTTGCGACGGGCATTTATCGCTAGAATCGCATCATGTGGTATCAACAAAGGACAAGCTGAAATACGTGTGAGATTTGCACCATCACCTACGGGATCATTGCATATTGGTGGTGTAAGGACAGCTCTGTACAACTGGTTGTTTGCTAAACAGACCAAGGGGAGCTTTATAATCCGCGTGGAAGATACAGATGAACTTCGATCAAGCAGGGAGTCTGAGAAATCTATTCTTGAAGATTTGAAGTGGATTGGCATTGATTGGACCGAAGGACCCGATTTGCAAGGTGTGAACGGGCACCAGTATCGTCAATCAGAGCGCAAGTCGCTGTATACATATTATGCAAACAAATTAGTCGAAGAGGGAAAGGCATATAGATGCTTCTGTGTGGAGGATAAGGTTGTGCGCAAGTCGGTCGACATTGACAATGCAGGTGAGGAGGCAGCCGCTGATAGGAAGTGGCGCGATGCAGATCCTGTAGAGATTCAGAGACGCCTCGACAACAAGGAGCCGTACACCGTGCGCTTTGCAGTGCCAGGCGGGAAGAAGGTCATACTACAGGATCGTATCTTTGGCGAAGTGGTATGGGACACTGACAGTAGTGTGGATGACTTCATCCTCCTTCGCTCCAATGGGATGCCAGTGTATAACTTCTGTGTCTCAGTGGATGATATGACTATGCGTATAAGTCATGTGATACGGGCACAGGAACATCTCACCAATACGCTGAAGCAACTACTACTTATGGAGGCACTTGGTCATCCACCTCCCATCTATGCACACTGTTCCATCCTCCTTGGGAAGGATGGCACCAAACTATCCAAACGCAATGGTGCTGCCTCTGTGGCGCAGTTCCGAGAGGAAGGGTACCTACCAAGTGCCCTGGTTACTTATCTGGGAGGCTTCAAACCAGCTGGAGCGGCCGAGAAGGTAGCCCTGTCCACTGAGGAGGTGGTGGCCGCCTTCTCTTTGGATCGCATTCAACGGGGTGCAAGCATGTTTGATATTGACTACCTAAAGCATCTCAATAGAGAGTACGTTCGTGCCATGAAGGTAGAGGAGGTGCAAAAGTTGGTCTTAGGGCGTCTTGGTCCTCCTTGGAGCGCAGATGCCGGTGTTGAAGGCGCTGCACCATCATTACAGCCAAGCGTATTGCATTTCGACATGAAGAACATTGACTTGAAGACGCAACCAGAAGTGTTTCAACGATTCATTGCAGTTGCTAGCAAGATTGCACAACGTGATATGGTGCTACTGAGTGAAACGAACCGGTTAGTGTCAAAGTGTCTACGGTACGATTTGGCTGCAAGCCTGGAGCATGATCCATTGTCTTCAGATGTTGTGAAGGATGTCTTCTTTTATCCCATTGCGCGTGCGCTGTGGAAGGATTACGAAGAAGGTGGCACGTTTCCGACAGGTGTGGAAAGTAACTTTAGTGAAGTTTGGAAGGCCTATGTGAAACGTGTTAGTGAGACGCTGGGTGTAAAGGGAAAGCAACTATTCCATGCTCTACGCCTATGCCTAACAGGAAGTCTATCTGGTCCGGACATTGCAGACCAGCTGCAGCTAGTTGGTCTTGCTGGAACACCGGGCGTGCACCCTCTCTTGCATCTACAAAGTAACGTGGTGCTTCTGCCAGAAAGGATGAAAGCCATCAAGAAGTTATGTGATGGTGCATCCTCATAATATGTGTGGATAGTGTCGAAAAAGATTGTACCACGTGGTACACAGTATATCAAGTATTCGGGGCGTATTTACTTCTTTCGAATGAGCACACCAACATGGGGATGATAAACTATCTCGACTTGATATCAAACACAACATAGCCCAATCTAAAGGAGCCTCTTCCATCGTTCCTGATGCGCTGCCGCAATAACTTTCTCCAGCGTGGAAGGACAAGCTTCCTTGTTGAGAGTGTGAATATCTTCAAAGGATGCATGATTCCGCGCCAACTTGGTCTCCCATGCTTTGCCTGACATACCACAGAGACAAAATAATACAATAGATCAGTCCTAAAGCTGCCACATTCCTATAAAACCCTACAGGTACGATCAACAACAATCCTTACCTCCATCAATGTCTAGACTGCTATGTACCACATCCATACCCCCATCCTCGCGGAAAACACCCACTCGCACTTCCCGCGGCTCCGCGGTAGTGGTGGTAGCAGCAGCGATGCCTTCTTCTGATTCATCGTTCTGGGATTCAATCAGGTTATACAGAATACTACCAGGACGTGCAACAATGCGTTCCGCTGTCACATTAATTAACACACAATCCTCTGCGTCAATGTACTTGCAGCGCACATTACTGATAGCACAATTCTTGATATGACCAGCGGGACCACTGCAGAATAATATGGAAGTAAACATATCTATTACTAACATTGAGGTTCTGTTTGCCGTACCTGTCATTACCAATGATGCTTGAAGAGACACAAGAGTTCCCATCTATCTCAGTGTTCGTGATAGTGGAATGTTGAATCTTCTCGTTCTCGGAAAGACCCAAAAATAACCGCATCAGCTGAGCTTCCTTGGAACTACCGGTATATATGTAAAAAGAGTGAAAAATGTTTTGTGAGAAGAATTATCCACCTCTCTGTGCATTGTAGGATCATTAAAATAACACATTATACTTACTCTTCAATCATTAGGATGGTATTGTGATGGTACAGCTTAAGCTGTCCATAGTCCCACCAGTAGACACCTTGACCGACATTGACAGGACCAAAAAGGCCAAGGACACTATTGGCAGGATTAGACCAAAAGACTGCCATCATGGCAGCCATACGATCATAATGTGCCTCTGACACTGCCAACTTGATACCCTTCTGACTCATAATTTGACCGTAAGCAGCCTTCTCCAGTGTCATTGGCATCCAAAGGTGTGGATCCGAATCAAACTTTCCCTTCTTGGAACGAAGTTCGTCCCGAAACTCTCCCAATAGGGCATTTAACATATTAGCGGAAATACTAAAGGAACCCAGAGAGACACCCACAGACTCAATCTCTCCAATGCTGGAAAGAAGCTGCACCGCCGTGGCATGATCAACCTTCTCCACCTGAGCGGCACCATGGCTACTCTGTGCAATGAGACCATACTTGTCCATCCCTTTCGCGCTCCAATCCTCCTCCGATAACATAGGCCCCAGCGAACAGAGAATATCCACATGATGCGTCACTGCATACTCCACTGGCACCGTGGGAATGAACACTTGATCACCCCAAAAGACGGATAGACGCCCCAACCGACTCTTGGCATAACAGCAGGTTTGCTTGATGACTGCCTCCAGTATCGTTATGGGCAACTGCTCTCCGCCAATAGTAATTGTTACTGGTAGCTTCACACCAGGTTTGTTGTTGTTTTCTGACCCAGGAAGAGGTGCCAAGCGTGTTCCCTTACCAGCAGTATGATAAAGACCAATGCTAAAACGGTTCTTCTCTAACTCCATCAGAATATCTAGGTCATGCTTTTCTTTGGCCAATTTGGCAGCCTTTTCGAATGCATACAAGGTTCCCAGCGCTGAATGACAGAGAAACGCTGATTACAAAATGCACCATTCAAAGTGATGGCAGCTCACCATTGCCAGCGCCACCCTCCCAATCCTCCTCTACTGACAAAACTATACAGTCGTTGGGCAGCACAGAACCTTTACCATTTTCCAGCCTCGATTGCCAATACTCAGCTTGTTTCACACTGGAGCAGCAAATTATTATCACGTTGAAGCCCTCCAAGCGATTCATATGCTCAATATTGTCTCGAACCACATCGTCAGTTGTCTGTGGGAAATAATGCCATGAGAGGCGCACGATTGAAAAATCCTTCACAAACCTTTTCCTCTGACATTTTTCGCTTCATGTACTCTTGCAATAAGATGGATTTCTTGCTCCACGATAGATCTGCAGCTCCGAAGCTGCGCCACGTTTTTGACCGCAAAATCTTCGCGAATTCCGAACGGAACCGTTTCGTCTGGTAATGACCTGCGTATTTGGGTCGCTTCTCTGTTCCGGGTGTTGTGTTCTGGGCGTGAGCGCAGAAGCAGCCGTGCCCAGATTCAACTTTTGACTTTCAGTCATGATCAAGGGATCCAATCTAAATCCCGCACTTGTCGCCAGATTGAGAGAAAACACCGCTGCTCATGGAGGCCTCCATCATTTGGATCTGTCATGCTCCAATATTGGGCCCAAGGAACTCACCGCTGTCGCTGACTGCATCAAATACAATTGTCAAATTTGCGAAGGAATGGCGCCTTTAATATCGATTGACTTGTCAGGCAATGCTGTTTGCGGGGTAGATTTCATGCTGCTGGGCACTTACGATAGTGACGGTTTGAACGACTTGTGCAACAATTTGATTAATATGTCCAAAATGAGCAGATTACGCAAGCTTATCTTGACAAGAAATCATTTGGACACAAGGGCATTTGCTATTATTTCGAATTTCTTGATAAATGGTCCGCAATCTTTGCTGGAATTGACTGCGCGAGCATGCGGTGGTGACTTCGCTGCTGCTGAAAAGTTAGCCGAAGGAATGAAAGCAAACAAGACCCTCACATATTTGGATATTCGCCAGAACCACTTTGGTGCAAAAGGGGCGGAGCATATTGGCGATTTCGTGGCCAACAATTCCAAACTAAAGCACCTCAACATTAGCGAATGTGACTTGGGTTCGCCAGGCATTGTTGCTGTGTGCAAAGGTCTGATGAACAATGAGACGCTGGAGGTGCTCAGTATGGCAGATAACAATTGTAGCGATGCTGGATGCGAAGCAATTGCCAACTTGTTTCGTGGCACAAAGAGGTTACGTCAAGTGGACATACAAGAGAATCACATTGGTATGGAAGGAATTTCTCTGATTGCTAAGTCACTCACAAAGAATAGAACACTCATTTTTCTTGGTCTACAATGGAATAATATTTCCAATGAAGGTGCAGCACGTCTAGGAGAGGCTCTCATGTATAATAATACGTTACGTTCCATGCATTTGTTGGGAAATCACATAGACTTGGATGGGATTACCCTTATCATTGATAGTAGTCTTGCTTGCAATGAGAAACCCATCGATTTGGATCTAGCATTTGCGTATCCACTACCGTTGGCCAGTAGTGCGGACCGTGCCAAGGCGAGAAGTAACAATGGCAGTCCGGTGGCAAGTCCTGGTCCTCAAATTGGGGAGACAACAAGTAAGGCGGAGGGATAAATATATATATGATACCTGGTGTGTATAGTTGGCACATATCTTATGCACTCTATTTTGTCCAAGTATTAATAAAGTCAATGAAAGAGTAAAATTCAAAGGTGTTGGTGGTTTACACAAGCCAAGCAAAAGCAACGACTTGCTCATCAGTCCATCTTGTGGTTGTACTCGATTTCCATGAACTTTCCATTTACAAACTTGTCTACATGCGCTTTCACGTCGCGGGAGAATCCCTCCTGCACCAAACAGTTTGCAGAAAGTTACTGACCATATAATGCAACAAAAATATAATGGTATTATTTCATAGATGAACTCTTACCTGCTCAAATTCCCCTTTGGAAGTGAAATATTTACCCACATACATCTTCCCAATGGTAGCACTTTGTGCACGCAAAGGATCCTTGTATTGTACCGTCAGCGTGAAGTACTCTTGAAACCTGGGAAAGGTTGTTCGGATGCGCATAGCCTCGCCAAACCCATTGCTAGGCTTGGTGAATAAAATGGTATCCTTGTCCACAAATGTCACGATGAATTGAAGCGCGCTGCTGATGATAAAGTAAGCGGCACAGCATATGGCCAGGAGCAGCCTGCTTGCAGGAAATGGGGTGGGGTAGAACTGAGCCACCATTGCGGAGACACAGGAGAAAAGCATCAAAAGCAATTTCCAATTTTCCCAACTGTAATCAGCCACGTAGCCTGCATCAACAATTGCTGCAATTGTTGCATCATCCAAAACTTGTTTAACTTTCACAGAGTCACCGGTCTCAATGACATGAGGTGGAGGCACTTCTTCATACTCAACCGCAACTTCTTCTTCGTTCTCTGGTGCGATTATGACGTTTGGTAAAAATGGAGCGAAAATGGAGAAAGTCTAGCCTTACCGTCTCCCATGTTAACCGACTACTCTGAACTTCGACTATGACTCCAACAGGGACGCAACAATGCGTTGCTGGTGTATGTACACGTATAGTATTGCAAGTTGACCCGGCGCCGCTCGCTCGTTGAACGGCGTTTTGAAAATTTTGAGTCATGAAAGTTTCGAGCTGCTTTGGAACTCATAAAACAAAGCCTATTTATGGCCCATTGAGGAGGAGATAGAGTCGTTTGGTGTAAGACAACTATATATTCAAGTTATCAAATCGAAAAATGTCCCACCGGTCATTCGATGTGATCGTTTTTGGAGCAACGGGTTTCTTGGGCCGTCGGATTACGAAATTCATTTATGAAAACTCAATTCTTAAGCGATGGGCCATCATGGGGCGTTCCCATACGAAGCTTTCAGCGCTGATGACGCAATTGAGGGACATGAATATCATTGGTGTATTGCCAGACTTGTTAATTGCTGATGCGCAAGATTTCCGTTCTCTTCGCGACATCTTCGTTGAAGCTCGTCTCATGCTGAATTGTGTCCGCCCTTACCGCACAATGGGGAAAGACATCATTGAAGCCTGTATATTGGCAAGATGTGACTACATGGATTTATGCTCTGAAAGCTTGTTCATTGAGAGCAACTTCTTGGAATTTCACTCCGAAGCACAGAAAAAGTCCGTTTTTATTGTGCATGCATGCGGCTTCGATGCTGCCATCTCCAACCTGGGTATGATGTACACGCTGCGCAACTTTAGTCCGGACGAGTGTAACTCTGTGGAAAGTTTCCTAACAATACATGCACCGCAAGGCTTAACGGGTGATTTCAGCACCTACGAGACACTGTTAAACAATCAGAAGGAACAGACCAGCCTAAAGAAGTTACGTGCCAAAATTGATGAGACCTTTCGAACACCTGTGTTGACATATCCAGGTCCAAGAATAGCAAAGAAGACAGAATATACATTGGATAAGAGGATTGATAAGTATGTCCTACCCAATTTTGGTTCTGATCTAGCTCTCATGAATCAAGGTATCCGAACCCTATCTCTTAATGGAAGTAGCGGTAGCAGCAACAGCAATGGCGGCACCATCACCACCACCTGTTCTTCTTGGCCTCAATATCACCCTTACCTAGCCGTGAATGATTACTACTCCGCCACCACAACGGCCTTCTATACTAGCGTCTGTAACACCCTTGCTAGCTTCTCCATGGGACGCTACCTGTTGCGGGCCTTCCCGGAAGCCTTCTCGGATGGCATCTTCTCTAACACTAGTGGGCCCAGTGAGGAGCAGCTCCGAGCGACTAGCTTTCACCTACAGTTCATTGCGCGTGGCTTTGCGGTGCTGAGTGAGGACATTACGAGAAACATTCTAACGGAGGAACAGAAACTGCTGCGGAAGCAGGAAAGCAACAACCCTGCTGCTACTTCCACAAGTGCGGCTGAGGGTGGTGAGAATAAACTAGGGCTTTCAGTGGAACAGGAGGAACAGCATATTCAACTATATGAGGCAAGCAATAATGGACGAAATAAGTTTAATCGTACCATCATACCAAGGAATGATCTCAATGAAACCATCGTGGTGGAAGCACTGAACAGTACCATGTGTGGAACGGTCTTTGGCAGTGGTGGTGGTGGCGACACGGAAGGGGACAAACAACGCTGTACCTATAACAATGACCTTACCGCCAAGGTACCCATTGAGATGCGTGTTTCCGTTTCAGGACCGGAACCATATCATGTAACTTCTTGTGCGGTGGCGGTTATGCTGGCCCTCTGTCTAGTGGAGGAACGGGAAGCACAACGTGCACGTGCAGTGAATTCCTTAGGTGTTATGGTGGAGAATAATTTGGATAGTACTGGGATGCCTGAAGATACGATTCCTGAAGGTGGTGTATTCACTCCTCTCTCAGCTTTCTACCATTCCAAGGAGGTGTTTGCCAAGATGAAAGACATTGGTGTGGAATTCAAGGTACATAGTGGTGCGCAGCAGGCAGCCAACAATGAGTCAAATCGAGAGCAGGAACCAAGTGTACCACATGTGGTGGATGTTAACTTTATTGATGCATGTGCGGAAGGAGGAGGTGAGGGCGGAGCTGCACCAGCAGACACTGCTACTTCACCACCAGCAGCTGCTGCTCCTCTGGTGGCTGACTTGATTGGTAGCGGCCGGGAAGTTGTACCAACAACAACCACTCCAACCACAAATCCACCGGTGCAGCTACCAGCAACAACTTCCGCAACACCGCCACCACTGGGTCAACTAGAGTCCATTGAGGCGAGTTTCTTTGCAAATAGAACTCAAAATCCAGTGACAGCGGTTGCGCACATGGCATGATGTATAATGGCGCAAGAAGGATCCCTTGTAATCTGTATTTATTGTGCATACTTTTGGAGCAGGTCTTTTTTTCTTATCATCACAGAAGCCAACAAGAGAGAGGTGTTGGTGAATGGATTGCTGTGGAGTGTGTATGTAGGTTTCCCCACTGTTCAGCTAACTATTTGATATCATGAAAAGTATAAGAAGAAGAAACTATCTTCTTTTTACATCTGGAGCAACATCAGCGAGACGTGGGGCATATGAACCATACACAGTTTCACCTAGTCATATAAATTGTTTCCACAGCACATATCAGTAATAAGGACTCATATAGTGTCACATATCACGTCATTCTGCGCTGTCAACAACCAAACAACGCCATGGAACTGCTCAATTCATATGCACCCATGATTGTGTGCCTTTCTCGTACTCTTTTCTAATTCTAATGTCGTGTGACTAGTATAGTGCTGCATACATTTGTACATATATCTTGACAAATCCCCTCGTGATATCATCATCACCACTGCCCACTTTACCTGCGGGTCATGATATCACCACGAAGGCCATACCTCTCACTGAGCCAGTCCTTCACTTCCGCCAGCTTATAATCAAAAGGTCCATGACCACCCTGATAGACGACTACGCCATCCTGGATAATGTATAGGCGTTCCGGCCATGCACCGTACCTATCATTGACGTCCTCATTGAAGGAATCACACACCAACTCACAGGGGAAGGCAAAGTCCTCCTGGAACTTTCGTGCAGTGGTTATTCTTTCTTCCATTGTCTTATGATTCAATATGCATGCCTTGCCACCCGCAAAGGCTTCAGGTGACTCTGGAAGCCACCATTCGTCTCTAGCGTGTGCCTCTTCAATGTATATTGTCAGGAAACGAGCTACGGCTGGACTACCATTGCAACCGATTGGATTGCAATAGTTATAGTAAATATCCAACATCATATCAACGTTTCCTGCAAACGGGGGTCAGGTATAGCTGCCCATGTTCAGGATCAATGGTATAGAAGATGACTGCTTGATGTAATCCGCCAAATACTTGACGTTGCCTGCCATGTCAATCAACTTGGCATCCGGGGCTTTTTCACCCAACTTGGCAAACTGGACTGGGAAGAAAGTCAAGCGCCAATGTCTGCAGCAATTTTTGAAGGATCTCTTGAAGTAACCCCAACTCAGGAGGGTCTTGAAGAAGGCAAAGTCACTTGAGGAGCACATATTCATGATGAACTTGTCATACTCTTTGCCCTTTGGAGATGAACCACTAATGAAGATAAATACCCAAAAATAGAATAAAAGAGATAGAGGCAACACCGCCAAACTCAAACAAAACAAGGTGGAAGCCATGATCTTCACATTGTGCCAACAACAAAGAGAGATGCGCGCCACGAAAATTTCAGCCGCCGGTATACCACCAGTGAATACATACTGAAATTTTCGCCTGCTGTAGGTTTTATATGGGAGACTAACTTGTTACACATTGAGGTCTTGCGTGCACTTTACAAGTATTACAGGAACGACTTCTGCACGGATCCCTTATCAAAGCGTGAATCCAACTCCTTGGCATTATCCACCATACGTTGGACTTGAAACTTATCCAAATTTGGGCGTGAGAGCATGTCCTGTGTGAAAGTACGCAGCAGGCAGAGCAGCCGAGGATAAAGAATGGTCATGGCGAAACATGTATATAAGTCACACTCACAACAACACCACCACTCACCTCATCACGATCAAATGCCTTCCGCTTCGTGCCGCCACCACCACTACTTCCACCACTTTTAGCATCTTTTTCTTTCTTCTTCTCAAGGTGTTGTTCCATTAGTGTGGCCCCACGCTTCTCCCGATATTCTGCCAGGACGGCGACCGTACGAAGTGCCTCTTCACTTTGAGCCCCATCCCCTTCCTCCAGCTGTTGTTTAATGCCAACCATGGTGGCAGCTGCCTTCTTGGCAACTTTGCCCGTTTGAAATTTACGATTCTGTGAACCGATACCATTCATCTCTATGTGATGATAAAAGTGAAAGTAAGTGGTTAGAATACTGTGTATGGTCATCTCACAAGCGCAAGCACGCACACAGACCACGAACCTGAAATCAGTTTGTTTTGCCCAGGATCCAAGATCCATTCTTCTCTTACCGTCGCAGCAGCAGCACGTTGTGCGGCCGCCTCCTCCCCATCCTCCACATATTCACCGTACCGTTCCTGGAAAGCATTCAATGGGAGCTCTGCCTCCGCCACATTCTGTTCGATGAAACCCAGCGGCTGAAGGGCAATCTTATGAAGGCGTGCCTGTTCCAGAAGGCTTAGGGCAGGCTTGCTACCACCACGTGTTGGTGCTGCATTTGGATCGTACATTTGAGGTCCAAAGGCATCGTCGTCATCATCTTCTTCCTCTTCATCCTCTCCTCCGTAGCTATGCAGATGCTGTTGATGGGCAGAAGAGGAAGAAGAACTTGCAGCATGCCTGGCTTGGGACCATTCTGCTTCGGATGGCATGGTTGGACCCAATCTAACACTACTGCTACCGCCCGCACTGTTGCTGGATGTCACCACCACGGGATGATGTGGTGACCTTCCCGTCTCCTCCTTTTCTCCCTCAGAAGAAGAAGAGACACCTTCTGCATCCTTATCTTCATTCTCACTATCATCACTGCTGGAAGAGGAAGTGACACGACGCTCTTTCATGGCATTGCTCCTCTTATTACTGCTGCTACTACTATTCTCTGCCGTCGGCTTATCCACTGAAGCAGAATATTGTTTATCGGACCGTGAATAGTTGGAAAATGCGGCTGAGACAAGGTGCAAGCATTCCAGCACGCTCTCGCGTTTCCTGGCATCAGTGGGAAGGGAAAATCCATCCGCCCCACAGGACAAGTCCAAACATCGAAACAGCTTCTCCAATCCTTCCCTTACATCCTCATTCTCAATGTCCTCCAACTGCACCGCATTGTCATCCATTATATGGGCTAATAGGACAGGAAATGCCACTTTGATGTCGGGAAACTCGTTCATCAAATTGCGTAGCAACAACGGAAACTGCTGAGAAGCAAGGCGCTCACTATTTGACAACTGGGTGGGCTGCTTAATCGCACCTGCATCGAGCAATAGCTTTAATATTGAACCACTGACCGAAATAGCTGGTTCACGCTTGAAGTAACCGTTGACATTCTCCGAAACAGGAAGGTATTGCATGAGTCTGGTAAGGCTACTCCGGAACTTGATATTTGAAATATTTGCCACATTGACGTATTCCCCTCCTTCCAGTGCAGTGACCATCGCCACGAAGTCATCAATAAAGTTTGGAAACGCAAGAATCCCCCAGTTTAATTCGTTGGCAAGTGAATGGACAGCCGCCGCATCATCTTTTCGCCTATGCCTTCTGTCATTCTTGTTTTTCTCTTTCTTCCCTTTCTTTTCTTTTGTGTCTTTCATCTTCAGTAGACACTACGAGTGTTCAAAAGGCAATCTCTCGAACCTAACGCGCATTGTTGTGAAGTCAGAAACACCTCTGCCACTTCCAGTCAGCGGCGAAACCCTGGAACGGGCAAAACCCTGGAAAACCATTGGCGAAGGCCCACCTGTTTCGTGGAAAAACGTGAGTGACGAACCTTCTCAAAATCCCTCGACTTGGCTTAGTAAAAGTTTAGTTATAGTATGATAAACATATGAACCCGTAATAACTGTCTCTGAATCGCCCTGGTTCTTGAGTATGTCTACCATCGAAAACGACCTCTTTGGCTCGTCTAAAACAGACAATTTCCGTAAATCGTATGCGTTTTTCACAATTTTTATGATCATTTTGAAAGATATCTCGTGAACCAGAATGATCTACAGGTCTCCGCCACAGACTTATATATACGTTACCACACTATAAAACTTTGGTTCTCTTAGTGGGAATACTTTTGATAACAGAAAAGTTGACTTTTTCGTATTGCAAAAAGCGGTCTCCGCCATTTTGGCGGTTTTCCGAGGTTTTGGCGCTGCTCACTCTCGTGATCTCCCCAAAACCGTTTTATTACTGCCCACCATAAGGTACAGCAGGCCAGCATCGCCAAATCCAGAAATCATGGCTGAAGTTTGGTCACTTTGTTTGGAGTCGTCCTTGCCAGTGACTCTTTTGCAGAGCATTGATGTGTGAAAATGCGCTCGTCCGTGAATAAATTTAAGCGAATTGCGACTGTGTCGCGAAGATTTGCCGGTCGGCAGTTGCATTCAGCTTCCCATCGCCCCCATGCCATCGCAATCGCAGTGCCTCTTGTAGCGAATGAAAGCGATTTCAAGGTATTCATTGAGCCTAGTACGCATTCCAAATTTATCGTGTTTGTCCAGGGTTCCATGAGCAAAGTACTGTTTTTGGGTGCAAGCATTGTCTTGGGAATGTCCATTTCCAATCGTGAGGCGAATTGCGATGGGGCTGAGAATGATAAGAGCAAGGACGTTCCTCCAGCGGCGACCGCCGCCGCGGCAGCTTGGGGGAGAGATCAAAATCGTGAGTGACAATTGCACTCCGCCATGTTGTGCTTTATTTTAAAGCATCTCCTCACAGAAACTCACACGGGCATAAAGCTGTTCACTGGCAATGCAAATAAGCCGCTGGCACAGGACATTGCCAACCACTTGGGCATGAATCTGGGCAAGATCAATGTGTCCCATTTTGCGGATGGGGAAGTAAATGTTATGGTAAATGAGAATGTCCGTGGGAAGGATGTCTACATTGTGCAGCCCACTTCACCGCCTGTGAATGAAACACTCATGGAACTTCTCCTTATGATTAGTACCATGCGACGTGCCTCTGCACGGAAGATTACTGCCATCATTCCTTATTATGGATATGCAAGACAGGATCGGAAGATGCAAGCACGTGTACCCATTAGTGCAGCGGATGTGGCACGTTTGTTGGAAGCCATGGGTGTGGATCGGGTGGTGGCAGTGGATCTTCACTGTGGGCAGATTCAGGTGGATGTTGGTGTGGTTGTATGTGGTGCAATGTGTGTATGTGCTGCTTGCAGTTTGCATGTATTTGATATTGTTCGTGGACGCTCTTCTTGCAATGGCTTATTTTTGCATCGGATCCTTTCACGCACACACATAACTGAAGGGGTTCTTTGGCCCTCGTGTGCCCGTCGACAACCTAGATGGTGGTACCGTAGGCGTCTCCTACTTTGGTGATATGGATCTCATCAACCCTGTCATTGTGTCACCCGATGCTGGTGGTGTGTATAGGTATGCATGCATTGGGGTGGTTGTGTGGTACTTTTTTTCAAATATTCATTGCAATTTTTCCCTCTTTTAGAGCCAAGCAATTTCGTGAGGCCTTGACGAAGAAGCATGATGTAGACTGTGGTCTAGCGATGATCATTAAGCAACGTGCCAAGGCAAATGAGATTGAACGTATGGATCTTGTTGGTTCTGTCAAAGGCTGTGATGCCATCATTGGTAAATACATCACACTTGCTTCTTCTATTGATTTAGCTAAGTGCACGACTTATTATGTTTTCGCCCGGTGCAAACGCAGTGGACGATATGGTGGATACGGCAGGTACTCTTTGCAAGGCGGCGGAAGTGTTGAAGGAGTACGGCGCACGGCGAGTGTTTGCCTTCGCGTCACATGGTGTCTTGTCCGGCCCCGCAGCGGGACGTATTGCCAATTCCGTGTTGACTGAACTGGTCGTCCTGGACACAATCCCATTGAATGAGGCATGTGTGGTAAGTTTGGGAATTGTTAATTTGTTCAGTGTGTAGATTCCTCATCATTTGTGTCTCATCTGCTCTTCCCAAAACGTCACAGGCTACTGGCAAAATTACACAGCTATCAGTGGGACCCCTGTTGGCACAGGCAATCTACAATATCCACAACAAGAAATCCATTTCGGCACTATTCAAGTAAAGAAGTAGATAGCATACAACAGGAGGGAAGATAGGAGAAACAGGAAGATAGTGCGATAGGAAACGAAGGTTGGTGGTGGAGGTATTTTGTTGTCCACACATTCTGTGGCGGAGAGTGAAAAAGTTAAGGAAGGGCGAATGTTTACAGTACAGTTCATCAGTGTCCTATTCGACCTTGGGTTGCTTTTTGGCTGCATCAATAATAAATGGAGATTTTGACATAAAAAAGAACAACGGCCGGCTTGCGTAGATCGCACAACTCTCTTCTTCAACCACAACACAGAAACAATGAAATCAAAACGCGTGGTCGGCCATCTCCCTCAAAAAACACATCCATCGATGATACTTCCTACTCACTCCGTCACACACAGTGTTGTCAGATGACAGGCTTCACATGCCAATCCCCATTGGGTACACGCCACAACCCCAAGACGTTGGCAAGGTAGGGTATCCCCTCCTCCACACCCTCTGCTGTCGTTGTCTCATTCACCTTGAAGGTAAATACCTGGACGGAGGAAGTGAAGTTTTCATTGAAGAACCAACCTTTCGTGGCAGGTGTCTCATACGCTGGCATAACAAGCCATTCCTCATTCAATGCCGTATACTTCGTAAAGGCGGGTCCATCAAACCAGCGATGGTTATGCCCTGCTTGGCTGCCAAGGAAGGCGGTGGGATGAAACTGCTGGGATAGGATCGTCTGAACCCGTTTGTCCTGAACATCATCAAATGTAAAATTATAGAATTTATTATGTCCAAAGGGATCCAGGATATCCCAATTATGGAAAGGATGATGTTGGAAGATGAAGAACTTGGAGGCAGCATCCGAGGCGGCGAGCGTATCGCGAAGCCACTGCGCCGTCCCACCCTCGTAATCATGAAGCTCTGCCTCGGGACCCACGCCAGGTTCTGGGAGGGCGGCACCGCGTGACACCCAATCAAGGGCAAGGACCTTAAACGTGGGAGAGAAATGCGGGTAGGTCACCACAAAGTTATGGAACCATGAGTTGTAAGTGTAGTCAGGGTTGGGAACACCTTGCGTGGGCCAACCTTCGGTGCGCGTATTGAAATATTGCTTATCTTTTTTGCCCACCAAAATATCCCCAAACACATCCGCAAAATATTGATCACCAATAGGTGTATCCGTTTGATTGAATGTTCCGTCATGCCGGGTGTACGGCCAACTGTCATGATTCCCAAACAAAGGCCACCAAGGCATTGTCAAAGCATCCAAGATTTCACGAGCTTTCTTGAACTCATCCAGTATTGCTGACGCTGTGATATCCCCTGTGATAAAAACTCCATCGAGATGCAACTCGTTCATTTTATTCACAGCTTCTGTCAAGGTTCGCACAGGTTTGCAAGCATCGTAGGCAAGATTTCCACCACAACTTTCGCCAATGTGGACGTCAGTCACCACACCAAAGGAAAGCGATTTTTCTTTCAATTGGGCAGCAGCCAAAATCATGGGACATGAAATAAGCACCTTTTTCAGCATATTTGAGAACTAATAATAAGTCCAGCCACAACCCACAATATTATTGATGAATTTGTATCTGAAAAATAGGAAACAAAAACAAGCGATGGTCATAGCAGATTTGGCCGCTGATACGGCCACCTTTGACCCGCGAACAGGGATGTGCTACACGTATACGCTGTGTGGTGCTGTGCCATCATCATACACACTGTGTTGGGCGCGAAAATGTCCTTGTTGGCCGAAACTGTGCTGAAACATCATGCTTGTAGTATAGAACGAGTGAGTGATTCTGGTTTTGTTTGTGGAACGTACGAACTGGACTCGGACAGCGATTGTCGTGCTGGCGATTTGTTCTTCCTTCAGTATGATGATGGCAGCAAGTGCGTGAAGATATTAAGCGGCACATCTTGCGACTCTGGCGTGCTTGACATAAAGGTTTGTGGGAATGTCATGGGAACGGTGATGTCAGCAGGATGCATTGATGTGTACCATCTGACTCAAGATGTCATCGCCACCAAGTTGCATTCTGCCAAGGAGTGTGATGAAGGGCTCTTTTTGTCACTTGATTTTGATCAACGTTGGGCGACGATCGACAGTAATACAAACAGTAGTAACAATGTTATTGACTGTGACTTGGCTGTATCAACCCAAATGGGTTCCATTATTGTGTACCAATTAGCAGCGGATGGCTTACATAAGGTGCATCACATGGCCGAATGTCATACCATGTTTGGAGAGGTAATGCCTGCATGGATAACAATCTTCAATCCACACGGTAAACATTGTGTACTGAGTGGTGGAGATGATTGTAAGTTTAAGTTGTGGGATTTGCGCACAGTAGGCGGTGGCGGCACTGAACGCTGCACAACTGCAACACCCACCGCAGTGAACAAGGCACACACAGCGGGTGTAACGAGTGCGCAATGGCATCCAACGCGGGAACATGTCTTTGCCACAGGAAGTTACGATGAACATTGTATGGTATGGGATGCACGAAGCCTAGGGCAACAACCACTGCTTGACATTCATGCAGGTGTTGGTGCATATTATGTATGTTGCACTAGCATGTGCATGCTTTTGCTTGTCTGGATTCAATTTGCCCCTTGCGGTGTTAATTGGGTGCTACTGCTGCCCACCTCAGCTGTGTCGGTGTGTGTTGAAGTTCCCACATTCTCGCGATGTGGTCTTCATGTTATCCATATATATACACACACGCACACACAGGCGGCGGTGTATGGAGAACCAAGTGGCATGTGGACGACGTTAATGTAGCAGCAGATGCGGGTGGCGGGAGTAATGCCCACACTACGGAGCACCTCTTCAATGCCTGCATGCAAGGTGGTTCCCGAGTGCATCGTCTTGACGTGACGGTGGCATCATCACCCACAGCAGCGAAGTATGATGGAGCGGATACCATGATGACAGCAGCGGAATGTCAATACACATTGGTGCATAGTGTGGAACAAACGGATAGTAGGAATGGTAACCATTTAGCTTATGGTATTGATTGTATACAAAGCAGTAGTAGGCGTGTGAAGAAGGAGAGCAGGAATGAGGAGGAGAAGAAGAAGGAGCGGAATCATGAGTTTGTCATGGCATCCTGTTCCTTTTACGATAATTTGGTGCAAATCTGGTCAGCTACCACATAGGATTGGTTCATGTGTTCATGTACGGCTTGTCGGTGGCCGTGCCTGCTGTACGTTGTGCCTGCTGTATTTATTCCGAAACGGCTGCCGTCTGCGTTTTTTCTTCTTCTTCTCGACCCCTCGAAAACCTCACAACTTTCAACGCTGTCTGCGCATTTAACACCGTCAACCAAAGTAGAATGGCTGAAGAAAAGAAGACTAAACAAGTTAATCCACTGGCTGAAGCGAAAAACTGGGAGCAACGATTGATCACAGAGCAAGAGGCACCTCACAAATGGGCAGAAGCTTGGGGTGAACTTTTTGACAACGGCATCCCTCACGAATATGAACCACGCATAAAACATCTCGAGGAAGAGTTGAAGAAAATCCCTGCAGCAAAACCTCTCCCCAAATATGGACAAGGAAAAGGGTTTAAAGAGATTAGCGGAGGCGATCACAAACGCAAGAAAATGTTTCAAGAGGTTATTGACCTTAGTGACGAGCAATAACAGAAGTCGTGCTCATCCCACTTCGTTATGCTTTTAGTTTTGTGTGCATATATTGTAGAAACTCAAAATGCGTGGATATATTGCTTATCTTACATGAACTCGTATCAGTCTCATATCACAAAAAGGATACTCACAATAAGTACATTTTAATGTTCCAACTTCAGCAATTCTCTGTTCCATCAATGAACATCGAGCCCATGTGCTCCTGTTGGCTTAACTGTACAGATCGTAGCACTTCGTCTGTCAAAGGAGGTTGTTGCTGTTGCACGGGTTCTTCTGGTGCCGCGCTGCTGCTGAACACTGTAAACACCACATCGCCTCCTGACTTGACAGGGATGACCACACGATGCGACGTGCTGCCGTTGGTACTGTGGTTTCTACCACTAGTAGGTGTTGGCTTAAGTTGAGATTTGCTGTCAACCCGAGTGAGAAGGACGTCTCCGTGTGGTGATTCTGCATTTGATTTCGTTTCGTCTGCTGCCCCACCACCTGGTTGAGGAACCTGTTGATATTGACCCTTTATTGAACTGTTGCCATCCGTTGCTGCTACTGCTGCGCCAGGAGATAAGCGACGACTGTTGAATTGTCCCTCTCCCGCTTGACGGCTGCTCGCACGATTGTCCAGATACTGTTGCCATTGCTCACGCTTTGTGCTCATTTCCCGTTCCAACCGAGTATTCTCCAACATGACACTATTCACACTTTCTTCTGGGTCTCGTGAAGCTGAAATATTGCTGAACGAGTGAAACATGTGATAAGAGTCCGAAAACAAGGCAAAGACACGCACTACACATCGCTCCACAATCAATATCCCAAACCTGAGCATAAAATCAACATTCCTACGTCCACCAGCTGTGCGTGGTGGATGTCGTCGTCGCCAGGCTAGGACGTAATCATAGGTGGTACGTTGTACAAGGACCAAATAGGTATGGAAACAAGCAAGGCAGAAACCCCACATCGCCAAGATACCCGATGCCTGTGCGAATGTGCACATGTGTGCAGGCACATATGATGAACACATGGAGAGAGTATATTACGTAACGCGTTAGCGCACATACAAACGCTCACATGATGGCAATATTGCAAAATAACACTGTTCACATACACACGTATGTACCGCGGTAAAGAGACCAACCAAAGCAAAATAGGTGGTTTGGGGGCCGTTTGATGATGGTGATGATGTCGCCAGTATCCTGCCGAGGGGGACGAGAGAGGGTGAGGCTTGTGTGTCATTGCCATACGATATGCGCTCAACAATATGGTAGTGGAAACATGACACCCACCCACGCGCACATACACATCTACCTATCAATGACTGGCTGCTCAGCAGCCAATTCCTGAGTCAAGAACACGCCAATCACTGTGTGGAGGAGCATTTGCACCGTACCACTCCAAGTAAGAAGGAAAAATGGCTGGTAGTTTTTGGCTCCCACGCAGTTATTCAACCAGACACAGTGATGATCCATCCCATGGACATCTTTCAAGCAAAGTTTGCAGAACTTCTTGGGTGGTATTGGTCGCCGCGTGCAATAGTACACAAATGCAGCATCCGTCTCGTCACTGCCAGGATCTATAGAAGCTGCAGCGTACCAGCACACCAACACGACAATTGTCAACACCACGTTCACTATGGTCAGGGCAACCCTTGCCTTGGAGAAGATGAACGAGTCAACCAAAAGGAAGTAACCAGTCACCACACAAATGTAAACAACAAGCACAAAGAACTGCTCGCATCTGAGAGGTCTATCAAATCCATTTGTTCTTCTGGCATTGCTATGCATTGCTGACTGTCCTTATGCGATGCGAAGAATGCATCGAAATGTGAAGAGCTCTGAAATGTCCGATTGGTACTGTACCCTTCTAATTGAACACAACCTGCATTACAAGTTACAAGCTGAGCATATTATCTGGGCGCTGTTTACACGCAATTTATCAACTTAGAAGCATCACTTTGCACCATCACTGCGACGCAATGAATGATAACCATCCCCGAAAGACATCCTGGTATTAGTGCGTTGCATGAAATGTCGGCGTCCGAAAGAAGGCCACTCGAGAGAGGATGATTTGCATGAATAATAGTGGCGAGGAGTTATTGACAATATGAACAGCATGCATATGCGCAAAAATATAATTGTTTCTCACTTAGCAGCCCACAGCCATCAACCCACCAAGGTCTCATCCAAAGGCGTATCCAGTGTTGCCAGCATCTTCATCGCAACGGGTTTTGTCTTTAACCAGCTACGTCCACTCGTCTTGGCTGCCTGGAGGAGAGCATTGGCACCAGGTCCATAGCGGCTAAAGCAGCGTCGAAAGTCGGATAGAAACTCCTCAAAATTCATCTTCACTCGAGCGGAGAGACGTTCCGCTGCGACATGTTGGAAGACTTTTCCTGCCGCCTCCAGCAGCAGAGGTGCAAAGATGCCCTTCACCTCCTCATTCCCCGTATACTCTTCCCATAGGGGAAGGTAAGATTGGTATTCATACAGGACGGTAACAAGATCAACACTAATGAAACGTAGGAGGGCAGGATACCGGAGGAAATGGTTCCTACTATGAAGGGAACGTGCTCCATTCGCTAGCTCCCTCTTTAACTCTACCGACTTATTAATAATGCAGTGGGACAGGATGTCCGCCGTAAGGTCAGGACCAAAGAGGTTTCGTTGTATGCCACCGGGTCCTATAAATTCGGAGAAGATGGCCCGCAAGATTTCACCCATTGAGACAGTACCATGAAGGATATGACTGGTTGCAATGGCGGAAAGAATAGAGAGCCAAGGCGCATACGTTGAGCGTCCCGTCATGGTAACAAGGCCAGGTAGGATGGTATCAATGGAGAAGGTTTCCGTCAGCAGGAAGACTGTAGTGAGACCTGTCCATTGGATGCGACATTCTGGATTCAGGGCAGCCCCACCACGGACCAGTTCCCGGAATGTGGGGTTCTTAAGCTGAAGGCTTAACGTTACTGACAGAGGTGCTGCAGGGTTGGTGGCATTCCTTGTGATGGTAGAGTGATCCAGCCGGCTGAAGAGGGGAACTTCCAGTGCACGCGCAGCCACCTGTTTATGTTTGGTGACCAGTTTGAGGAGTGCTGTTAGAGCATTCTTGTGTCCACTAACGCATAGCTCAGAGGGAATCCATAGCATGCCCTTGGTGGCCGTCACTACGCCTGTCGCAAAGGGGCGTGTATCATCTACCCAACAGGGCTTCGCAAGAACACGATGCACCAGAGCATCCAGCGTAGCAGGCTCCCTCAAACAGGGCACCGGATGCGTGAGTGCACGTGACGCCGCCGCACTCAACAGCTCATCCAACTTGGTGGCATCACTCACATAATTTGACTTGACCTCCTCCAGTAGGTAGTGTAAGATACTGTCTACTAGCTCTGCTGCGGTGACGGGTTGTTGTGCAATACGGTCCTCCTCCGCCGATGAAGGTGATGGTGTTTGGTTACGACTATTTTGCTCCTCCTCCTCGGCATTGTCCTCCTTTAGTTCACGATCCATGCGCAAGGAAAGAGGCGTCTCCCCAGAACCAGCACGCTTGGCAGTTGCCGCCATGATGGCAACAACAGGAGCAGCATGAGCAGGACTACCAACACTACTGGTGGCTTCATTAGAGGTCTCTGCAACCTCCATTGGAACAGAAGAAGAAGATGAAGCACTGAAAGAAGGTCCCAGCGCCGCAGTAGCAGCGCCATTCCTCGCCCCAGCATTGCTGCTATTACGGCTGTGAACCGCTGCTGCTGCTGCAACCGAAGTAGACCTTCCTGCTTGGCCACCTACCACCGGTACCACAATATGATGGAAAGCTTCCTCCGTGAAAGCAAGAATATTGGGTGCATTAAAGCGGGCACATAGTTTGAGGTAGTTAAAGAGGAGCATATCAAAGGAAACCAGATCAAAGAGACGGCTCGTAAGATGTTCCAGTGCCGCCTCAATGCGCAGTGCATTTGCTCCAAATAGAGGGGCAGAGAGGTCCTTCCAGTTCGCTTTTTCCGCGGCCAGTGCAACAAACCCACCCAGAAGGCGTATGAGACCCTTTGGTCGACAGAATTCCTTATGGCACTGCTCCGCACTGGGTTTAGACCCACGCCCAGGGGAACAGGGTACCTCATTCCTTGGAACAATGGATTGAGCCGTAATATTATTGGCGAGCTGTGCAATAGCCGCACAGAGAATGTCACATTCGGTATCCTTCTCATGCGTAACCAATTCGTTGAGGAAGTCCATCAACGCTCCAAATTCACCATCCTGTAGGAGGAGGGAAATAATAGGTGCAGGGTGGGAGAAATCGCGGAAGAGGGCATAAATGCGACCCTTGATGCTACGGAAAATCGGACTTGCTTTAAGGGAGGCTAAAGACTCCGGTGCGGAGGGATCCACAATGAAGAGGAGAAGGTTCAACGCAAGAGAAAGGGAGATATTGTTGCTGCTACTACTGTTTGCACTGCTGCTTCCACTTCCATTGTTGTTGTTACTGTTGGCTTTGTCTAAAGAAGCGTCAAACTTGAAGGCAGCTGGGGACCGCAACAGCGCCCTCAGCGCATCTCGATTCAGCGTTGCCAGCATTTCCCTTACTCGCCCAGCGATGGTGGACATGCTGAGGAGGAACTTCACCATAACCAGGTATAGGGCTGGCGCTAGGTCATTGTCACTTCTCGTCGTGATCATTTCCCCAAATAGCAGTACCGCCTCCTCCTTGTCAAAGGTATACTGCCCTAGGTTCAGAGTGGAAAGGTACTCCCCAAAATCCTCCGCATCCGCAATGAAGGCGCGCATAATTTGAAAATGAGCTCGTGTGTTTAGGCGTGGGGAAGCACACATTCGTACCAGGAAAGCTGCAATCTTGGCATCCACCACATCATTGTGCGGCACGGCGCTCCAATAAGCAACAAAGGAGGTCTCATCATAGCAATGGTAGAAGCGAAGAAGAAGGAGCGCAGGACCTGACACAGTAGCGGCACTATACTTGTCCAACAAAGGTTGCATTATGGCGGGTGTGGCGGTGTCCGTGTAACAAGCTGCCAACTGGGTGTCGAACTGGACCAACACTCCCTCCAGCACCTCCTGACTCTCACAATGAACGAGTGTCTCACATAGGAGCTTCGCTTTGGCAGGGCAGGCAGCAAAGCCATGTGCAAGGAGTGTCTCCACCAAGTCAAAGCGTCCTAGGTAGGCACAGGATTGAACCATTCTTTCAAAATTGGCAGGTGATTTCCCACTACCACCTGCTGCTGTTGCTTTCAGAAGCATAGGCACCATGGTGGAAAAGTGTTGAGAGACAGCATCAAAGGCAACGTGGCCATCAACCCCTCCACTGCCTTCCACTGTTGCTTGATCAAAACGACGTTCCCGTACCGTTAGCACGAATAAAGGATGGAACTGCTTCGCCGCTGTGCTAAGGGTGGCGGCAGATAGGCGACGAACCAAGGCACGCAACATACTATTCTCCCCGGCGGCAAGGGCCAGCTCAGAAATACGCCCAAAGAGTTCATTATCTTGAGAGGCGGCACACATGACCTCCACCCGCTCCACCAAAGGTGCGGAGGACACCAGAGTGTGAAAATCCTCCGCGCTCAGGGCCTTGCTGCCCAGCTTCTGAAGCAGGACGCCACTCGGAACAGCCTTCAGACCATCCCAATCTTCCAACAGGATGTTCAACACCGGTAGGGAGTCGGGAGTAGTAGCACCAACAAGTTTAGGACGTAGAAGACGAAGGAAGGGACACCAAAAGTCTATCCATACTTCTCTTCGGGAATCCACCAAATGTCCCAGGAGATATTGTGCATGGAGTGCATCCGCTACCATAGGATGTGCTGGCACAGTGCGTAGGAGGAATCGCTTCACTATACTCAATTGGCTTATTCGCACCGTTGGTGTCATGTCCAACGCAAGAAGGGAGATGCATGCAAGGTTAATGCACAACAATGCACTCTGTCGCATGGTTAAATTGCTGGCGCTGCTTGTATCCTCCGCCTTTGTGCACCATTCCTCCAGTAGCAGGCTCAGCGTCGCTCCCAGATGCTGCTCTACCTGTGGATGGAGGAGCAGGAGGAGCTCACGTACCTTCGCAACAAAGTCATAAAGCATTGTGTACTTGTTGGCAGCGTCCGGACTACGGTCCAACAGGAAGGTATGAGAGTTTACAAGGAATCCTTTCCAAATCATTTGAAGGGTGGCATGATGGTGGAGGTCCACTAACATGAATAGGGAGAAAGTTTGTAACCCCGTAGGCGCTGTTGTGGTGATGATGCCTTTCACCAAATGACGAACTAGGTAATAAATGGAGCCATACTTGAGGCCACTGCCAAGCATGGCAAAGAGTTGAATGTAGGCAGAGAGATCACGTGGACACAAGAGGAGTGGGAGTACCTCGCGGGGAGAGGATACAGTGATTAGAGTTAGGCGAATGCCCTTCCCGGCAGGATCCTGCTGCTGTTGGTTGGAGTCTAACTGAAATACACACTTGTTGCCTACAGCCAGCGCTACAGCTGTTGCACCCAAAGCGGGTGATGAACCTAACACGGCGGCGGTTGCTTTGCTAATGGTAGGTAAGCGTCGCCAATCTTCCCGTACCCGGGGATGAATCTTCTCTAACGTCACCTCCCCCTGAAAGGATGCCGCACTAAGGACCTTCTTGTACACTTCGCCTCCACATAGTAGCGCCATATCGATGGCATTAATCAGTTGACTATGCCCACTTGCATATCCCCAACCAGCCGTGAGCAGGGCACTGCCTGCACCGAGACACAGCGTCGTGGAGGCACCACTCACACATTTCTCCACATGAGTTGCCACGAGTGCGCGAACATCACTCAACGAGGTTGCCTTTGCCACAACTAGGCGCCGCCGTATATAAATCAGGAAGAGAACAAGGCTCGCACCAGCCAGTTGTGTCTTCGAAAGGGACGACAACGCTTTACCGCCGCCAACAGCTCCCAGCCAGACCGTTGCCTTCTCCGGAGGTTGAGCGCCTCCACAGTAGACCTTCGCATGGCTCGTCACCTCTCCCAGGTCACCGTCCGTTAGGGGTGCAAAAAGTCGGGTCAGTAGGAGCTGAAGAAAAGCCTCAAAACAACCTTCTGCCCGAAGGAAACGAAATGAAGAGCCGGCGCCTAGATGAAGGTCCATTAAGGTGGCAATAAAATGCATCAACTTGTCCACACCCAACTTCATGAAGAGTACCCGACCATCAGGGGAGGACATGTTGTTGGCGGAGAAGCAAGTAGACCAGAAATCAGCCCCATCAATCGTACCGACAATGTCCACGGCTATCTCAAGAGTGCGTGCACTGCTGCTGACGCTTCCGATGCTGTAACCACCACCCAATTCCAGGAGCCAATAGGCCGCCTTCAGTCGCAACAAGTTATCTTTCTTCTGTTCCAGAATGGCCCACAGCTCCTCAAAGCGACCTTGCCTCGCTAGTTCTTGAAAAAGGAGTGAAACAATTGGCTCCACCAGCAGGGTGGCCACATCGTTGGGTAGGGCGATATCTCTTTTAGCAGAAGCAGCACCATTCGCAGCACCATTGGAAGCAGCCAGTACACCAATACTACCGCTGCCGTTTGTCGTACTACCTGACTGTGGCTGAGGTGACGATTGGAGCCAGACATATCCCAAATCTGCAACCTCCAGCAGTCGCACTAGCTGTCGAAAGGGACCTGTTACGGTCCGTGACACTAGGAGTACCTTTACTTCCTCACGGAAGATGCCACGTACCTCCTTGCTACAAGCAGGATGAAGGAGCATGGTAAGGAAAAGAGGTGGAAGCGCATCCAACTCCCAGGCAGGGAAGGAAGGCGTGGTTAGGAGCTTGAGCAATAGGGCGGCACCCTCCAGGAAGGTTTGTTGATAGCTGTTGGCGTTGCTGCCGCTGCCACTACCACTTTCAGCAAACTTGGTACCAATAACACTTATCATCCCACTTGCCATTTCCCAATCATGGACACTTAGGTTCTGACCAACTTTCAATGTTCCTGTACCGCCACTACCGCTAGGTTGCAAGGAACTGCTAGCCATATTGGTGGTCAAACTAACAGTACTACTACCACCTCCACCACCACCACTACTAGCAACTTCCCCGCCACCGCCACCACCATAGAAACGCCGTATGCCTAGCGCATTCTTGGAATTATTGAGTGAAAGGTAAGCCTTATGGGCAGCAAAGAAATCACATTTTCCACATGGAGTCATTAGTTTCATAATGGCTGAATTACGGGCCTCCTTTTCCACCTTCCAACGACCTTCCTTATGCGTAGCATGACAATGCTCACTCCATTCCCTACACTCACGTGCATTGATATCACATACATAGCAGTAACAATTATTGCACTTCGAAATGTTATGTAGAATGAGCTGGGGATTCTTCCCATACCATCCAAAGGGATACTGGGAACAAGCCTCCCGTTGATGTGGCATATCACTGGCTGCCTTCATATTACTTCCCACAATCTGTACGAAATCATCGTCATCGTCATTCTCCTCCTCTCCTCCTGTAGCAACACTGCTGCCATTCGCGCCATCCAACAGGGATACGCGGCTATTGCTACCATTCAGTCCACTACCACCACCACTGATGCTGCTGCTGCCACCACCAAAGGTAGAGATGGCCTCACCCGCTTCCATGGCATTAGGGTCACGAACTTCTGTCACCCAGTCGCTGTCCGCCGCACCAAACACCAGCGGCTCACGCTCTAACTTTATCTCAATCCCACCCACTTTGATGCGTTTTTTAGGTGGCAGTTGTTGCTGCTGCTGTCCTAAACCTCCTCCAGCAGCAGCACCAGCGATGCTACTGCTAGAATTACTACTATTACTATATGGAGTCTTCCCTGTGCTGCTAGCACTTCCACTGCCGCTGTTGGGACCATGGGCACCATCAATGCTTCGTTTCGTCGTCGCAGGTGTGCTGAATCCCACCGGTGGTGATCTACTGGTGGTGGACATGGAAGTGGCAACGCCACCATAGCTACTGCTGGTAGGAAAAGAAGGAGCAGGAGGACGAGGAGGGACACCGCCGCTATGAACACCAGTGATGGTAGTAGTGGGATGTCGTGGGATGGGTGGCACAACATGTTGTGGTGGCAGGGCACTGCCAAACACATAACTGTGATAAATATTTCCACTTATAGTGGGGGCAGCTACTGGCGCTGCTGCCGATGGCTGACGCTGAACCGCACCGCCGCTACTGGGCGTGGTGTTGCTTATGTTTCCTATGCTCGCACTGCTACTGGTGGTATTGCTTCGTGCGGCAGCAGCGGCAGCAGCAGTGATGCGATTTCGAGCAGCCATCATCGCCGCGACTGACATGTCCTCATCCTCCTCCTCGTCTTCTTCTTCGTCTTCGGAAGAGGATAGCAGATCGATAACTTCAGGACGATTAGTACTTGTAGAACGAGGATCTGCTGTCACAGGTTGTGCTTGCCTGCCACTGCTGGGAGCCGGCGCAACGCCTCGTGGCGATTCCGCTCTGACAGGCTGCGGCCGAGGCACTATGGGAGCCGCCTCCTCATCGTCATCATCATCCGCAAGGTCAATCACTTCCCTACTGGATGCAGCGGACGGGTTGGTGGTCGGCCCTCCATTGCTTGCAGCTTGCTGTAGCTGCTGCGGCGCAGAGCGCTGCCTTCGAAACACCAAATCAGCAAAATGAGCATTTTTGAAGTAGGCCGCGGTTTCTTCCAAAGTCATTTGGCTGACATTCTTTCCATTGACATTCATCAGCACATCTTTGATTTCGACATCAGAAAAGCTGGCTGGAGTGTTCGGAATGATGTTTCGAACTTGAATTTCTCTTGCATCGTTCAACTCGAACTCCAGTCCCCAAATTTGATTTTCGCTTTTTGACAACGGCACGCGGATCTCAACTGCTTGTACTGTACTCATTTGATGACAGTCATCGAATCATTAAATTACGAGAGCATCAGCATTTTTCATCCAAACCTGGCAAAGTCGAAATATGTGGTGGTCGAAAATGCCTGCTGTACAGGATTGTGTGGTCAAATTCCGTTCACTATTCGCACATGAAACGACCGCGCACTCGATTTTGTTTCAAATTTGTGCTCATTTCCAGACATCAGTGGAAGTTTTCAGTCCTCTGTTGTGTCGCCCATGTCTGTCTAAGGCTCGCATAGTTAGTGTTTGAATAACAGCTTGTTTGACTGCGAATATGGGATGCAATACTTCATCACCAGTGGGAGCAGCTGCCTCTCCCAACAAACCAGCCATCGCTCCAGTACCAGTGGTTACAAGCCCCAACAAATCGTCAACGAAGCCACAAAAGGAGGATGGGGACACACCGTCGTACAAAGCCAATGTTTCACCTTATTTGCAAATCACAAATGACAAGTGCCCACACATTCGCTTGGATCATTGCAAGGAGCCAAAGAAACTTCAGGTGGAAGGTCCCAACTATAAATACACTACGAAGTACTGTTACGTTTCCCAACGGGGCTACTACCCCAATGCAATGGGTAAAGCGAATCAGGATAGTTACCTTGTGGGGGAGTCAATTTTGGGAGATAAATCTTGTAATATATTTGGTATCTTTGATGGACACGGTGAGTATGGGGACTTCTGTTCCTACTTCTGTGCGGAATCCTTCACGGGTAATCTGGTAGCGGAGTTGGAAGAGAATGGAGGCGTGAGTGCGCTGGATGGGCCGAAGATGGAGGCACTGTATACCAAGGCATACGTGAAGACAAATACGACAATGAATAAGAGTAGTATTGATGATACATTGAGTGGTACGACTGGGGTGACCATCCTTCAGAGGGGTGATAAGCTACTGATTGGGAATGTGGGAGATTCAAGAGCCATTATTGCAAGTATGGTAGAAGGAAAGCTTAAATATTCCCCACTTTCAAATGATCAAACACCTTATCGGAAGGATGAACGTGAAAGATTAAAGAAACTGGTGAGAATGTGGTTCATATATATGTTCATACACGATAGTGCATGCTTATATTCGCATGTGCCACTTCTTCTTGTAGGGTGCCAAAATTATGACGATAGAACAGATAGAAGGGAATGAACCTATGCATGAAAATTGGGGTACCGCGCTTGGAGAAGAAATTGATGAGGTATGTTATGCTGCTTTACGACGGTGATGTTAATAAGGTCATACAATGCGCACTGTTCCATATATTAGGTTGGTGATCCTCCTCGTGTATGGGATAAATCGTTGGAGCGTCCAGGGTGTGCTTTCACACGCTCACTGGGTGATCAAGTTGCTAAATCCTGTGGTGTCTGTGCGGAACCGGAGATCCTTGTATGGGACGTTACACCCAATGATCGCTTTGCCATTGTAGCAAGTGATGGTGTCTTTGAGTTTATAACAAGTCAAGCAGTTGTGGATATGATTGCGAAGGTAAAGGATCCCATTGAGGCATGTAAGAATGTCGTTGCGGAGGCCTACCGTCTATGGTTAACCTATGATGATCGTACGGATGATATCTCCATCATTGCCATATTCTTTGAGGACGTTAAACCTGTCAATGCAAATGCCATCTTGCCACCGAATCCAAACAAACCAGCCGCACTTGCACGGGCACTCAGCATGAAGGCGGAACCAGATGGGAACTTCCGTGATTCCAAACCTGTTCGGAAGGTGATGAGTCTTGCGAAACGGAAAGATATCACAGAGAATTGGGAGAATGACGGTGTAGCAGCTGTCTTTGACTTTGATTCTGTTGTGGATACGAAGGTTAGTCTGATTTATTTTTCGTAGATTCCTTGTGCAGGGATGATTGTTTGTCTCTTTTCTGGACACTCGCCACTGCACACAGACACCTGATGAAGCATCCCGCGTTCTCAAAATGCTTAATGCCAACTTCATGTTTGAGAACCTTTCTCCTGTGCAGAAGGATAACATTGCCAAGGTCATGAAGCTACGGAATGTCCGCATTGATGAACAAATTATTCGTGAAGGGGACCGGGGTGATGAAATGTATATCATTAATGCAGGCGAATTTACGGTGATGAAAAAGGATCAAGACGGAGCGGATCAAACGGTTTTCGTCTATACCACAGAGGGTGCTGCCTTTGGTGAACTAAGCCTCATGTATGGGAAGCCAAGAGCGGCCTCCGTCATTGCCAAAACGAATGGGCAGCTGTGGTGCATTGCGAGGGCGGCCTTCCGAGCCGTTATTATGAAGGGTACCCAGGAGGGACTGTTAAAGATCTACCAGACCGTCCCTATCCTACAGGACTGTAGTCCGACGGAGTTGCAACGTTTGTGCAATGGCTCCATCGTAGAGAACTATGGAAAGGGTGAACTAGTTGTGTCAGACACGACACTTAATGATAGCTCCTGGGTTATTTGTGTCATCCTGACGGGTGTCCTACGCCTTATCCCAAAGGATGATGCCAAGAAGCGTCAACTGCGCGCAGACCAATCGTACTTTGGTACAGCCGAAATCGCTGGAGCCAAATTCAAAGAAGCCAAAGCGGATAGTAAGCTGAAACTGACCTGCATCCCAAGAGATGTCTTCTTGGATGTTCTGGGGACGGAAGGCGAGAAGCTGCTACGGGAGGAACTCCTCAAACAGAAGTCGAAGGGGAAACGCCTCCCACAGACAAAGTCCATCTATAGCGTAGAGGAGAATACAAGTTTGAAGAAAATGGCCCGTGAGAAGTATGCTTTGGATAGTCCATTGCAGTATATTGGAGATTTCTGTTATGTCGGCATCTTCCATGAGAGCGGTACGGCCAACAACAAGTGTACGGTTAAGGTAGTGGCGAAGGATGCTGCGTATAAGGCCCGTATGGATGCAAAGGTGCTGCAGGAACGACATTTCCTCGCTGCGTTGACGAATAGTGAAGTGAACTTGTATGCCTGCTTACCTGCCGTCATTGGGACTGCCCAGGATGACCGTTACGTGTACCTACAGTATAAGGAGCATTTTGTATGTGACCTTTCCCTTGCTATTCATAGCGGAGCGATACCTAGCGAAGCGAAGAAATACTACATTGCATGCTTGTATGGTGCCATCATATCATTACATGAGAATGGTCTTATGCATCGTTTCATCAATCCTAGCTCTGTCTATATTACTGCGGCTGGTGTCCCCAAGGTGAGCCAGCAGCTTTTCGTTTGTTTTTGTGCCTATTCGCATCATGTACACTGTAATTAGTTATTTTTTATTTCCCTCTCTCTCACGCATAGCTGTGTGACCTACGGTACGCAAAGAAGATGGACGGATCCAAAAGTTTCACCATCTGTGGGGATCCACTCTACTTTGCACCTGAGATTATTTCCAATCAAGGGTACGATTATGGTGCGGACCTATGGGCCTTTGGGGTCCTTTCCTTTGAGCTTATGGAGGGGGTGAACCCCTTTGGCACAAGTGAGACAGAGGAGACGGCCGTATTTAAGGCCATCACCGCGTACAAATCGGAACGGTTACCCTTCACGGCAGCAAAGACGGACCCACCTGCTCAGAAACTTATCGTTGATATTCTTAACTTGAATGTGCAGAGTCGCCTTGGTTATAAGGCAAGTCGACAAGTCAAAGAGGCTCCTTTCTTTTCTGGTAAGTGTGTGTATGTTGTATACAAGCTATTGCGGACGATGGGATGGGATTCCATGGCGCTCATATTCCTCTCCTCCCACTCATCTATCATCATCATCATCATCATCATCATCAACAGGCTTCTTATGGAATAAGCTGGACATTAACAAGGGCGTTCCTGTCCATATTGCACCTTCCCTGGAGCCAAACCATCTATTTGAGGAGGCAACCACCCCCAAGTATTCCTCCGCTGTCTTTGAACAGTTCTAGAGAGACCCTAGCAGCTTGCCCTTATTTTGGGACGATTTTTTAGAGAGACAAAGAAACAGAACCAACAAAACGAGAAAGGAGAGAGTGCATTTTCCGCGCCCCACTGTACAGTACCTTGCTGACTATGTGCTGTGTGATATAGTAAGGCAGTGGTTGGAGCTTGCTTTCATTTGCAACACGCGCAGGTTCTTTCTGCTTTTGCACTGTGTATTTTACATTTTCACTACTTTCTCATTAATCAACAACAAATGCAACCAAGATTAGTTTCTGGAAGAAATTGTATTCTTCCTCATGAGCTTCTTCCTCTTCTTTAGCTTGTGTTTATTCATTTTGACGCGCCGTTTCTTCATTGTGCTGCTGAACCTTGACGATTGATTGAAAACGCTGGGCAAACCACATCGAGGGACCAACAAATTCGCTTGTGTTGACCTGGTGGGAATGCTGAACAATGTCCTGGACACTGTCATCACAGACGGTACGACGAATTGCCTGGTTCGCTGCAAACTTTGAATACGCGCCAGCGAAAAGATTGCTTTTCCAGCACTGTAAATTCCTCTAAACATAATGTTTTACCGAATATGACAACTTTCTGGACTGTTTATCACGGGTCTGTGAAGAATTTGCCACATTGAGCGGGCGTGTGGAAAGTACAAGTTTGGGTGGAACCACAGTCCCACGGACGGAGGTCAGTAGTGACGACCACTGCTTTTTGCTGCCATCTTAGCATCCCAGGCATCCATTGCGTGGTGGTGAGATCCATGGCTGCTTGCAGTGCTTGATAGGAGGTATAAATCCAGCTGCGAAGAAAATAATGAGCAGGACCCATATTCCCGGTAAAACAGTTGATGTCCGCTATTACAACACCACGTTACACTTGTATCTTGATATGGGAGTCGGAATTGGTGGTGATAAGTGGCCTGCTGCAGAAAAGTTTTGTCACTTGTTGGCATATAATGGGAAGCATGCGTTCTTTGGTGAGTTGTTCAACTCAAAAACCTGTCTAGAGTTGGGCAGCGGCAATGGCATTGTGGGAATCCTTTTGGACAAGCTGTATCAACCGAAACAAGTGGTGATAACTGACCTGGAATCTCATGTTGAACATATACGGAAGAATTTGGTCCTGAATAGCGCAGAAACTCATTGTTCTGCAGAGGCGCTTGACTGGAAATGCTTCTCACTTCCTTTTCAACAGTTTGACTTCATATTCGCCCTGGAATGGTTATTACATGCTTTCCTGCCTTTTGTATGCACGCTTATACTTATATCTACCTTTATTATAGTGTGTATAGGGCGGATTTGTATGTGCCTCTAATCAAGACGATAGCAGCGCATGGTCATGACCGGACGGTAACTTTCCTTGGTCTAACGCGTGATTTTGCAACGCCAGCCTTCTTTCGTCTCCTTTTACAATATGGATTCCACTATCGTAAAGTACCTGATGCAACCTTTGCTGAGATAGTGACGGAAATGAAGATGAATGATGCAAATGTTGCATCACCACCAGAATTCGGTGACAATAACATTGCAATGTTTATGTTGCATCGCAGTAGTTGTGGCATTGTGGATACCATCTTACGCACATGATGGCTGTGTGCTGTGTGTGTTGAATTGAGGGGCATGTAATAATACTGTGTATTAATTAATATAAAACGTGCTGACTTTTTATTGTACCCTTACTACACATTACCAACATTTGACGCTGCAGCAGCTGCAGAAGCAAGTCTCTTCTTGCGCGCTCCTGCCATACGCTCCAGCATGCTTGTTCTGGGATGTTGCTGTCGTTGTTGACTCCTTTCCTCTGGCTCTTCGTCGTCTGCATCTTTCTCCTCCCCTTTGTCCTTCTTATTCATTTGTCCACGTGCAACAGACAAAGGGTTTGCCTTGGGTGGCAATATGTTTAACTTCTTATGTGTGGAGCGTCGTTCCAACAATTTCTCCTCCTCTGCATCCGCTACCTCAATCTTTGGGTAGAAGGTTTTACTATTCAGAGGACGTCCCGTGAAATGATTTTGCTTTCGTTGAAGGTCCCTCTTGGCAGCAGCCAACTCCTCTGCGGGCGTAAGACGCTTTGTGAACTCCTCCACTGTATGTTTGGGTCCTCCTTTGCCCTTTTTCTTCTTCGTCATCGCAGCAGCGTCTTCGTCATCCGCATCCTCCTCCGTCATCCCTTCGTCTACCATTTCCGCGCTGCTTTGGCCCACAAGGGAAATTGACTTCCGGAAGGGTGCCGGGGCGCCACGGTTTCCTTTTACCTTACGACTTAGGGGGGAGCGTTCCTTCTGTTCCGCAAGGACAGGGAATAGGCCACCCCAAGTGGTCTTCCTCAGCGCACTGTAGAGCGCCGGGACGCCCAGCAGGTTAGCACGAGAGAGGGTATTCCGATGAAGGTCCCCACCTGGATGGCAAAGATCGACCGTAATATGCCCTTTATTCTTCAATGGAGCTCGTACCACACGCCCATATTCCTCCCGATACAGGGGTGGTTTATACTCTTCCCAGTCCACCTGCATGCACACAATATAAATATATATCCATATTATCAGCCCTCCAAAAAACAAAGATTATACTTTCGCTCTCAAGCACTCCTCACCTCTTCCAACAGCTGGTCCACTAGGTCAGGGACATCCTCCTCTTCCACACCCACAAATCGTTCCAACACTTGCAGTGGTGTTGGCTGTTGTCGTTGAGCATCTACCTTTTCATTACTGTTGTAGTTTTTGTTAATGGTGTTGGCCGATTCCCCCAGGGCTGCCTTGCTAGTCCAGTTACCATAACTTTCTGGGGCTGCCTTGACTGCAAGAGCAGGAGTGAACGCTTCATCGTCTTTCTTGCTCTTCCTGACCTTGGACGCGCGCGCACCATCCACCACCACAGCGGCTGGAACAGGTTTGGGTCTCTTTTGAATGACGACATAAGAGAACTTCTCTTCCGAATCTTTTCGTATCATTCCACCGTAAACCTTCTGGGAGAAGGAACACCAACTCCCGCTACCCAAGGGACAAACCCGATCATGTGTACAGGGTGCCACCACGTAAGCTCCCAATTCATTGTGTTTGTAGCCCAATGGCGCTGGTAGAATAAGTTTTGTCATGGTAGGTTTCATCTTTTTCTCAGCTGCAGCTGCTCCTCCTCCTTTCCTTCCACCACCTTCACCCTCCTCCTCCCTCTCACGAACCTCTTCTTCTCGTTGTTCCTTTGCGCGCAGCTCTGCCTCCGTCGGCAGGTAATAGGACGTGGGTAGGTTAACGGCCTTACCCGTCTCATCGACGTTGTTGAAGAGATCGATGACAAGCTGCCGTGCGGAACGACACATGTTGCTACCCTTTGGGTTACCATGGTCAATAAGAACCAGGTAACCTCCCACATCCAGAAGTTCAAACATTATCTGGACAGCCGCTCGTCGAACTGGATCATTTGCGAAGTCAGAAAGGGAATAAGAGATAATAGACATATCATAGCGTTCATTCCTTGTCTCCGCCCGTTTGATAACCTCACCACTCTTATCCCAAAAAAGGCAATCAGCTATGGTATCTCTTGTCATAATCTTTGCTGCATCAATCATTGACTGACTCATATCAATGCCAATATACTTGGCTGTGTTCTCTGCACCCCACACATGAAAGGCTGCCGCCCCCGCAGTACCCGGTCCACAACCAAAATCTAAGATTCTCTTTGGCTGAAAGTCTGGACATAATGTTTGCATTTCCTTCATCACACGTGTCGTAATACTGAAACGACTGGGCATATAATAGTTCGCATAGGCTACAGTCTCCTCTGGACCATATGCTTGGGCCTTCTGCTTGTCCACTTGTGGTGCTTTATCGCCAAAAATAAGGGGACGTTGTACATACTTTTCGGCAGCTTCTCTATCGTATTTAATCATCCAGTCTTTCAAACATCGTCTTATCTGTGCTGGCGTACGATTATTGCATATTTCCTGCTGCTTTTCAATGAACCACGGTGGCAAGTTCGAAATGTGTCGATACAAAACACGCCCCAAAGATAGAATGGTTTTACTGAGACGAATCTTGGGATCTGGGTCACCTTCCTCGGTGAATTCAGACATCTCCGGCAATCCTTCATAATCAAATTGATCCTCTTCTTCATTAATTGCAGGTTTTATTTTCAATAATCGGTCAATGGTTGTGATATCGTTGGCTTTGTCGTCGTTGTTGAAATACTTGTTGTTAATGACCGTCATAGATCTGATTTGAGCGCGGCCTTTCGCGCCCACAGACCAAACACGCCGCAGTGACAGTCTTAGCATTCTCAGTCACAATGCCACACTGCGCTTAGGGATCTGTTCATTGTTCGAATTGCATGGCTTGGGACGACCCATGTAAACCGCCAGTTTCCGTACAACTACAGCGAATCCCGAGTTCTGCTTCTTGGTTCATTGTAACATCATATTCAACAGTGCAGGAGTGTCCTTGACACCTTTTCTCACTTCAAAAGTACGTAACCTATTTCGTTCCGTGTAAAAGTCCAGACTTTCCAGCACATTGGGATCCTAAGCTTAGAATTCCACGTGGACAAGTTGTC